>Ga0335075_10003060_pt1 | contig 26776 bp, 21 predicted proteins | sample Lox_Sample_24_FD_206723 | JGI IMG/M metagenome (GOLD analysis project Ga0335075, IMG submission 206723) | Soil microbial communities from Loxahatchee National Wildlife Refuge, Florida, United States - Lox_Sample_2.4 | ecosystem: Environmental > Terrestrial > Soil > Wetlands | place: USA...
GACCGAGGGCAGCGGGTCGCACGGGCGCGGGCCCTGGGCGCGGGCGGCGGCGTTCAGCGTCAGCCAGCCGTCGGCCGGGCAGGCGAGCGGCTGCTGCGCGTAATCGACCAGCGAGCCGACCGAGCCGCCGCTGGCCAGCCGCCACAGCTCCGGGGTGGCGCCCGGCGTCACCATGTTCCAGCGCAGGCCGGAGATGCCCACGATCACCACGTGCCGGGCCGCGGCCGCGGACGCCTGCGTGGTCGCCCCGGCGGCGGGCGCGGAGAGCAGCGGGACGGCCAGCGCCGCGCACAGTCCCGCGGCGGCCACCGCCAGCCACCCTCGTCGCACCCAGCTCATCACCTGGCCAACGGTAGCGGGCGCGGCAGCCTGTCCTTTCCTTCGTCCTGCTCAGCCGGCGCAGATCGACTGATTGGCCGTGCGCGCCTGAATCGAGACCGGGCTGGAGGACGGGCTCGCGGACGGGGTGGCGGACAAGGTCGAGGCCCGGTTGACGGTCGCGCGCGCGCCCGTCGTCGTCTTCTTCGCCGCCGTCGTCGTGGCGCCGAACAGCGAGCTGCTCGCGGGCACGTCATCGCGGAAGGTGGCGAAGATCTGGTCATCCTCCGGCTGCGTCCACAGCACGTTCGCGGTGTCGGATGGGACGACCTCCGAGCGCGGGAAAGTCGGCAGCGTGAAGAAGGCGATCTTGCTCGACGGGATGGAGCGGAGCGACTGCCCTAGATCGTAGAGGCCGGTGATGCCGCCGAGCTGGGTGTCGATGGTCAGCGACTTGGTGAACGCGTCGAAGAACCGGTAGATGGCAAGCGGGTTGTAGAGCTCGCTCCGCACCCGGCTGACCAGGGAGGACATGAACGCCTGCTGGCGCCCGATCCGCTCAAGGTCGCTGCCGTCGCCGAGGGTGTACCTGGCCCGCACGTAGCCGAGCGCCTCGGCCGGGGTCAGCAGGTGGTTGCCGGCCGAGAGGTGCAGGTCGGAGTTCGGATCGTTGATCGGCGTTGGATTGCATTCGTAGACACCGCCGAGCGCGGCCACCATGTTCTCGAAGCCGGTGAAGTTGATCACGATGAAGTGGTTGATGTAGATCCCGGTGTCCTGCTCGACCGCCTTGACCGTGCAGGCCACGCCCAGGCTGGTGTGGTTGCCGTCCAGATTCCCGATCGCGAACGCCTCGTTGATCTTGAACTGGGTCGGCGCGGACACCTGGCCGTTGCCCATCTCGCAGGCCGGGATGTTCACGTAGGAGTCGCGCGGGATCGACATCACCTCGGCCCACTGCCGGTTGGCCGGGATGTGGATGATCATCAGCGTGTCCGACTGGTCGGTGACCAGCCCGCTGCCGTACGCCGCGCTGAGCCCGTCCCGCGAGTCCGACCCGATGACCATGATGTTCTCGGCCTGGGGGTGCGTGTTCACCGGCTGAGCGCCGAGCAGGCCGCGGATGTCGTCCTGCTGGATATTCGCGTTGAAGTGGTGCAGTATCTCGTACCCGGTCGCGGTGACCCCGATGAGCAGGACGGCCAGACTGCCGGCGCCCCAGGCGATGATCTTGCGCCGCGGCCAGTGCCGCAGCCAGTGCCCGAGTGACCGCCCGGCCCGCTGGAGCATGCGTCACACACCGTTCAAGGCTTGATCTTCGACCAAGACTGAAGTTCCCCGCGGGCGGCGTGGCCATGCCGTTACGAACGTTAATAAACCGTAATAGCCGGAGTCCATCGCCATCGCGGTCGAGGGCCCGCCGGCCTACGGCGCGGCCGGAGTGACGCTGCTTGGATACCTTTCCGCGAAGGCGGCGATCGTGCCGTTCTTGACCGCGGACCACAGGGCGGCGCTCTGCGCGGGTTCGAGCACTTCTGAACCGTTGGTTACCTGCGTCGGCGCCGTGATGAAGGTGCTGGCGGGCCCGGCCAGGCTCCCGAGCTGGGTGGCCAGGCTCTCGACCTGGGAGTTACTGAAGTTGCTGTCCACGGTCAGCATGCTGACCAGCGCGTGCAGCACCCCGTTCGCCTTCAGCGGGTTGACGAGCAGGTGCTCGCTCCCGACCTTGTCGAGGATGACGCGGGTGAGGTACTGCTGGCGCAGCTCCCGGCCCGCCTCGGTCAGCGTCGGATCGCCGGTGTACTCGAGTGCCTCGATGCCGCCGATCTGGTTCACGCCCGCCCGGAACAGGTGGCCGAAGCTCTCGGTCGCGCGCGGCAGCCTGATCGAGACGCCGCCCAGGGCGTCGACCAGGACGGCCACGTGGACGAAGTCGATCCGCGCGAAGTGGTTAATCGGCACGCCGGTCAGGTCGTGCACGGTCTCCACCAGAAGCGAAGGGCCGCCGATGGCGTCGACGTCCTCGATCCGCATCTTGCCGTGGCCGGGCACGTTCACCACGGTCCCGGGCGGGATGGACACCACCCCGGCGGCCCTGTCGCCCGCGTCGATGTGCAGCAGCAGGATCATGCCGCTCTTGTCGGCGGTCTGCTTCACGGAATTGACGGCGGCTGGCCCGTCGTCGGCGTCGGTGAGAAGGATGGTCATGCCAGCGGACGGGCTGGACTTGGCGAGGAATTTAACCGGAATGCGGGGAATGCTCCCCACTTCGTTATTGACGTATACGAAGACGCCGGCCGCCGTCGCGCCAAGCAGAACGATCACCGACGCCAGAGCCAGCAGGGTGATACGCAGGCCGCGCCGACGTCGCTTAGGTGGAATGCCATCCGCACCTAGCCCATCGTCAGCCGTGGAAAGATCGCCCGATCTCTGCGTATCAGTCATTCCGTCCCCTCGCTTTCCACCATGGCAGGGAAGGCAGGCGCCCGGCCACAGCGGGATCGCAAGCTACGTAATTGCCTTCCACGAACGTTTCCAAGTCCGGGTCCCAGCCGGGGTAGAACTCAACGCCTTTCGGGGTGAGCTTGCCGACTCGGTAGCCGAGATCGGCCAGAAACTCGAACGCGTCACGGAGGAAGGCGCGGGCGAAGACCCAGCGGTGGTTGTACTCGAATTGGACGACTGCGATGCGGTGCTCGGCGAGCAAGGCGCGCGCCCCGCGCAGGACGGTGAGGTCGTGCCCTTCTGTGTCGATCTTGACTAGCGCAAAACGGTCGACACCAGCCTGCGCGGCGTAAGAATCAAGGGTGATCGTGGAGACGTCCTCGGCAGTCGCCGAGGTGCCCGGCGCTGGGTGGAGCGAGTTGGTTCCCGCCGCAGGAGCGACTGCGTGAAAGGCCGCGGTGCCGTGGCGATCGCTGAGCGCGACCGCGGTGAGAATGGCGGGAGCACCGTCAAGTGCCCTCTCGAGTTGCACATAAGCCGCGGCATCCGGCTCGAAGACGTGCAGTCGGAGGTCTGCCGCGCGGCCCGCTGCCGACGCCGCGGCGAGCAACGATCGTGACCACCGACCGACGTTGGCGCCAACGTCGGCCACATGGAATTCCCCGCCAGGCGCTAGCCCGACCACCCAGCGCTGCAGGGCCGCCTCGCCATTAACCGTCATGTCATTCGGGTAATCGAGGCGCGCCCGGAGCAGGACGTAGCGCGCGGCGCGGATGACAGCGCGTCGTCCGAAGGCCTGGCAGACAACGTCGGTGGCGGTCCCGGCGACCGCGCGACTGGCGATTCTCAGATTAGACACGGAGCGATATTACACAGTCGCGACCTGTAATTATGTACTCTCGCGGAATGAATGACGCAGATACCAGTTGGACAAATTCTGACATTCAGATAGATGTCAGTTGCGGGCCGTACCCCATTCTCGGCGTCGCATTTCGCTTACGTCGAAGCCGTCTGACCTGCACGGACGCCGCCTGCGCCCGTATGCAGCCCGACATAACCGGGCGCCTCGCCCACTGCCGCCTTTGAATTGGCGCTCTTCGACGGACATTACCGCGATTATTTGGAGAAATTAATCATTTCTAAGATCAGACGGAGCTGAATGCTCATCACCGACAATGTCAACCGGGATACCGCCATTTTCATCAAGCCAAGGCAAAGAGGTCTCTAGCATGCGGACGGCCATGTCCATGGGAAAGCTCGCGCGCGCCGCGGGGAGCGTGCTGGTGTGCCGCGCCACGTGGGGCGGCAGCCAGAACTTTCTGGGAGCTCGCTGGGTGGAGCGTATCGTCGACGGTGCGCCCACGCGCTTCCGCGAGCTGATCGCACTCCGTCTCCTGGCGCTATCCCCGCACTATTTCTATGCTCGCGATGTTTGTGCGGAAGCCGCAAGGAACCGGCGGTCTCGCCAGGTTCTGGCCGAAACGCTCATCGCTCCGCATCTGACACCAGACGCGCGGGCGCTTGACTACGGATGCGGACCCGGATACCTGGCCGCCGCAGTCGCCAGACATGCGGCGCACGTCGATGCGGTCGACATCTCTCGTGGCGTGCTGGCTTGCGCCCGGGTGCTGAACGGCGGATCCAACATCACGTACAGGACCCCGGAGCAGTTCCGCGCCCGCGCTGGCCTCGTTGACGTAGCGTACTCATTCGCCGTGGTACAGCACCTGCGGACGGGCGTACTCGAGCAGATGCTTGACCAGCTTGCCGCGGCGGTGCGTCCCGGTGGCGTGCTATTGCTGCACTTCGCCACGGTAGAGAACGGGTACAAGACCGAAGCAGAGTGCCTTGCCGACGGCTCGTTTGTAGGACGAGTGCGGCTACGTTACGGTCTCAACTGCTTCGCCAGGACCCCCGCCGAGATGACAGCCCTGCTCACACGCCACGGATTCACGGACGCTGTGGTCCGCCCACTCAACGCGGTCATCGCTATACCTGATGACGACATTCCAGACCAACAGTTGCTGATCGCGCGGCGCGCGTGAGCGACAGTCCGGAAATCGCAATCATTACTCTATGTATTTGATTACTATCTCCACGTGATCACTAGAAGAGACCTGTCAGCGATGCGTGACCAGCTGCGCAGCATTTGCCAGAGCGCAGCTGCCGCCGGATTCGGCCCCATCGAGGTGATCGGCTGCGCGCCGCCAGCATACGTGGACGGCAGCCGCTGGAGCCCGGCCGTGGCGACTGTCGCAGGCCGTTGAGCACGCACACCCTTGCGGAGCAGCTGCAGGTAGCCCGCTCCGCCCTGCTAAAGCGCCACATCGGCGGCGCAATGGCCAGGACGGCGTTCTTTAACGTTGCCGCCGCCGCTGCAGCGGCGCTGGGCGGTATCGTCGTGGCCCGCACGGTGGGGCCGACGGTGCGTGGCGAGTATGCCGCCGTCACCTCCTGGTTCGGCCTGCTCCTCACGGTGGGCGGGGTTGGCCAGCCGGCTGCGGTGTGCTTCCACGTCGCACGGGATCCGGAGCGCGCTCGCGGTTACGTCGCCACATCCCGGTCGATGATGCTGGTCACCGGCGCGATCGCGGTGACGACTGGCCTTATCGTGGCACCCGTTCTTGCCCACGGACATCCGGGGCTTGCGGATGCCTACCGGATCGCCTTCGCAGGCGCGGTCCTCGCCTTCATTGGCGCGAGCTATACGTTCTCGTTGCAGGCCACGAGCACAGCGCGGTGGAATCTGGTCCGCGTCAGCCAGCCGGTCCTTGCCCTGACCGGGATTCTCCTGCTACGACGACTCCGGCTTCTCACCCTGGATACGGCCTTGGGCGTTCTGATCGTCACTATGGCGATCCAGCTCTGCTACGCGTACTACTGGTGCCGCAGGAGCAAGCTGGCCCCCGGACATGCCCAGGTGAACCTGGTCCGGCCGCTCGTGCAGTATGGGATGGCCCAGATCGCCGCGCTCGCTCCAGCGACGGTCAACGCGTACCTCGACCAACTCGTGCTGTCACAGCTTGTCCCGCCAGCGGACCTGGGCCGCTATGCCATCGCCGTCTCGATCACCATGCTTCCCGTACCGCTGGTATCCGCCATCGGAAACGTGGCCTTCCCTCGGCTGGCCGCCAAGCGGACGGCCTCGGCGGATGGGCGTCGGCTCGAACGGGCCGCCGTGCTGGTCAGCGCCGCCGCGGCGAGCGCCATCCTGCTGCCCATCGCCGCGATCGCTTTCTGGCTGATCCCCGAGGTCTTCGGCCCTGCCTATCGCGGAGCGGTGCCGCTGCTCTGGATCCTCACGCCGGGGGGGATCTTCCTGTCGTGCAGTGGGGTCGTCGGTGATCTGCTGCGCGGACTCGGCCAACCAGGACGTGTGGCCGCCGCTCAGGGACTGGCAGCCGTTTTCACTGTGATCCTGCTCATCGCGCTGCTGCCGAGCATAGGGGTAGCCGCCGCGGCCATCGCCTCAACTGTCGCTTATGGCGTCGCACTCGCCGCGATGATCCGCTGGCTGTGGCGATCGTCGCCTACCAGGCAGGCGCGGCATAGGCGGAAACGGGGCTCTTAGCCCCGAAGGCACGTCACGCGAGATCCTCACGGAAGGAAGATTTATGCGGATAGGAATAGTCGGACCGAACTTCACGGATTCCTTCCCGGCGAACATCTTCGACGCACTGCTCGATATGGGGCACAGTCCCATCGCGCTTGGCTCGGCCTCCCATTCGGTGGGCGGCCCGCGCACTTCAGCAGTCGCGATGACCGTCAGGAATGCGATGCCAGCGCTCGACGAACACGCGCAGCTGCATATCGTACGCGCGGCGCTCCATGCCGAATGCGAGATTGTCATCAACGTAGAGCAGCGGCTCATGCCCGGCGTCGTACGCCAGCTACGACGGAACGGGATCAAGGTCGCGATGTGGTTTCCTGATGCACTGGTTAATATGGGGCGACAACTCATGCTGCTCGCCCCATATGACGCGGTCTTCGTCAAAGAGCCACATATGGTGGATCGGCTGCGGGCCTGTCTTGACCTGCCGCTTTTCTATCTGCCTCAGGCCTGCAATCCCCGATGGCACCGGCCACTGAACGATCATGGCACCGAGCCGTACCTGGTCATCGCGGGGAACATGTATCCGAGCAGGCTCCTGCTGCTTGAACGGCTGCTCGCAAGCGGCATTCCGCTGAGGCTCTACGGCGCGTGGTTCCCGCGATGGGTTGGGGAGACCCCACTGCGCGATGTCCATGCTGGGCGCCAAGTCCGCGGAGAGGAGAAGGCGCGAGTCTTCAGGTCTGCCGCAGCGGTGCTCAACACCATGCACCCATCGGAGATACACGGGGTAAATGTCCGCCTATTTGAAGCAGCCGGCTGCGGAGCGGCCGTGCTAACCGAGTTCAGGCCGACGTTGCCCGACCTCTTCGAAGTCGGGGATGAGGTCCTAGCCTTCCACGATTTCGACGAGCTTGTCGATCAGGCGACGCGGCTACTGCGCGAAGGCGGGCTGAGCGCGAAGCTCGCCGATGCCGCAGCGCTGCGCGCACACGAGGACCACACGTATGAAAAACGTCTTCCAGTCATCTTGGAAAAGCTGTCCTAAGAACCTGCAAACAGGTCAGACTGCCGAAAGGGAATCCGATGACTATTCGAGAATTTGCCGCGGGGCTACGGCTCGAAGTCAAACGCCCAGGCTGCCGGATCGGCCCAGGAGCGAACTCCGAGCGGGCCTGGGCGGACTTCTTCGTGTACGAGCGCTCGTGACCAGCGAGGCTGTGCTCCCGAATCGGGCACAACCGGAAGCGTCGCCCCCCACTAGGACCCAGCACACAGGTCAGGTGCTCCTGCTGGCCCCGTCCCGAGGTCTCGGCGGCGGCATCGAACGATACGTGCAGACAGTGCAGTCAGCGTTCGACGACGCGGGCGTGGTCAGCGTGCGTCTGGACCTAGCGCGGTCCGGGCCGGCCGGGCACCGGGCGTTGCTGGCCGCAGGCACGGCTGCGCTCGCTGCCATGGCCGGGCCGGTCCAGATGGTAATCGCGCACCGGGCTCTGCTCCCGGTCACGGCCCTGCTGGCCCGAACGCGCCCGGTCGGCAGCGTCTCGGTGATCTGCCACGGCAGCGACGTCTGGGGCACCCGGTGGACTCCTCGGCACGGACTCGAGAGGTGGCTAATGCGCCGCTCTAACGTACGCCTCGTCGCGGTGAGCAGCTTCACGGCAGGAGCGCTGTTCTCCGGTGGTCGGGCAACCATTCTGCCGCCCGGCCTGTCAAGGAGCTGGTTCGGTGAACTCGTCAGCGCCGCAGACCGGGTGCGCGACGCCACGGACCCCGCCCCACGACCGGGCCTCGAGGTGATGACGGCGTTCCGCCTCGATGATTGGCGCGACAAGGGCCTTCCTCAGCTCACGGCCGCCATCAGTGCCCTCGGCCGATCGGACATCCGGCTGACGGTGTGCGGCAGCGGCTCGCCGCCTGCGGACCTGCTGGCCCACGTGCGGGGCTACCCGTGGTGCGCGCTGCGCCCTGGGCTCACGGACACCCAGCTTGCCCGGCAGTTCGCGCAGGCGGACCTCTTCGTGCTCGCCACCCGCGCCAGGCGGGGCCGGCGGCCATGCGGTGAAGGCTTCGGCCTAGTGCTACTCGAAGCGCAGGTTGCGGGCACAGCGGTGGTTGGTCCCGCGCATGGCGGGTCCCCCGATTCTTACCTGGACGGCGTGACCGGCGCGACCCCCAAAGACGAGGGCGTGGCGGCCCTCGGCCAGGTCCTGAATGAGCTGACATGCCAACCGGCCCGGCTGGCCGACATGGGAGCGCAGGGGGCGTCCTTGGCACGCGCACGCTTCGCCCCTGATCGGTATGCCGCGCTGGCGGTCAGTCGGCTGCTCTGAACGCTCCGGGGAGGCTTTCCTGTGGTAACCAACGACCGGATGGCGCCAGTGTCGGCGGCGGCGCGCCCGGCCAGTACGCAGTTTCTGCTGGCAGGCCTGCTGCTGGTCAGCGTCGCAGCCGGGCTGACCATCATGGCGATGTCCGCGATCTCCATTGATGATCAGATCCGGTGGGGTGCAGTCGCCCTCGCAGCTTTCTGTGTCGGCCTGCTACCGCTCATGTCCGTAGCAGCCGGATACGACGGCCTCGGGCTGGCCAGCTGGCGGATGGGCCCATGGTCGCTCGTGTGGGGCTCGCTTGCCTTCGGGCTTGCCACGATCGATTGGCTCAGTCCGCAGACGGTGGCCGGGCCATCAGGTGCGATCTTGCCAGGCAGCATCCTCCGCGCCCTATGGATGATCGCAGTAGCCCTCGCCATGCTCACGGCCGGCTACAGCGTCGGGCCCTACCGGCTGGCCGCCTACCGTGCACGACGCGCCACGGACTGGCTCAGCCGGAGATCTACGGACCAGATCCGCGGTCCCATGGTCCCTTGGGTGCTCCTCGGTGTCGGCCTCATCGCCCAGCTCGGATTCGCCGCGCTCAACGGACGCATCGGATATATCGGCAATGCCGAGGCGTCCGTGTCGACCGCTTCCGGCTACAGCCAGTACCTCTCGGTAACCGGGGATTGCGTACCGCTGGCTGTGGTGGCGGCCACGATCCGCACCCACCGGACCAGGACGCTCTGGGCATGGCTCACCTTGATTCTCGTGTTCGCGACGGCGATCGTGGTGGGAGCCGTGGCCGGCAACAAGGAGAGCTTCGTCGTCGCCATCCTCGCCGTGATCCTTCCGTACACCGTCGTCCGCCGTCGGCTGCCCATCGGGGCAATCGTGGCCGCCACGATCTTCTTCATTCTCATCGTCATTCCGTTCAACCTGGCATATCGCGTGTCGGTGCGCGGGGCGGTCACGCTTAGCACCAGCCAGGCGGTGGCCGGGGCACCCGCCATCGCCAGCCAGGTGCTGGCCACGGATATCTCCACTACCGTACTGGGGGAGTCGGTTAGCTACCTGGCCCAGCGCATCCGAACCATCGACACTCCGGCGATTGTCATGCAGCGGACGCCAAGCGAGATCCCCTACGCGAACCCGGCCGAACTGCTCATTGATCCGGTGACCGACCTGATCCCCAGGATCGTCTGGCCAGGCAAGCCCGTCCTGACCCCCGGATATCAGATCAGCCAGAGGTACTACTTGCTGCCGCCGCAAATCTATACCGCATCAAACATCACTCCGGAAGCGGACTTGTACCGGCACGGGGGCTGGCTCCCGATGATCGTTGGGATGTTCCTGTTCGGGTGTGCTATCCGGATCCTCGACGAGGTGGCCGACCTGAGCCGCAGTGTGCACGGCATGTTTCTCATTATTCTTCTTTTCCCCGGCATAGTGGAGGCCGGCTCCGATTTCGCCACGCTGCTGGCCGGGATCCCCGCATTGATTCTGCTCTGGCTGGTCGTCGTCACCCTGTCGTTCACGAAGCGGACAGACCCGGTGTCATGACTACCGGTGGCACCCGTGATTTCGAAGTGATTCAGCGTCCGCTTCCGCCTATGGTCGTTGCAGAAGAAGTCAACTCACCTTACACCCGGAACATCCGCGCATTATTTGCATGCTGCTCGGTGGCCTTTAGGGGGCCGGGCTGCGTGCACTGCCCGCTCGAAGCCCAGCGCGGTGACCTCAATGCCGTACTCGGCAACTCGTTGGCGCAAGCGATCCGCCTGTCCCGGGTCTCCAACCCGGGACAGCGCGCGCCGCAGCGCGGCGGCGAGCGCGGCGATGTCGCCGCAGGGATAGATCTCACCGAGGCCGCGTACGAGGTCCGGCCCGCAGCCGACCCGGTCGGACACCACCGGCAGCACTCCGGCGGTCATGGCCTCGTTGACGACCAACCCCCAGGGCTCAGACTGGCTTGGCAGCACCAGGATGTCCGCCGCGTGGTAGTAAGCGGGCAATTCCCGCTGGTTGACGAAACCGGTGACGGCACCAGTGCCGGGCGGCAGCGCGGCCCGCACCGCCCCCGCAAGCTCGCCGTCGCCGACGAATAGCGTGGTGACCGGCTCGCTGAGCTGGGAGACGGCTGCGACCAAGTCCAGCGGTCGCTTGACCGCGCGGAGTTTGCCGCAGAAAAGGACGACTGGCCTGGCGGGGTCGAGTGCCCACCGTCCTAGTAGGTCGGCCCGGCGGACCACCGGGCATGCCGCGAACCGCTCATTGTCCACCGAGTGTGGCGCGAAGACGATCCGTGGCGCGCGGTAGCGCGTGTAGAACTGCGCGTTGCGCTCGCCGACGGCGAGGCCGCCGGCGCTGCCTGAGACCACACCCCGGGCGACGGCGTGCCGGGCAATGGCCCGGAGCCCTGCAGACGGCCCGCGCGGGCTGGCGTCCCCCCGCAGCAGGTAAGGCACCCCTGATGCACGGCAAAGCGCCGTCGCGGCCAGCATCCAGGGATTGGAGTGACCGTGGATCACCACGATCTCCTGACGCCGCAGCCAACCAGACAAGTGGATCGCCCGCGCCGCCCCCGGACCGGCAAGAAACTGATGCCGATAGCCGGAGAGCAGGTCTATATCCCAGGAGAGGGGCACCCCAAAGCCCGGGTCGACTGCCGAGCGCAGCCCGAGGTCGTTCAGGTACAGAACATCGAGCTCCACGTTGCCCCGCGCGGCCAGCAGCTGGTACAGCGGGCTGTGGTATTGGATCGGGTGGAAATCGAGCACGCCAAGCCGAGGCGTGCTCACTTTTCCGGTCCGAGCATCCATTCAAAGTAAGCATCGGGATCGAACGGGGCGGCATCGGGAGACACCTCCACGGTCAGGGCCGTTTCTGTCGCGTGCAGCAGCGACTCCCGATCGCCGCTGGCGAAGCCGCACAGGGCGGGACCCGCGATCTCCCGGTTTTGTGGCGTGTCCTGGGCGATGACCGGCCGGCCGGTGACCCGCGCCTCCGCGAGCGCGTAGCCGAACGCCTCCAGACCAGGCGGAAAGTAGACTGCCCGGCTTCGTTCCCACAGGCTGCCCATCTCGGCATTGCCTAGACGGCCCACGAAATCAAACCGAGGGCTATGTGCGAGCCAGGCTGGCACCTCAGACGCGTTCGCCGTGACGATCATCCGCACGGACTCATCCAGGGTGCTGTCGACCGCGCCGAGCCATTCGCCGAGTCGCTCGGGCATGTGCTTATAGGAAGCGAAGATCACGGGGCACAAAATCAGCGAGCCGCCCGCCGACCGCGGAAGCGAGCCGGCGGACAGCGGATGCATACGGACGACCAGGCGGTCCGCGACGTCCGGCAGCGCGGCTGCGACCCGTTCGGCCATCGCCGTGCAGGGCGCGATCAGGACGTCGGATCGTCGTGCCGCCCGATGAACGATCACGGCCTCCCGCGCCATCCTCGACCGCCGGCCCCGGTCAAGACCGACCGACTCAGCCGGCGTGGGGAAATGCAATGCGTTGGCCAGCAGGGTCCACCGCTCACCGCCAGGTGTGAAGAACCCGACGTTGTTCAGCGCGATCCGGCGGCTTCTTCGCACCGCCGCCGCTTCCCTGGCGGCCAGCCAGGCCGGGCTGAGGTGATGGCGCGTGCCGATCACCTTGATATCGGCGCGTGAGTTCCGACGCACGTAGTCCAGGACTTCGGTCCGGAACCGGCCGGCCCCGCCTGTCTGGCCGCCCGCTATGTCGATGGTTACCGTCGTATTCACTGATGCCTCCCCATGGTGTCGCGCTTTCGCCTGGAAGCGTGCGGTCACCCACGGCAGCTTCGGTTTGCCGCAGCCACGACCGTGGCCTGCATGGTCGCAAGCATGTCCGCGGTGGGCAGTTCTGCCACACCGATCACCGCCTGCCTGAACGCCGCTGCCAGGGCGTCGTGCCCCTTGTCCTGCCGGCCCTTCCACAGCTTCTTGCCGCCTGCGGTGACGGACCGGAAGTCATCGATGACAATTCTGTGTTCGCCCGCGTGTACCTCGATCCATTCCTTCCCTGCCGAGGGGACCGCGCTGCTGTAGCCGATCGTGGCCAGTGAGCCATCCGCGAATCGCAGCGCCACCGCCGCGTCGTCGTGTGGGCCGCGCGGGCCGCCGCCCGCCAGTGCGGTCACATCCTCGATCGGCGCGCCGACCAGGGCCTGCGCGGTGTCCACGAAGTGGCAGACCTCACCGAGTAGCCGCCCGCCCTGTCGACGGTCGTGATACCAGTGGTTCTCGGCTACCGGGCCGGCGGCGACTCTGTACACCACCAGCTTGGCGGCGGCCATCCCGGCGAGTGCCTGCCGCGCCGCAGCCACGGCCGGGGACCAGCGACGGTTGAAGCCGATCGCGAGCACCCGCCCGGACTCACGCCAGGCGGTCCGCACCGCGTCCAGCTCTTCCTCGGTCAACGCCGCCGGCTTCTCACACCACACGTGGCGTCCGGAGGTAAGGGCCGATGCCGTGAGCGTTGCGTGCGTGTCGTGAGGAGTGGCGATCACCGCGACGGTGACGTCTGGATCGGCGAGCACGGCGTCAGCCCCCGCGACCGCCTTCTCAAACCCGTGCCGCTGCGCCGCGCGTGTCGCTGACAGCCCGCCGGCCGAACCCACCGCTATCAGCTTCGTGAAACCGGCCGCCCGCAGCGCAGGCAGCAGCGTGCCGGTGGAAAACGCACCCGCGCCAACCCAGCCGACGCCGGGCTCGGCCGCCCCGGGACGGGGCGGCGCGGTCGAGACAGGCGAGGTGAGTGCGGCCTCGCGGACCTGTACTGGCCCACCGGGATCAGCGGTCGCGCGCGGGTAGTCCAGCCGGATGGCCAGGAAGGGCTCAGACCGCTCCGCGATGAGCTGGTAGGCGTCGACCGCCCGGCTGATATCGAAGGCGTGCGTTACCAGATCAGCGACGACGAGCCGTCCCGCCGCGAGCAGGTCGAGGACGGCTTCGAAATTGCGGCCCTCCGTCCACCGCACCTGACCAGCCGGGTAGTCGATGCCCAGGCCCTCGTACGAGGGGTCGTATCGTCCAGGTCCGTAGGAGCGGGCAAATCGCAGGTCAAGTTCGCGCAGGTAGAACGGTGTGCGGTTGAGCTGTAGCCCCACATCTCCCACGATCACCACCGCAGCCCTGTCCCTGCAAAGCTCGGGAACCCGCATCACGGCGGCCGACGTTGGTCCGGCCGCGCAGACGAGCACGGCATCCGCGCCTCTGCCCCTGGACCAGACCATCACCTGCTCGGTGGTCTCCGCTCCCAGCTCGTCCAGTGCGAGCACGCCGGTCCCGTTGGCGACGGCACGTGGGTAGCGGGCTGGGTCGATTCCGGCCACATCGCAGCCTGCCGCCATCGCCAGCCGCGCGGCGAGCTGCCCGATGAGCCCGAGACCGACGACGACGACCTTGGAGCCCGGTCCCACGTCCGCGATCCGCAGCCCGTGCAGGGCGATGGCGGCGATCGTAGTGAAAGCCGCGTCCTGGGCGCTTACCTTCTCCGGTGCCACCGCGCAGAGCAGCCCTGGCACTGCCTGGAACTCCGCGTGGTTCGCCTTTCCCGCCCCGCCGGTAGCGACTAGCTGACCGGGCCGAATCCCGCTGACCGCGGTACCAACCTCGATCACCGTGCCGGCGGCCGAATAGCCAAGCGGCACGTCCTGCGCGAGACGCCCTCGGACCGCCTGCCTGGTGGCGGTGATCCCCTCCGTTCGAGCCTTCTTGACGATCTGGCGGACCAGGTCGGGCCTTGCCCGCGCCTTGGTCAGCAGGCCGGACTGGGCAAGAGCGGTGACGGCCCGCTCCGTGCCCGGTGAGATCATCGACGAGATTGTGCGAACCAGGACCTCGGTTGGCTCAGGCACCGGGTACGGCACCTCGAGCAACGCTACCGGGCCGCCACTGACCGGCTGAACGATCTGCTTCACGTTGGCTCCTTCTGGGGGTGTGGGCGGATGGGGCTCTCCCGCCAGGCAGTGCAGATTCGCACCGGCAGTTCGGACCGCAGGACGCAGGTCAGCACCGGGGCCAAGACGGTCCTGCCGAAACCCGTGCCGATCTCAGCCATCCCGGCCGTCAGGTGCAGCTCACCTGTTGCCGTGATGATGACATCGAAATCGCCAGCCTTGGCCGTGACGACAGCGCCGCTGGGAACCAGTCGGAGCAGCGTGTTAGGAGCCAGATGCCAGCGCACGGCGATTCGGTGCCGTCCGTGCCCGGTCACCGTGTCATCGACGTGCAGCCCATCGGCGCGCAGCTGCCAGCGCCTGCGGTGCGCCGGCCGACCAGGAAGGTGCCGGTAGCCGTCGTGGGTCGCCTCGATCGTCACGGCGTCTCCGGTTACGGCAGCCGAAATGCGCGTGACCCGAGCCCGGCGCCCTGCCCGGAATGCCCCCCAAACCTCCGTCGAGTCGGTCCGATCTATTTCAAGTGTGTTATGCGCGGCGGTGGACCTTTCATGGTCGCGCATCGCCCCTGGCTCGTAGCCGGAAGTGCATGTATCGACGAGCAACGGCTCGGAGTCCACGTGGAGCAGGCAGCCGAAAGTGTCGGCATGGGCGTGCGCTGGAAGTTCCCGCGGGCAGGGCAGGCCTATGTCGGCAAGGAGGTGCCACCCGCCTGCCGTGGCCCTCGCCAGGCCTGTGTCTGGTAGCACATGTAGTTGCTCGACCGGCGGTTCAGCGGGCCGTATCGCGGTTAGCAGTTGTCTGCTCACTGGGAACCCGTCGTTGAGCAGCGGGACATCGCCGGTCGGTGTCAGCACCGCGCCGAGCCAGCGGCGCATCGCCGTGATCGCGGCGGACAGCCCGACTGGTTCGGCCGCTCCCATGGCCCCCAGCAGACCAGCGATATCGGTGAGGTCGCCGAGCACCTGACAGTGATAAGCCGGTGCCCGCTCGAAATGCCCGCCGTCCGAGAGCACCTGCACGGAGAGTTGGCGGCGCAGCCGTCCGAGCGCGCACCGCAGCAGCGCATCGTCACCGAAGAACACAGCGAGCCCGATTAGCGCCTTGAGGTTCTTGATGAGATGGTTGCCGCCTACGTCCGTCTCTAGGCTGCGGCGCAGGAAACCGGCGAGCGCGGCGAGCTCGACGCGCACCGGGCCCTCGATCGGACTGCCATGAACGAGGTCGCGATAGATTCCGCAGAACGACCAAGCGCGGAGAGCCGCCGGGTATGGATGCCACGCTGGCCCCCGCCCGGGTACGACGGCCGAGTGCCACGACTGCCACATCGCAGTGAACACCGCTTGCGCGTCCGGCTCCCGGCGCTCGCCGACCAGCGCCCATGCCCAATCCCAGTAGTAGAGATGAAAACGCCACAGGAGCGGCGCGCCTGCCGCTCCCCAGTCCGCGCTCGCCCAGCTTGCGATGCCCGGTTCAGTGGCTGCTGCGATGACCCGAGAAGTGCCGAGCAGGCGCAGTCGACCGGACCGCAGTGCCATTCCATCCTGCCCGCCACGCCAGAGCCATGCGTCAAGTGGGGTGAATCCGCAAGGCCAGCCGGTCCCGGCCGATGGGTCTGGACCCGATAGCAGCCACCTGTCGGCCAACGGCACCGAATGGTCCAGGGCCAGCCGCTGCGCGCGCAGCCGGACTCGCTGTCCAACCTGAGAAGGCCGCAACTGCATCACGGTACGGCTCAGCCGACCAAGATGGGCGGCAGTGACAGGCGCATTCATTGCCCGACGTCCGGGAATCCACGAGTCGCGGTCACCTGGCGTGTAGTGGCTTGACCGGGCGTCGCCAGCGAAGCGCGCGAGCCCGCAGACGGGGCCACTAGCCACGGTGGTGAAGGGATGCCCATGTACGGCCCTGGCCCTCCCGCTGCGGACAGGCCGGTGGACACCGCGCCTACCCCGCTTGAGACACCGCAGTCGTTGTAATACATGACGCGGCCTTCTTGTACTTGAAACCCAGGAGATGGCCAAGATGAGCAGGAACCAGCGGGTACCGTGCCGCATCAAAAATGCCACGGTACTGACCACGACCCCGACGATGAAGAACATCGCGACCAGGCTGGTCTCCAGCGACGTTCTCGGCCCGTCCGCCGTCCCGTCGTTGTATCCCCGACCACCCGCAGTGAGCACGGTCAGCGGGGCGGCCAGAAACGTGGTGGTCACAGGAGCCTTCTAACGCGCCAGTGAGCTGATGCTCGCGGCGGTCGAGTTGGGCACAGCGAGCAGGTTGCCACCCACTGCGGGCAATTTCTGCAGGCGCTCAAGAACGAGCCGACCCCGGCCGCTGAGAACGTGCCGGTCGCAACGTATGCGGAAGATCTCATATCCGCGCGCGGCGAGCCAGCCGTATGGTGTCTGAGCGACAATGTCGTGGAGCATCTCCGGCGCGTACTCGAAGACAATCGCCGGCGCGTGCCTGGCAATGGTGTCTGCCGCACCGCGGACTACGGCGGCCTCGTGACCCTCCACGTCGATCTTAATCAGCGTGACCGGCTCACCGGCGCAGACGTCGTCGATGGTTACCACGGGGACCGTGGTCCTGACCCCGGTCAGGTAGCGGTGGTGCATGAGGCTCGCCCTACCCCGGTTCGTGTCCCACGGGCTAGGTCGGTACAACTGCATCTCGCCGGCTTGATCGCTGGCCGCAGCGCTCACGATCCGGACGTTGGCCAGGCCGTTGAGCGCGATGTTGCGGTGGGTCCGCCGCACTAGGTCAGGGTCGGGCTCGAAGGCAATGACCTCGCCGTCCCTGCCTACAAGCTTCGCCAGCCGGACGGCGTGGATGCCAACATTCGCCCCCACGTCGACGCATCGATCGCCTGGCCTCACCAGATAGCTGAACAGTTCAGCGAAATGCTTCTCGAAGCTGCCGAACGCCCATAGCTGCCATTCCAGGGCGCTTGACAGGTCGGCGACGAAGGTGTCGCCGGCCGCAGTGGTCACCCTGGTGACGCGCTCCTCCGGCTGGTAACGCGTACGGGCGTAGGAGCTGAACAGCATCCGGGCCGGGCCGCGCAGCGGCACGCGTTGACCAAGGAGGGGGGCCAGCGGGCTTTTGGCGATGCTAAGCATGACTGCTCCGGCGAGGGTCGCGATGGCGGCACTGGGGGTGCCGAGGAAGGGGATGCATGGGGCGGAGATGCGGGAGAGAATGGTGCTGAAGCGGGAGGGTGGGGGGAGGTAAGGCCCAGCACCGCAGCTTCAGCGCGGATGCCCTCGGCGAACGGGCGGGGCGCGTAGCCCAGGTCACGGGCGGCGACGTCGATCGGGAACGCCTTGTCCTCAGCCAGCCGCTGCCACTGCTCCGCACGGAGCCTTGGCCGGCGGCTGATCCGCTCGTAGCCAGTGGTGAGCGCGATCACCGGCGCCAGCGGCACAGGGAGAAGATGCACACGGCAGCCGACGGCGGCAGCCGACACACGCAGCAGCTCAGCGAACATCAACGGCTCCGGGCCGGCCACGTCGTAGAAGCGGCCTGCCGTCTGGGGCCGCTCCACCGCCGCGAGCACCGCCCCGGCCACGTCCACCACGTGGACGGGCTGCTGCAGTCGCCCACCGCCCCCCGGCAGAGGCAGTACCAGCGGCGCCGGAACGCGCCGAGCCCGCGCGAGCAACGCGAGCAGCCGGGAGAGGTTCCTGTCGCCGACGGCGCCGTAGATCATGGTTGGCCGGAGGATCGTCCACTTCAGCCCGGACGAGCAGATGTCATGCTCGGCGGCAAGACGCACCGTCTTAGATCGCGCGGGCAGGGCCGTGGTAACCGCGGTGGTAGAGACGAAAACAGCCCGGTCAAGCCCCGAGCTGGAGGCTGCGCGAACGATCGAGGAGGCGTGCCCGAAACCAAGCGAAGCCAGGTTGACAAGCGCGTCGCACCCTGCGCTGGCGAAGACATCGGCGAGTGCGGCGCCGTCGTCCAGATCACCGGTCACCGCCGTCGCGCCGCACGCGACGACCGTCCGCGCGGCCTCGGCTGAGCGCGCCAGCGCGACACAGGAATGCCCGCGGCGGGCCGCCTCGGCCAAGACGTACCCGCCGAGGAACCCGCTCCCGCCCGTCACCAGCAGTCTCATCGCGCTCCAGCGGACGAGTCGAGGTCCAGGACCTTGCGGTACTCCCGCGCCAGCCCCGACCGGTCGTAGTGCCGCTCCACGAACGCTCGGCCGACGCGGCCGATCTCCGCCCGCAACTGCGGGTCAGCGGCCAACGCGGCGATGGCGGCCGCAAGCGAGCCGCTGTCTTCCGGCGGGACCACGACCGCGCCCGCCTCGGCCAGGATCTGCGCGGCCTCGCCCGTCACCGAGCCGACCACCGCCTTGCCTGCCGCCAGGTACTCGAACATCTTGGACGGGATGAACGACGCGAACAGCGGTACGTTGCGCAGCGGCACCAGGCAGATATCGGCCGCCGCGAGCAGCGCCGGCATCTCCGCGTTAGGAACGCCGGGCAACAGGACCACGTTGCCCAGTCCGAGCTCCATAACCCGCCGCTCCAGGCGCTGCTTATCCGTACCATCTCCGACGAAGGCGAATCTGATGGCCTTGCCCGGGATGGCCCGTCGGTCGAGCAGGGCCGCCGCTTCCGCGATCGCCGACAGGCCCTGCGAGATCCCGTGCGTCCCCGCGTACACCACCAGGCAGTCATCGGGCCCGGCACCCAGTCGTGCTCGCAGCTCATGATGCTCAGCGGAAGAATCTCCCGCTGGGGTGAACCGACCCAGGTCCACGCCGTTCCTGATCGTGTGAACCTTCTCCGGCGGCACTCCGCGCCGGATCAGGTCGGCCCGGAAGCCCTCGCTGACCACGACCACCTGGTCCGCGGCCGCGTAGGCGGCGAGCTCGAGCCGTTCAAGCATCCCGATGATCCGGCGGTTGGTCAGCACCCCGAGCTCCACGAAGATGGCGGGCCACAAGTCGCGGATCTCGACCACGAACCGCGCCCGCTTCAGCCGTGCGAGCAGCCAGCCGGACAGGATGGAGAAGAAGGTCGGCGAGGAGACCACGACCACGTCGGCCGGGCCGCTCGCCCGCCAGCCGAGCAGCACGCTGCTGGCCATGAAGCTCAGGTGGCCCAGGGTCTTGCGGGCAATGCCCTCGTTCGGCGTGGCGTACAGCCACGTGCGGATCACCTGGTAGCCGTCACGATGCTCGCGACGGCGAACGGCCCGCCGGTACGACGGCGGCAGTACCCCGGTCGGGTGATTAGGCATCCCGGTCAGGACCGTAACCCCGTCGCCGTCCGCGGCCCAGGTCGCGGCCAGGCCGGACAGCCGGGCCTGGGGCGCGCCGGTCTCCGGCGGAAAGTAGTGCGTGACGATGAGCACCCGCACGTCAGGCTTCCTCCACTTCTGATATCGCTTCCGCCCGACCGAGCAGGCCGCTGACACCGTTAAAGCCGTCGAGACCGGCGCGCGCGAACAGTCCCGGCGAGCCGAGGTACACCGCGAGCGCGCCGAGCCCGGCCAGGCCTGTCGTTACCCGAGCCGTCGTCCCGCCGAGCAGGCCGACCACGCCAAGCAGGCACAGCAGGACGGTCAGGGCGGAGGTGAGCAGCGTGACCTCCTGGTGCGTCCACCCCGCGTCGCACCAGCGCTGGTAGACATGCGTGCGATGCGCCTCAAGCCACCGCTCGCCGCGCCTGATCCGCCGCTGCAGCGTCCACGCCACGTCGGCCACGTACAGCGCGACCGGGGCTGCCACCACCTCGGCGGGCACCCCGTCCGCGATCAGCCGGACGGCAAGCACCGCGAGCGCCGCGCCGATCGAGTAACTGCCCACGTCGCCGAGGAAGACCCGCGCCCGGGCGGCATTCCACGGCAGGAAGGCGCAGGCGCCCGCCGCGAGCGCCAGGCCCGCCGCAGTGCCGAATCCGTCCTGCCGCCACGCCCCGAGGCACGCGTAGGCAACCCCGCCGATCAGGGCGTGCGCAGCGGAGATGCCGTTCACTCCGTCCATGAAGTTGAAGGCGTTGACGAAGCCCACCAGCCAGACCGCGGCCACGGCGACGGCCGCGGCCAGCGCCAACGGCGGCAACGTCAGCCGCAGGACGAGCAGCGCCGCCACCCCAGTAGCACCGACCGCCGCAAGCGCGAGACGTGACAGCGCGGACAGCCCGCGCAGGTCGTCAACCAGGCCGAGCAGGCCGAAGAAACCGACCGCGACCGCGAACGCCAGCCCCGTATCGCCGGCGCGCGGCGCCAGCGACGCCGCCACGAGCAGGCCAACGGCGATCGGCGCTCCGCCGCCGCGCGGTGTCGGCACCGAGTGCGACGAGCGCTCCACGGGAACGTCAAGCACCGTGAGCCTGCGCAGCAGCGCGATCGTGGGCGGCTCTGCGACCGCGACGATCACGCCGCAAGCCAGGGCCGCCCGCACCACCGCGTCCTCGATCACGTGCGCCAGGCTAGCAGGGATGATTACTTTCTGTTTGTAATTGACAACTATTGGTGACTGAACTTCGCATGGCGAAGCAATGAGACGGCGCATCGGAAGGTCAGCGCCCGTGCCGCCCAGGCTGCCCAGACGGCAGCGGGGATCCGTTCTGCTTGCCGTGCCCGTTGTGGGCCGTCCTGGCGCCGTCAGGTGACCCGCCTTGCGGTGCGATGTAGGGCTGGTAACCGCCGTAGTAGCCATACCCGTAACCGTCTTGCGCCGTCGCCTTGTTCAGCACCGCGCCGACCACGGGCGCGCTCGCCTGTGCCAGCTTCTCGGCGGCGCGCCGCAGTTCGGCCCGCCTGGTGCTGCCCGCCGCCACGACAAGCAGCACCGCGTCGACGTAGCCGGACAAGATCAAGGCGTCGGCGACCGGCAGCACCGGCGGGCTGTCGATCAGCACGATGTCGAACCGCTTGCCGAGGTCGTCGACGAGAGACCGCATCCGGCCGCCGTCGAGCAGTTCGGTGGGATTTGCGGAGACCTCTCGCGAGCCGAGCGTCCAGAGACCGTCGACGCTCGGCACCGGGCTGAGCGCCCGGTCAAGCGGCTGCTCGCCGGACAAAACTGAGGAGAGCTCGGCGTGCCCGGCCGGCGCGAAGAACTGACCGAGCCCGGGGCGGCGAAGGTCGCAGGAGACCAGCACGACGCGGGCGCCGGCCTGGGCGAACACCGCGCCCAGGTTGACCACCGTGGCGGTCTTTCCGTCCCCGGCGCTCGGGCTGGTGACCAGGATGGTGCGCACCGTGCCATCGCTCCTGACGAACTGAAGGGAGGTGCGCAGCGACCGGTACGCCTCGGCCGCCTGCGAGGTGGGTTCGCTGACCGAGATCACAACGGCATTCGCGTTCCTCCGCCACGAGGCCACCATCGGCACCGTCGCGAGCACGGTCGTTCCGCCCACCCGCTCCACCGCCTCGCCGGCGGTCATGGTGTCATCCAGATTGTCGCGCAGGAACGCCGCGCCGATGCCGAGGATGAGCCCCGCGAGCAGCCCGAGCACCGCGTCCTCAAGGGGCTTGGGAGAACTCGGCGAGGTTGGCACCGCGGCAGGTGTGACCAGCTCGAGCTCCGTGCTCGCGGTCGCGCCCGCCACCTGGAGCTGGGCTAGCTGGCCCTTGAGCACGGCCTGCTGGTTCGTGAGCGCGGTGACCTGCGCGGCGGAGCTGGAGGGAAGCTTGCCGATCTCCTTGCCGATCGCGTTGATCTGCTTGGTCAGCTGGCCTTCGGCCGCGGTCAGGCTGCCTATGGAGGTTGTGGTGGACCAGGAGACGAAGGCGCTGGCGTACGCGTTGGCTATCTGGGCGGCGCGCGCAGGCTCGGGGCTGACGGCGGTCAACGCGATCACGTTGGTCTGGCCCACCTCGGAGGCGGAGACGCCTGGCGCGCTGCCGAGCTGCGCGCGGACCTGGCTCTGTACCGGCGCGCTGGTGACGAGCTGCAGCTCGGTCTGCACGTCAGTGGAGGTGGGGACCTGGCCCGAGCCACTGTCGAGGCCGAGGTTTCCGGCCGACTGCACCAGGAGCTGCGCCGTGGCCGCGTACTGCTTAGTAGCCGTCAGCGAGAGGGCCAGGCTGATACCCAGGCCAAGCAGCGAGAAGGCAGCCACCCACCAGCGCCCTCTGCGCATGACGCGCAGATAGCCCCGAAGAGTCGGTTCCGCCCCAAGCTCAGCCATCTTCTGTCCCCCAGATGTCGTTGATTGCGAGCTAATCTCGCGCGATTGCGAGCTAACAGTACACGGATCTTTACCGTGCGTGATTGGATTATCACGGTGACTGGAATCCTTTTGCTCTGCACCGCCAACGTCTGCCGGTCGGTCATGGCACAGGCCCTGCTGTCGGCCCGGCTGGCCGCGCGCGGCGTCGCGGTTCCAGTGGCCTCGGCCGGTCTGCTCGCCAGCGGTCGGCCGCCGCCACCCGAGGTGGCCTCGGTCATGGCGGCCAGGGGCATCGACGTCACCGGCCACCGCAGCCGGATTGTCACCGCCGATGACCTCGCCGCCGCGGACCTCATCCTCGGCCTGGGCAGGGAGCATGTCCGGCACGCGGCCGTGCTGCTGCCCGGGGCGTGGCCGCGCGCGTTCACGATCCGCGAGCTTGCCCGCCGGGGCCGGCAGGCCGGCGCCCGCGCCGCCGGCGAGCCGCTTGGCGACTGGCTGACCCGGGCCGCCGACGGCCGCCGCCGCCCTGATCTGCTGGGCAGCCACCCGGCCGATGACGTAGCCGATCCGGCGGGCGGGCCGCCGCGGGGGTACCAGGCGACCGCCGACCTGCTCGATCAGCTCACTCGCGACCTCGTCGATCTGGGATGGCCGAATAGCGGGCCATTGCTTGAGTCGCCACGGTCCGTTCGAAATAAAGGTCTTTAAATCTTTTCTTCTGAACGGTCCCGTGTTTCACCTGCATCAGCTAAACACTCCCCGTCACGGTTGGCCGGAGTTTCTGGGTCGTCGAGCAGTCGGGCACCAGCGACGACTCCCCGGTGGCGCACTCGGCGAGCCGCCGCCGGAGGTCGTCCGCCCCGCAGCCCACCGCAAGCCGGGACAGCTCACCGGGGTCGAGCGCCTTGACCTGGGCGTGCCGGATCAGCGGATGGCTCGGGCGGTAGTCCACCTCGTCGATCCCGAGCAGGTCCTCGGTCAGTTTCTCGCCCGGGCGCAGCCCGGTGTAGACGATGTCGACCGGATGGGCGGACTGCGCCGACAGCCGCCGGGCGATGTCCGCGATTCGCACCGGCTCGCCCATGTCGAGGATGAGAACCTCGCCGGTGCCGCCGATGACGGCCGCCTGCAGCACGAGCTGGACCGCCTCGTCCACGGTCATGAAGTACCTGGTCACGTCCGGGTGCGTCACGGTCAGCGGGCCGCCCGCCGTCACCTGGGCCGAGAGCGCGCCGAGGACCGAGCCCCGGCTGCCGAGGACGTTGCCGAACCTGACGCTCAGATAACTGCCGTCAGACTGGAGCGCCATGTGCGCGGTTAGCCGTTCGGCGATCCGCTTCGAGTAGCCGAGCACGCTCACCGGGTCTGCGGCCTTGTCGGTGGAGATGTTCACGAACGACTCGACGCCGCAGGCGGCGGCGGCCTCGAGCACCGTCTGGGTGCCGAGGACGTTGCTCTGCACCGCCTCGGCGGGGTAGCGCTCAAGCAGCGGCAGGTGCTTGAGCGCCGCCGCGTGGAAGACGATCTGCGGGCGGAACCGCTCAAACACCTCGCGAACGCGACGAGGGTCCCGAATGTCGGCCAGCAGGGTCTCGTCGGTGTCGAGCAGGGCGCGCCCGTGCAGCGTGAGCTGGACCTCGTGCAGGGCCGACTCGTCGCGATCGAGCATGATCAGCTCGGCCGGCGCGAACCGGTGCAGCTGGCGGCAGAGCTCCGAGCCGATGGAGCCGCCCGCCCCGGTGACGAGGATGCGCTTGCCCGCGAAGTGCCCCGCGATCGCCGCCACGTCGGTCCGGATCGGACGACGGCCGAGCAGGTCGCTGACCCTCGGGTCACGCACCCCCTCGATCCGGGCGCCGCCGCTAATCAGCTCGGTGACGGTCGGCACCACCTTGGGGGTGAGCCCGCACAGTTCCGCCCGCGCCGTCAGGTCGCGGATCGCGGTCCCGCTTGACCTCGCGATCGCGATCACCAGCACCGTGGCCCCGGTGGCGGCGGCCACCTCGGCCATCCTCGTCCGGTTGCCCCGCACCGGAATCCCGTGCACGCGCAGCCGCCGCTTGTCCGGGTCGTCGTCGAGCAGCGCGACCGGCCGGTACACCGCACCCGGCTCGCCCAGCAGGCGGCTGATCAGCATCGTGCCCGCCTCGCCGGCCCCGAACACGATGACCTTGACGCCCGCCTCCGTCGTCCTCTTTTTGCGCCGCCGCCGCGCGGCGTACCGCACGTAACGCGCGGCGGCGATCGTCGGCAGCGCGATGAGCGTCCCCCCGGCGACGGTCTGCATCAGATCCCGCTGACCGTCCACCAGCAGGCCGCTCAGCAGCACCAGCGGGACCAGCATGAGGCCGCCGGCGATGGCCACGCCGAACACCTCGTCGAGGCTCCCCCGCTGGTGCCGGCCTCGGTAGAGCCCGGCCAGCAGGCCGCACACCAACGACAGTAGGCAGATCGCCAGCACCACGCCGGCCAGCCGGACCGTCCCGATCCGGCTCCCCGGTACGTCGGTGGTGATCCAGGCGGCGTAGCACAGCCCCGACACCCACACGATCGCGTCGTAGCCCGCCTCGACGCCGACCCGGGCAAGCCGTTTCGCATAGGCGGCCCGCAAGTTCATGGCCGACACGTAGCTCGGCACACCGACCGACGGGCCGGTCTCCGCCCCTTCCGTGTTCACTCGTCCCCCTGTTCGACAGCACCGCGGCGCCAGTGGTGGCTCCGCTGTGGTTGACGCCCTGGCGGGTGATATTACAGTGTGTAGTCACTCAAGAACCTTCAGTATTCAAAACTTTCCCAAGGCATCCGTTATGTCAGCGACCGCGTTATTGGCAACCTCGGTACCTCAATTTCTGGATTATCAGTTATGTGCTGCCAGTTGACCGCTGCAGATGGCATTTATTTTGATCAATGCCGCCGGGCTGAGTACGGTCATGGCTATAGTCGGCGAATAACCCTCAGCCACCAGTCAGGACTCGTGGAAAATAGCCGGATTGGCCGCATTTCCGCGCGGGCGAACACTTCTCAAGGAGGAAACGTCATGACACGAAGATGGAGATTTACGCTGGTAGCAGCGGTAATAGCGGTATTGAGCGCGGCTCCCATCCTTTCCTCCACGACCGCGTCCGCCATGCCGCTGAGCAGCAAGGTGGCCTCGGTCGCGGTGCCGGCTGAGCCGGGCGCCGGGCTAGCCAGTCTCTGGAATTCCAAAGGGACAGAGATCCATGTCTTCTACGTCGGAACCGACAATCAGATATCCAATTGGTACGGGGACGGCACGAAATGGGACAACGCCGGGCTCGGCGTTGGCGAGCCGGCCGCCGTTGGCACCGGGCTGACCGCTTTGTGGAACCCCGGTGAGACACAGATCAACGTCTTCTACGTCGGAACCCTCGGCCAGATCTACAACTGGATCTGGGATGGCAAAAAATGGACCAATAAGGTGCTCGGCGTTGGCGAGCCGGCCGCACTCGGCACCGGCCTGGCCTCATACTGGAACCCCGACGGGAAACAGGCCAACGTCTTCTACGTCGGCGCCGACGGCAAGGTGTACAACTGGTACGGGAACGGCTCCACGTGGGCCAACGCCGTGCTTGGCGACGGCAAAGGCGAGCCGGCCGCGCTCGGCACCGGCCTGGCCGCCTACTGGAACTCCGGCGGGACAGGGGTCCACGTCTTCTACGTCGGGGCCGACCGTAACCTGTACAACTGGTACGGGGACGGCAAGACGTGGACCAACGCCGCGCTCGGCGGCGGCGGTGGCGAGCCGGCCGCAATAGCCAGGGGCCTGGCCGCCTTCTGGCACCCAGACGGGATCCAAGCCAACGTCTTCTACGAGGGGATCGACGGCCAGATATACAACTGGGCCTGGGACGGGACGACGTGGACCAACTCCGCGCTCGGCAACGGCGAGCCGGCCGGGCTGGGCAGGGGCATAGCCGCCTTCTGGAACCCCGACGGAAAAGAGGCCAACGTCTTCTACATGGGGGACGACGGCCAGATATACAACTGGGTCTTGACCGGCACCACGTGGACCAACTCCGCGCTCGGCAACGGCGAGCCGGCCGGGCAGGGCACGGGCA
>Ga0335075_10003061_pt1 | contig 26773 bp, 24 predicted proteins | sample Lox_Sample_24_FD_206723 | JGI IMG/M metagenome (GOLD analysis project Ga0335075, IMG submission 206723) | Soil microbial communities from Loxahatchee National Wildlife Refuge, Florida, United States - Lox_Sample_2.4 | ecosystem: Environmental > Terrestrial > Soil > Wetlands | place: USA...
GAGTCGGACTGGGCCAGGTACTCCTCGCTGTGTGCCTGCTGCAGCATGGCGATGTCCTCGTCGGACAGCGTCCGGCCGGTCTCCCGCAGCAGCGCGGACACGAACAGCCCGCCGCTCATCCCGATTCGCCGGTGGATCCGCCACACGGACAGGTCGATGTCCAGGCGAGAAAGCGCAGCACGCCACGCGATCACGTGCTGGTACACGCTGTCGATCAGAGTCCCGTCCAGGTCGAACAGGAAGCACGGGGCTGGAGGCTCCGGATAGCTCACCGGTCCGGTCATGCCATGCACCATAGTGCAGCCCGTTCCCTGCTTCGCTGCCCGGCCTCGCCTGGCGGTGCCCGCTGGACTGGCCCGGCGGCCCGGGCTCTTCCGCATGGTCAGGTTGACGCATCGGAGAGTAAACTGAATATTACTCGTGAGTAATTGAGGGCTTTATGCAGCGAATAGGAGGGTGGCTCCGGGTAACCATTTTGAATCCAACTTTATGAGGCCACTTTTAAGGGCTATACGTCTAGATGACTGAGGGCTTGGCTGATCCCGGCCTGCGGCCAGATCATCGCCGACCACGGGCCCGCTGACAGTCCCGCCTGCGGCCAGCAGGGACACGCCGCTGGATGCGAGCGCCTGGCCGTCGACGTCGCCGAATGGGAACAGATGCGATGACCGGACCGAGCACTACCTCGAGGCCGAGCGGCTGCTCGAGCACGCCACCTCGCTGCTGGATGCCGACGTCCATCCCGGCTATCGCGCCGAGATCGTCACGCGCCAGGCCGTCATCGTCGCCATGGCCCGCGCGCACGCGGAACTCGCCGACGCCGCGGTGGCCGGGCTCAGCGCGCACCTGGACATCGCCGACGCGCAGGCCTGGCGACGGATCGCCGGGACACCACTGGACGCCTAGCGCGCGGTCGACGGATCGTGCCTGGGGCTTATACTACGGCGCCGACTGGCAGCCTGGGGCGCGGCACTCGACGATACGGTGGCTGGGCCTATGGCTCTGAGCCCTCCGGGCAGGCTCACACTGGCTGACGTTAGGGTGAGGGTTTAAAGCTGACCGTTGACCGCTCACATCGCCTCAGCTGCAATGTCCGCGACGGGGTGGCGCGACCGGCCTACAGGCCGTGTTTGCCTGCGGCTCTGAGCGGCAACCTGCGGCGCGCACAGAATCTTGAAATACCTTGACAATGAGCGTTTTTCATCCTGATCTTGGTGCTCGAGCACGAGTTGATCAAGGGCGGTGCGGCGGCTCGCGATGTGGTGAAGCTGCCCAGACCTTGTCCTATGTGGCCAGGGTCATCCGCCGCCACCGGAAAGCGATCGGCTCGTGCTGGCGCAAGCTGAACCCGGGCCGTCAGGCTCTGCTGGTGCTGGTTCACCTGCGCAAAGGTGAGGGCTTTGCAGAGCTGGCCGCCGGGTTCGGGGTGGGCACGGCCACGGCCTGGCGGTATGCGCGCGAGACGATCACCCTGCTGGCCGCCCGTGCGCCGAAGCTGCGCGGCGCGCTGGGCGCGGCGAAGAAGAGCCGGGCATGCGTTCGTGGTGATCGACGGCACTCTCATCCCGATTGACCGGGTGGCCGCTGACCGGCCGTTCTACTCCGGCAAGCACCGCCGGCACGGGATGAACCTGCAGGTCATCTCCAGCCCAGCCGGTGAGATCGTGTGGGTGTCCGGGCCGCTTCCCGGCGCTGTGCATGACCTGACAGCGGCGCGAATCTGGGGCATCGTCCGCGAGCTGGCGGACGCCGGGCTGATCGTGCTGGCCGATAAGGGCTATATCGGCGCTGGTGAGCACGTCTTAACCCCGTACCGGGGCCGGAACAAGCCGGCCTCGCAGAAGGCCGCCAACTCCGCCCACGCGAAGCTCCGCGCGCCTGGTGAGCGGGCCAACGCCCAGCTCAAGGCCTGGGCTATCATGCGCAAACTGCGCTGCTGCCCCTGGCGCGCCGGGCAGATCGCCAAAGCCATCCACGTCCTGCAGACCCGCGAGGCCGCCGGATGAACACGCTCACTGCTCTGCCGCTGAGCCTGGCCCGGCCGGTTGCTCTCCCCGGCGCGGCTGCCCGCCGGTACCGGTGGGCGGCGTGGCTGCCGGTACCGGCGTAATCAGCGGGATGAGCCGGTCCCATACCCGGCTTGGCAGGGCGCTATACAGGCCGAGCATGACGTGGGCCAGCCCGCCGACGCGGTAGCAGGGCCGGGCATGCCTGGCGGTGGCTGCCCGGTAGATCATCCGCGCGACCTGGGCAGGGTGCAGCGCCACTGGATTGCGGCTGAGCCGGTCCACGACCTGGGCGGTGAAGCTGGCGTAGGGGCCGTCTGGGCGGCCATGGCGGAAGGTACGGCGTTCGGTTTCGGCGAAGGGGGTGTCGATGCCGCCAGACTCGATCACGCTTACCCCGACGCCGAACGGGCTCAGCTCATGGCGAAGCGCCTGGCTCATCGATTCCAGGGCGTGTTTGCTCATCGCGTACGCTCCCATCCCCGGGATCGTGATCTGGCCAGCGACCGAGCTTACGTTGATGATCCGGCCGTGCCCGCGCCTGCGCATGCCCGGCGCCACGAGCTGGGCGGCCCGCAGTGCCCCCAGCACATTGACCTCGAACTGCCGGCGAACCTCGCCGAGCGGGAGTTCTTCCAGCGGCCCGCCCTGCGATACCCCGGCGGCGTTGACCAGGACGTCGATGTCCTCCCCGGCCACGGCGAGCAGGTCCGGCTCGCTGGTGACATCCAGCCGCAGCGGCCGGCAGCCCATCGCCGCAAGTGCCTCGCGGGCCGCGGGGTCGCGATAGCCCGCGATGACGGCCGCTCCCTCCATCCGGAACCGCTGGGCGGCAGCGCGGCCGACGCCACCGCTCGCACCAGTGATCAGTACTGTCCGTGTCACGGCTTCCTCCACCATCGGGGTTCGCACGGACTGAACCTAAACTTTGGAGCACGCTCCAAGGTCAAGGAGTAACGGGCGATGATGATCCATGACATCGCGGCCCTGCTGGGGGTCAGCACCGACACTGTGCGCTACTACGAGCGCGAGGGCCTGCTCGACGAACGCCACGTCGCGCGCAAACCGAACGGCTACCGCGACTACGGCGACGCCGCAGTCGAGCGCCTGCGGCTACTGCTGCAAGCGCGGCGCTCGGGCATGTCAATCGCCGAAGTCAAGACACTGGCAGCAGCGTTCGATGACGGTACGCTCAGCATCGATCTCCAGGTCAAACTGCTCCGGGAGAAACTAGCCAGCCTGGACCAGCAGGCCCGCGCACTGGACACCGCCCGGACCACGATCGCCGGCAAGATCGCCGACCTGGAGTCACGGAAGCAGGCACCGCCCGAAGTCAGGCTCTCGCGACCTGGGACATGAGCCTGCGCGGAGGTTGAAAAGGACTCAATGCCCTGCGCGTGGTTCTGTGATCGCTGGTGACGCCGTCGGATACGGCCGTGTTAGGTTCACGTGGGAAGGTGGCCAGGAGGAATGACACGGTTCACGATAGGGGCCGACGTCAGTTGCAGCGACGGACCATGCGGCAAGGTCAGCCGGCTCATAGTCGAGCCAGAAACGGCGACGGTTACCCATCTGGTGGTCGAGCCGAAACACCGCGGACGAGGCCGGCTTGTCCCCGTTGGCCTTGCCGACGCGGCGGCGGGCCGGGTGCAGCTCCGTTGCAGCAAGGCTGACTTCGACAAGCTCGACGCGGCGGAACAAACGGGGTTGCTGCACATGGACAGCACTGGCGACCCGGTTCCCGGCCCCGACGGCTACTCGTCTCCCAACCTGACCGGCCTCGCGCTGTACGACAGTGAGCGAGTCAGCACCCACGGCACCGTCCCTGCCGGGGAGGTCGACGTACGCCACGGCGAACCCGTCATGGCCACCGATGGTGTGATCGGACAGATCCAGGGCCTGGTCATCGATTCCTGCAGCCGCCACGTCACCCACATCGTCCTGGAGGAGGGGCACCTGTGGGGCCGTAAAGAGGTGGCCATCCCGATCAGCGCCGTGACCAGGGTCGGGGATATCGTCCGTCTCAATATCAGCCGACAGCAGGTGGAGGACCTGCCGCCCGTGGACCTCCACCATCCGACGTCATAATCTCTCCCCATCAGCCCTCGTTCACAGCAAGTGACAGAGAGTGGCAGGAGAACCCTAAGACCAGGAGCGGTAGAGCAGGAAGTCAGCTTCCCGGAACTCCAGCGTCTTGTCCCAGTCATCCTTCATCGGCGCTACCCCGTACTCGGTGATGCACGCCCGGACGACGCTCTCCAGCGAAACGCGACCAGTAGGGTTGTGCAACTTCTGGTGTAAGACGGCGTCCTTCCTGAGTTGCGTGTGTCCGAGGTGAGTATGCGGATAGAGGATGCGGTTGCCGGCCGGGTGCCAGTGATATGACCAGACCAGCTCGCCGCTGGCCGTCTGCAACTCGTAGGCGTAACCGCGGGTGGTCACGCGCCATCGCGGCCGGTCGGTCTGGTGCGGACGAGCTCGTACAGCATGCCGACCCGCAGCATCAGGCCAGGCCGACATTTCAGCTTGATCGGCTGGTCATAGTTGACCGTAAGGGCGTGGACTCTTCCTGTCTCGCCCCAGCCGCCCGGCGATAAAGTGATCTTCGCTCGGGCGATGCAGGAGAGGGTATCCCTGAGCGGCTCCAGGAATGCGTCTACCGCTTCCCGAGGGTCACGGCCGGGCAAAGGGGATCAGCATGGCGACCCTGGTGATCGCCGGATCGTCGGAATCCTCGAAGTCCCCGGCATCCCACCGCCGCAAGAACTCCTCCCCGGACATGTTCAGCACTTCCCGGGCAGCCCGGTCGAGCATGGCCCGGCCCTGTTCAGGAGTGGCCTCCACGACGTCAACAGTAGAAGACGACTCCGTCTTAGGCATCAGGCCAGCCCCCCTCGGCTTCCTCGATACGAAGCACTACCCTTGGTAAGCCGACAGTAGCCATACGTGCCCTCCTGCCGGGCAGTATAGACACGCCGAACACTAGTGCGGTAGACGCTGCTGTACGCCGCCGGGCAGCAAGACCTGCTCCAGCCCCCGCCGCTGGGCCAGCCCCCGGGCCAGCGAGCATCGATGAGGCGCTCGGGCGGCTGGCCAGCGGATCGCTGCTGACCTTCAGCGTGGATGACGCCACGGTCGCCGCGCACCGGCTGACCATGCGCGTGGCCGTGGAACGCCAGGCACAGGTCGGCAGCCTGGCCGGGCTTGGAGCAGGCCTAGCAGGACTGCTGTCGGTGGTGACCGAGTCCCTGGCCGAGCCGTGGCAGAACAGGGCCGCCGCCCGCGACGCCGTCCAGCAGATCATGGCCCTGCACGAGCACCTCGCGCCCTACCTCGGTGAACAGGACGCCGCGCTGACCGAAACGCTGCTGCGGTTGCGCGGCCGGGCGATCCGGTGCCTGAACGACCTCGGCGACAGCGGCGCTCCGCGAGGTGACCGCCGGATCGTGGACCGGACGGCTACCGGGGCCGGGTGGCTGCCACTGGGCAGGATACGGGCGCGGTGATTCCCTGCAATTGCCGCCGCAGTTGCAGATGCAAATAGGGTTAGCGCGCCGCCCTGTTCACGGATGGTTCGCTCAGTTTTCCTGCAACCGGGCGCGCAGCGCATTGCCGAGACTTCACCAGCGCATTCGACGAGCGCATGATAGAATTTCCATGTGGCTAGTATAATGATCGGAAATTGGCAGCACTTCGAGGTATCGCGCCATTTACGATCTGGAAGCCTTGAGGTACTTGACATTGAGGACTGCAAGCGGATCTTGCTGCCGGGCGCCTTGGGGAAGGGTGCCAGCTACTGCTTCACCAAGGCCATCAGGAACACCTGCGCCCCCAGCTCGCCTTGGCTCCTGCACGAATGCACGGTCTTTTCTGTGGACCGGTCCGTTATATTCCGACGGGGCGGGTGCACCGTACTGGAGTGCTCTTCCGGAATCTTCGCGAGGTAGCCGATGAGCAGGCCAGTACACATCTGCATTCGTGACGATCTCAGAGCCAGACTCCTGGCCGGAGAATGGGCCGCGGGGGAGCGGCTGCCATCCGAGACCGGTCTCGCCGCGAATTACGGCGTGGCCCGAATGACGATCCGACAGGCAATCGGAGCCCTCGCCTTGGAGGGAGTCGTCGTCCGGAAGCAGGGCATTGGCACTTTTGCCGTCGACCAACGCCCGATGGGCTGGGTCAGCAAAGTGTTCAGCTTCGCTGAGGAAATGCGTCGGCAAGGTCATCAGGTCCAGGCAAAGCTCTTAGGGGCAGTGGTCGAGCAGCCACCACCAGCTGCCCGTGAGGCTCTGCAGCTCCATTCATCTGCTGCAGCGGTGCTGGTACGCCGCGCGCGCTTGGTCGATGGCTCCCCAGTTATCGTGGAAAGCTCGTGGCTGCCGAACGCGCGTTTCGTTGGCCTCGCTGCCGATCCTTTGCTCAACGGTTCTCTGTACGCCACGCTGGAAAGGAATTACGGCGTTTCCGTCGCGCGGATTACCCAGGTGCTCGCTGGCGGCGCGGCCGACCAGCAAGACGCGGCAGACCTTGATCTCCGGGCCGGTACACCGGTCCTGCTCAACACCCGGACCGCATATGACAACTCGGGCCGTCCCGTCGAATTCGCGGTGACCGTTTGGCGCTCGAAATATCTCATTGAGACATTTATCGAGCGTTCGACGCCCACCGGTCCAAAAACGGAACGCTCGTCAGGCCGCTCAATGACACCATGTCCGAGTGCCGACCTGCTCTGATCGCCGGATCAGCTGGCTGAGGACGGCTGAGGACCGACCCTGCTGCCATTCGTCATCCGTGTGGTCGGGCGGGCCTAGTAGGCTCCGCGGCCTTCCAGAACCGCCGATCCTGTTTTCCAGATGATCTGCAGGTCGAGAGCGAAGGACCAGTTCTCCACGTAACGGACATCGAGCCGCACCGCCTCTTCCCATGGAAGGTCAGAGCGGCCGCTGACCTGCCAGAGGCCAGTAATGCCCGGCTTGACCACCAGCCTGCGCCGTATCTGGCTGCCGTAGCTCGCCACCTCCTCCGGAAGAGCCGGCCTGGGGCCGACCAGGGACATGTCACCACGCAACACGTTGATTAACTGCGGCAGCTCATCCAGCGACCAGCGGCGCAACAGCACGCCCGCCCGCGTGATCCGCGGATCCCGGCGAATCTTGAACAGCGCTCCGTCGGCCTGGTTTTGCGCAGCGAGCAGAGCCTTCTGCTGTTCCGCACCGACCACCATGGTCCGGAACTTGTACAGCGTGAAGACGCGGCCGTCCTTGCCGACCCTGGTCTGCCGGAACAGGGCGGGGCCGGGATCGGTGCACCTGACGGTCAGCGCTATGGCCGCGAACAGCGGCGCGAGCACTACCAGGGCCAGTGCGGCCGTCACTTTGTCGAACAGGCCCTTGATGGCCTGCTTGGCCCCGGCCAGCTCGGGGTGGTCGACATGCAGCAGAGGCAGACCGGCGACCGGCCTGATGGTCGTCCGCGGGCCGGCGACGTCCAGGAGGGCTGGGGCGACGCACAGGTCCGTGCTGGTCTTCTCGAGGTCCCAGGCCAGCGCCCGCAGCCGAGCGCCGTTGATCTCTGGACAGGTGAGCACCGCGACCGTGTCGGCTCCGAGCCGCAGCACGGCTTCTGGAATGCTGTCGATTCCGCCGGCCACTTCCAGGCCGGCGACACTGTCCGACGTCATCTCGCCTGCCACGCACGCACCCACCACCGAGAACCCGTGGTATGACTCTCTGTGCAGCGTGGCCACCAGCTCGGTCACGGCTTTGGCGTGGCCGACCGCGATGACCCGTCGGGTGCAGCAGCCGCGTCGCCACTTGAGATGGAGGTGCTTGCGCAGGCAGTACCTCGCGCCGAGGTCGAGAATGGTCGCGGCCGGCAGGGCGATCGCGATGTAGCCACGGGCGAGATCGAGTTTGGCCGCGTAGGACACGACCGCGATCGAGGCCGTCAGGCTGGCGCCAGCGTTCAGGAGCCGCCGGAACTCCTCGGAGCCGATGCCGATGAAACGCACGTCATAGCAACCTGCCAGCCTGACCGCGATACACCACAGGACGGGGAGCAAACATGTCAACGCCAGGTATCCGGTGGGCAGGTACCCCTGACTCGCGAAGCGCACCTGAGTTGCCAGCACGCCGGCGGCCAGAGCACACGCACAGTCCGCGACGGCGACGCGGCGCAGGTACGCACTCATCCAGTGCGAGGGATTCGTCGCGGTAGGCCGTGCCGGGGCTTCCGTGACCGCAGTCGCGCCAGTCACGACCGCCGCCCGCCTGCGGTCCAGCTCGCAGTCATCCGTTGCTCCGTCACCCGTGCTGCGACAGCACGCCGTCGGTAGGCCCGGCCATTGCCGGTCATCTGGATTGGCTTTAGCGTGGATAAAGTTAGATGGTCGGCCGTTAACCCATTCGACGCTGCTTCGCCAGCTTCACCGAACGATTATCGAGCACGCCCACGCAGAATAACAGCCGACCGGGAACACTGGTATCACCTTCGGCTAAGGGCGTTCCTGATATCGTGAGCCACGATCAAAATACTAAGCTGGGGTCGTCTATATAACCAGCGAGGTCTAGACGTCTTTCTTAAGGTAAAGACTTTCTGGCTCCTTGCTAAGAGTTGCCCGATGCTATCTCGTGACCGACTAACCTCTAGACGACTTAGGTACTACGAGCGTTGTAGCGCATATCCGTCGCAGAATGTACATAGTGGCTATGCACACCAGGGTTTCACCAACGCCGTCGTATGCTAAATGTCGGGCGTTTGCCGGATGAGATGATGCCGGCTGCTGTGGCAAATGGGCGGCTAATGAGTTTTTCTGGTACGGTCCTGGGTTTCCCATCTTGGCAGCCGCATTTCCGTCATCCACCGTCGTTGACCGGGCCGAAAGCGCATGCTGGCCCGTAGCGCGGCAGCGAGCTTATGCAGCGTCGCATCCGCTATCGCCGCATCGTCCGCCGCGGGCCAGACAGTGAGGGAAAGGTGGATAAGCGATTCGTCGGCCCGGGCGGACAGGCGTGCCCGTGCCGTCTGCCCGTCCGGCACCATGGCCTGCAGTATGAGTTCGGCCAGGTCGACGATGACCAACAGCTCATCAGGCCGAATCGGCACCTGCTGGTCGGCCTCAACGGCGAGCGGCGCCGCCAGCAGCCAGCTTGTGCGCTGCTGCACGGCGTCGGACAGCTCGGGGGCGGGCACCGGCAGCCACTCTTCATCGACCAGCGACCGCAATGATCTCGCCGCAGCATCCAGCCTGTTCGTGACGGACTCCACCGCGGGCTGCAGGCCGGGCTGCAACTCCCGGCGCAGCAGACCGAGTTCGATGGCGGCCGCAGCGATTTCCTGTAGTGAGCTGTCGTGCAGTAAGCCAGCCACCGAGGCTCGTTCACGCAACCGGAGCCGCCTGGTAACGTCGAGCAGGAACCAGGTCGGCGGCCGGCCGACCGTGGACCGCTCGCTTTCTCGCGCGGGCGGTGTCCCTGGTTTAACATCTGGCACCGGGCTGTCGGCGAGGTCGTGGTCGCCCGGCGTCCGGGCGTCCGGGCGCAATAGGGCGCGGACTGCAGTGAGAAGCTGCGCTGGGTTGAACGGCTTGGCCAGGACCGCGACGTCCGCCGGTAACGCCGTCGCCGGTCCGCCCGTGATCACCAGGCATCGCCGAGTGGCAGCTGGGTCTTGCGAACGCAGCTCCGACACGAGCTCGGTTCCCAGCTCCCGGCCGAGTTTTGCGTCGACGAGGACGGCGTCGTAGCGGTCCAGACTCATCGCCCGCGCTTCGGTGAGCGAAGCCGCCACATCCACTTCGTAGCCGTCGGCTTCGAGCACACGGCGAATCAGCACACGCATCTCGGGAAAGTCGTCTGCGACTAGCACTCGTCTCTTCATGCCAGCCCTTGTCCGTACTGCCGGTCCGCCTCGCTGGCGGTGCAGGACTCGATTACTAACAGTAACATGACTACGACCGGTCGTTCGTGCTGAGCTGGCGGCGGCGAAGTGCCGGCCGCGGCGCACTATCGCCCGGCGAGCGAGTAGGCCCTGGGTAACGAGACAGGGGGCGATGGACATGACCGAGACCAGTGAACAGGAGGCCGGCGGCCAGCAGCGGATCAGCGTGTTCCTTCTCGATGACCATGAGATCGTCCGCCGTGGCTTAGCCGCTCTGCTGACCGCTGAACCGGATATCGACGTCGTGGGCGAGGCCGGGACGGTGGCGTCGGCGCTCGCCCGGTTGCCGGCGATCCGGCCGGCCGTGGCCGTGCTCGACGTGCGGCTGCCTGATGGCGACGGCGTAGCTACCTGCCGTGAGATCCGTTCCATGCTTCCGGAGACAGCCTGCCTGATGCTCACATCCTACGGGGACGACCGAGCGCTGCTCGGGGCGATCATGGCCGGTGCCGCCGGTTATGTGCTGAAGCAGACGTCTGCCGCTGACCTGGTCGCCGCGGTGCGCACGGTAGCAGCCGGCCGCTCGACTCTCGATGTCCATGCCACGCAACGGGTCATGCGGCTGCTGCGGAAGCAGATGACCAATGTCGACCCGCTGTCCGCCTTGTCCGAGCAGGAGAAGCGGGTTCTGGAGCTGATCGGTGAAGGGCTGACCAACCGGCAGATCGCGGAGCGCATGTTCCTGGCCGAGAAGACGGCCAAGAATTACGTGTCGTCCGTGCTGGCCAAGCTGGGAATGCACCATCGGGCACAGGCTGCCGCCTTCGTTACGCGCATTACCGATGACGAGGCTGAGTGATCCCGCCTCGCCCGTTACCGCCGCGAGGTTCCGGCTGCTCCGCGCCTGGCAGGGATCCGGCACACTTTCAGCGCACACCGGCTGCACGCCGCCTACCCGGCCAGGCCAGCGCCGATCCGCACCCAATTGCGGCCCGAGACGATGCCCCACACCATCCTCCAATGGGCTGAGCAGGCACCCGATTACTTGGCCTTCGTTGTGCGCAGGAATGACGATTCTTGTCACACCGAGAGATTATGTATGCCGTAGTGCCGGGGAGCATGATCGCTGCACCGTACACGGAGATCGAAGAAAATGCGTTTCTCGCTCCAGGAGTGACGATCGCCAATGATCTCTACCCGGGCGATGCGCGCTCCGCCGAGATTATGGCCGGCCCAAGATTGGTGCAGCGGCGCAGATTGGTGTGAATGTCACTATCCTGCCATACGTTCGCATCGGCGCTGCAAGCCTAATCGGCGCGGGATCGGTCGTAACGCGAGACATCCCTGAGGGGGTCGTCGCCTTCGGCAATCCCGCGACGGTCCGTGGCACGGTCGGCACGCTGCCAAATATCGATGGCCGAGTTGTCGCGGCGAACGGGGCGGTCAGCCGGTACCGCCTAGCAACCGGGACTTAATAAGCGTTATCCCAAAAATGCACCTGCATCTCCCTGGCTGTCAGACGGAGATTGGACAGACCGGCCCGCACCTTCTTAGCTGTGCCGGGGGACAGTGCCACGATGAGGCACTAACATTTTTCCCGAAGCAGAGCACGAATTGTTTTGGCGTGGCGTAATCTCAGCCGGGGGATCGGCGCGTAAATATGCAGATGTCTATACGACTACCAAGCGATATTACCGCCGGGGAGGCGCCATCAAAGCGTGCAAGGAAATGCCACAAATTGGTTTGGCCGTGGTGGGTGCCGGTTATTGGGGGCCAAACCTGGTCCGGACCGCACTCGCTACTCCTGCCCTGCGGCTCAAGTGGCTCTGCGACCTAGACCTCGAGCGCGCCCGTGCCGTGCTCGGACTCCAGACGACAGTGCAGGCGACATCGTCATACGACACGGTGCTCGACGACCGTGGGGTGGCGGCGGTCGCGATCGCTACACCGGCGGCCACACACTTCGAACTGGTCAGCGCCGCACTCGCAGCGGGCAAGCACGTTCTGGTTGAGAAACCGCTGACTGCCTCAACGGGGGAGGCGGACAAGCTCATCGCGCGGGCACAGGAGTTGGGGCTGGTCCTTATGTGCGATCACACCTATTGCTATACACCTGCAGTCCGGCGGGTCAGAAAGATCGTGCGAGGCGGAGGCATAGGTGACATCCAGTTCGTTGACTCGGTCCGGATTAACCTCGGGCTTATTCAGCCCGACGTTGACGTGCTCTGGGACCTCGCCCCCCATGACCTGTCGATCCTGGACTTCGTCCTTCCGGACCACGTTGCGCCGATCGCGATCGCCGCGCATACGGCTGACCCGATCGGCGCAGGCCGGGCATGCCTGGGCTACTTGTCAGTGTGGATGTCCAACGGAGCACTCGCCCACCTCCACGTGAACTGGCTCAGTCCGACCAAGATTCGTACGACGGTCTTCGGCGGGTCTAAGCAGACCATCGTCTGGGACGACCTCAACCCGGCCGCGCGCCTGGCGCTGCATGACAGGGGAGTAGACAGCGTCCCGACTGAATCCCTTGCTCCTGAGGAGCGCAGGCAGGCGCTGATCTCTTACCGGATCGGGGACACCCTTGTCCCCGCCCTGCCCGAACGGGAGGCATTGCTATCCGTGATGGCGGAGTTTGCGGACGCGATCGCAAGCGGACGGCAGGCGCTCACCGACGGGATCAGTGGCCGACGCATTCTTGCGCTGCTTGAAGCAGCGTCGCGGAGCGCAGAAAGCGGCGGCACGAGAATATCGCTTGAAAGCGCCACCGCCGCCGCAGCCATGATCTGAGACGAGGCAGACGTCAAAGCGCACAGCCGTACCGATCGGAGGACCGAGGGGGAACACGGTGAGAATACTTGTCTACCCGCACGCGATGGAGATTGGCGGCTCGCAGCTCAATGCGGTGGAGATCGCTGCTGCGACCCGGGACCGTGGCCACGATGTGGTTGTGGTGAGCCGCGATGGCCCGCTCGTCGACACCGTGTGTCGGCTCGGGCTGCGCCATATCCTGCTTGACCCCCGCGCCGAGCGAAGGCCGTCGCGGCATGCAGCTAGCCAGCTGACCCGCCTCGCCAAGCAGCACGGCTTTGACATTGTGCATGGCTATGAGTGGCCGCCCGCAGTCGAGGCTTTCGCAGGCCCACGGTTGCGGCTCGGATTGCCGGTCGTGTGTACGATCAACTCGATGGTCGTGGCCCCATTTCTGCCACGTACTGTGCCGCTTGTCGTTTACATGGACGACAACAGGCTGCGTGCCATCAGGGCCGGATACAGCCACGTGACCCTGCTGGAGCCGCCAGTCGATTTGCAGGCAAACAGGCCGGGCTACGACGCCGGAACATTCCGCTGCGAACTCGGTTTTGACGCATCGGTGCCACTCCTGGTGGTGGTCGGTCGCCTTGCGCCCGAGCAGAAGCTGGAGGGATTGCTCGCCGCATGTGACGTCGTGGCCGAACTGGCGGCCACGGGCAGGCGGATTCAGCTGGCCATCGTCGGCGACGGCCCATCCCGGCCGTTGGTCGAGCGGACGGCCGCGGCCGCGAACGCCCGCACGGGCCGACGAGCCGTCGTTTTGACCGGTGAGCTGAACGATCCACGGCGGGCCTATGCAGCGGCCGACATTGTGCTCGGCATGGGCGGTTCAGCACTTCGCGGCCTCGCATTTGCCAAACCAGTCGTGGTACAGGGTGAGCGCGGGTTCTGGGAGCTTTTGACTCCGGACTCTGCGCCGCAGATCATGCGCCAGGGCTGGTATGGGCTCGGCGCTGAGGGAGATGGCCGGGCCGCTGGAGCTACCCGCCTGATGAACATCCTCGGCGGGCTGCTCGACGAGCCACAGACCCGGGCCCGCCTGGGCCAGTACGGCCGGGCGCTGGTCGCGGAGAGGTTCAGCCTGGAGAAGGCGGCCACGACGCAGGAGCAAGTCTACGTTGCGGCGGTACAAGCATCCGCCCGCCCGGCGGCCATGCCCCTGCTCACCGACGCGTTCCGTACCGGGATCGGCGTCTCCAAACACAAGGTGGTCAGGAAGTGGCAGCGATGGCGGGGGACCGCGCCGCTCGCCGACTTCAACGCGGTGGCGACGCGGTCCGGGCCGTGTGCGACATGAATGGGATCCCGTTCGTCGACTTGGCTGCGCAGCACGCTGCCGTGGCCGGAGAGGTGGCTGAGGGCTGGCGGGACGTGGTGGCCCGAACCGCGTTTATTGGCGGCCCGCAGGTCGCGGCCTTCGAGAACGAGTATGCCGCGTTTACCGGAACCCGCCACTGTATCGGCGTGGCCAACGGCACTGACGCGATCGAGATCGCGCTGCGCGCGCTTGGCGTGGGCCCAGGTGACGAGTGCATCCTTCCGGCCAATACCTTCATCGCGACCGCGGAGGCGGTGTGCAGGACGGGCGCGGTACCGGTTCTTGTCGATTGCGCGGACGACGGGACGTACCTGATCGACACCGGTGCCGTTGAGGACGCTATTACGTCGCGTACTCGCGCCATCATCCCTGTGCACCTGTACGGTCAGGCCGCGCCGGTCGAGCGGCTGCTGCCGCTTGCCGAGCGAATCGGCGCCTGGATAGTGGAGGACGCAGCCCAGGCGCAGGGTGCCCGGCGCGGCGGCCTGAGGGCGGGAGCTCTCGGCCACGTGGCTGCTACCAGCTTTTACCCCGGCAAGAACCTGGGCGCATACGGCGACGCCGGGGCTGTTATGACCGGATCCGACGATGTGGCGCAGCGAGCGAGGATGATCCGAGACCACGGTTCGGCGACCAAGTACGCGCATGAACTGCCCGGCTTCAATAGCCGGATGGATTCCCTGCAGGCCGTCGTGCTGTCGGCCAAACTGCGCCATCTGGCCGCGTGGAACGCGGCCCGGCGAGACGCGGCGGCCCGGTACGACGCCCTGTTAGCGAGGCTGGGCAATGTGGTCAGGCCGCGCACGATGGCCAGCAATGAGCATGTATGGCATCTCTACGTAACCCGGGTGCCAAATCGAGATCGGGTCCTGGACGAGCTCCGGGCCGCTGGCATCGCCGCCGGGATCCACTACCCTGTGCCCATCCACCTCACCCCGGCGTTCGCCGGTCTCGCTCAGGCTGGCCTGGCCCGTGTCAGCGGCGCGCTGACTGTCGCCGAGCGGACCGCGCCGGAACTGCTTAGCTTGCCACTGTTCGCCGAGATCACCGCTGAGCAGCAGGAACGTGTGTCGAGCGAGCTGGTGGCGGTGCTTGGATGAGATCCCGCCCTGTCACACGCATCACGAAGGATCATGCGGTATGACCCCGCCCGGTGGGTTGCCCGGCCTGGCGTTGTGAGTGGCATCCCCCGCCACCGGCAATGAGCCGGATACGCTGCCCGCGACGGCTTCGTACATGGCCGCGGCTCGGCGGGCCCAGCTGTGTTCGGCCGCGAAAGCCTGGCACCGGGCCGCTAGTTTGGGTGCCCGGTGCCTGGCGAGCGAGCGGTCGACGTGGTCGGCGAAGTCGCCGGGCGCGCTGGCGATGCTGACCAGATCGGTGGCCAGCCAGCGGATTGCGGGCAGGTCCGTGCTCACAACGGGCCGGCCCGCGGCCAGGTACTCGAGTGCTTTCAGCGGGAAGCTGCCGCGGTTGAACGCGCTGTCGCGGTAGGGCACCAGGCCAACGTCGATCAGCCGAAGGTAGCCGGGCAGTGCCTCGAAGGGCTTCGGGCCGACCCAGCGCACGTTGCGCCGCCGGCGCAGGGCCTCGAACCGGTCCGCCCCGAAGGCGGGGTCTTTCGGCCCGACCAGCAGCAGCGACCGTCCCCGGTCGGCGATCGCCTCCAGGAGCCGCAGATCGGTGCGCTCATTGAGGCGGCCGATGAAGCCGGCCACCGGGCCGGGCAGCCCGACGTCGGTGGGGATCGGCGCCCGCTCGACGTCTCGGTAAGCATCGACGTCCGCGCCGAAGGGAACAAAGACCGGATTGCGCCCACGGCTCCGCCATGTTTCGGCGACGACCGGGCTGGACGCGACGATCAGGTCTGCCGCGGCCGCTATGCGGCGCTCACGCCGGTCCACCTGGGTGGCGTTCAGTGCCAGCAGGGCGGCGCCGCCGACGTAGTCGTCCTGCGCCCAGTAGCAGCGGACCATCTCGCCGCAACTGCCGAAGACCGGGTATTGCGGCCACCCGGAGATGACCGCCTGGACATCGCCGCCCAGCCGGGCCACTGCCCAGCGGAGGTACTGGCGAACGAGAAGGCTGGTCAGGCTCGTCGTGGCGACCCGGGACGGGAATGGCTGGACCACCGGTGTCAGCCGGGCAAGGCTGGGCTGCTGCAGCCGCAGCCGTGAACCGCGCGCTGCCTGCGCGGTCTCGCGGCGCCGTGATGGCGTCAGCGGCGACATCGGCGGGTCGACGTAGAGGACCGGAGCGAGCCTGGACAGGTGCTCGGCCAGGTGCTGATCGGCCACTTTGATTCCGTCATAGTTATTGGCGGCGCACAGCACTATGAGGGCGCCGTGCCGCTGCGGCCGGGGAGGGGCCGCGGTCACTAGGCTTGCCGCCCCGCGTCGCTGCCGCGGACTGCGACCGCGGCATGATCCGCGCCCCGGCGGCTGCTCTCGTCGCGTTGCCATGTCGAGAAGTCGCCCCGCGCCAGCGCCCGGGCCGCCTTCAGCCGGGCGATGGCCGCCACCGACACGAAGAGGGCCACCCGCGGCAGCATGCCGGGCCTGCTGGCCGCGATGGCGATCAGGTCCGCTGCCCGGGTCCGGGCGGTAGCGCCGGGCCCATACCCTGCCCGCTCGATCTGGGCGACACCTTGCACCGCGCGGATCCGGCGCCGGAGCAGGTCGCCGAAGCTTCGCGGCGTGTGCACCACGACCCGAGCGTCTCGCACGATGCTGCGTTCGTGCGGCGCGAACAGCAGCGCCGCCGCGAGATCGTCTGCGAGCAGCGGCGGCATGCCCGCCAGCCGGGCGTGCCCCGGTGTGTCTACGGCGATGACCCCGCGGCCGAACAGCCCGCGCTCGACCTCGGGCAGTCGCGACCAGACGTCGTAGTACCACCGCACCGGCCAGGGCCTGCCCTCCAGGTCCAGCACCCGTTCCGGGGCCGTGGCGAGGATTCCTGGCTGCCGCAGCGCCGCGGCCAGCGCCTCGACGTCGGCCACGCGCAGTTCGATGTCCGCATCAACGTACAAGCGCGGCAGGTCTGCGGCGGCCAGGTCGCCTGCCAGCAGAGCCTGATGCTTCGATGCGACGGGGATGGAAAGGACCTGCACGCCGCCGAATGAAGCGGCCACTTCAGGCGTGTCGTCGGTGCACCCGTTCGCGACGACAATAACCTTCGGCCCTGCGGAATGATCGGGCGGCACGAGCTGCCGGAGCAGGCGGCCGATTACCTGGCTCTCGTTGTGCGCAGGAATGATGACCGTTGTCACGCCGCCAGATTATGGCGGCTGCTGCCATCGCGCTAACGGTAAATGGGATTCGCCAACGCGGGCCCGGGCGATAGCGAGCAGTCTGCGTCCCGAATCCTTTATGTCCAGGTGGGCGCTCCTTCTCTCGGCTCGAGTTCATGCCAGGTCACACTGTCTCGGCCAGATTTCGGATGGATCCGAGGCGAGTCTGGACATTTATTTGGCCGTCCGCAGGTGTGATTTGCGGCCTGGCTATTCTCTGCAGGGAGGCGCGATTATTCTTAAGCCCTAACGTGCCCGGACACCGGGCCCGAGCTATTGTCCAAATGTCTATACCACTTCACGCCAGCGAAAGGCGTCCACCGGAATGCACATGCGGGCGGCGGCCCGGCGGCGCGCGGAATGAGCCGTTCGCGGGCGCCAAGTACCTCGCTGGCGAGCAGGGCCTCCCGGGCCCTCGGCTGGAGCTTCGCCAGCAACGCGGTGGCCAGGCTGGGCTCGGTGCCAATCGTGATCTTGCTTGCCCGGCTGCTTGGCCCGCATTCGTTCGGAACATTCGCGGTCGCACTGGTCGCGCTCATGGCTGTGCTGAGCTTCAATGATCTCGGTGTCAGCCTGGCGATCGTGCGTTCGGAGGGCGACCCGGCCGCCATCGTGCCGACGGTTGCAACCCTCTCCGTTGCGGCCAGCCTGATCACCTACCTGGGCTGCTTTCTTGCCGCGCCCTCGTTCTCCTCAGCCATGGGGGCACCCGCGGCGGCCGGCGTCATCCGGGTGCTCGCCCTCAACGTGATCGTGGACGGCTTCACCGCCACCCCGGTCGCTCTGATGCAACGCTACTTCAGCCAGAACCGCAAGGCGGTTGCCGACCAGGTATACACCTGGCTCGGGGGTGTCCTCTCACTGGTGCTCGTCTGGCGAGGATTCGGCGCGATGGGCATGGCGATCGGGTGGGTCGCGGGCGCCGTGGCCGCCGCGATCCTGTACTGGGGTCTGTGCCCGGAGCCGGTGCGCTTTGGCTTTGACCCTGACAAGGTCCGCGAGCTGTGCCGCTTCGGCCTGCCCCTCGCCGGATCGTCCATCGTGGTGTTCGGGGTCACCAACGTCGACCAGTTCGTCGTGGGGCACCTGCTCGGTACCACGGCGCTCGGCTACTACGCGCTCGCGCTCAACCTTGCCACCTGGCCCGTCAACATGTTCTCGTGGCCGACCCGGGCCATCGTGCCGGCCGTGTTCTCCCGGTTGCAGCAGGACCGGCAGGCCATGAGCGGTGGGTTTGTATCGATGGCACGTCTTCTCGGGTCGGCCACGCTGCCGGCCTGCGCGCTTATCGGCGGGGCTGCCGTGCCCCTGGTCGGGTTCGTGTACGGCGCGCGATGGGTGCCTGCAGCGCAGGCACTGAGCTGGCTGGCCGTGGTCGGAGCCCTGCGCATTCTCTTCGAGTTCGTGTATGACTTCTTCGTTGTGCTCGCGCGGACCCGCGTCGTGTTCACCGTCCAGGTGGTGTGGCTCGCGGCGCTCGTGCCGGCCCTCATCCTGGGGGCGCGGGCCGATGGCATATCTGGCGCCGCGCTCGGTGAGGTCGCCGTGGCCGCGTGCGTGGTCCTGCCCTGGTATCTCAGCGAGCTGAGCAAGACCGGTGTCCTGCGCCGATCGCTGCTCGCGCAGCTCTGGCTTCCGTTCGCCGCGGCGGTCGTGGTGACCGCGGCGGCAAGCCTGGCATCCCGGTACATCCGGCCTGAGCTGGCCGTGCTCGCGGTGAGCGGAACGTTCGCCGTTGCTACGACCGGCGCCCTGGGTTACGGGATGCGGCGGGAGATCGCTGCGCTGCTGGCGGACTTCAGGCAGCGGCCAGCGGTCGGCCCCGGTGCCGGTGTGGAGCTTGCCCGGGACGCGGCCGGTGTGGAGCTTGCCCGGGACGCGGCCGGTGTGGCGCCCGCCGGGAGCGCGGGCGGCATCGCGCACCCAGGCAGAACGGCTGACTCCGGATGGGCTGGCGACACCGCTCGCCCCGGGCCAGCCCCCTGGACCGTGGCAACCGGCAGCCCGGTCCGGCCCGGCCCCGCCGCCCGGCGCGGTGATCTCAGCGCTGCCGCCGTCCTCACCGCGGCGATCCTCAACGACGTCACCGGGCCGCTCCCCATCTACCGGGACGCCGCGGCGGCGCTGCGTTGGCGGCCCAGCGAGTCGCTGCCTGCCTACCGCGACACCGTGCGCGCGCTGGGCTGGGATCCGGCCAAGGATCGTCCGGGGCGTCACGCCAGGTAACTTCGCTTACGATTTAAGCTTCTGTCCTTACTCTTCGTGTTTGGCCACCGCGGCCGCCGCCATCACAAGGCTGGCCAAGGCCCAGCCGAACGCCGTCATGATCCACACGTCAGCATACGGATCATTCCAGCGGCGCGCGGGCGCCGATTCGGCCGCGGGCCGGAGAAAATCCGCGCGACCATGTGACCGGCGAGCCGCAGCGCCGTCTTCAGGAGCGTCTGGCGCGGCCTTTCAAGTTGGCTCGTCAAGGCCGATGGTGCGCGGTGCGTCGTTGCCTCTTGGTGCGGCGTGGAGAAGCTTTTGCGCAGGCGGGATGCCACCCGGCCCGACAAGGATCTCCGTCCTTGAGAAGGCCTGGCGCCTAGCGGCAGGCGCTGTCCGGGCACTGGTCCAGGGGAGGGCCGGGTGGCCCGGGCCGTATGCCCCTGAAGCCCCGGGCCGAAATCCTTTTGCTGGTAGGGCCAAAATAACGGGTCTAAAGAACAGGGCCGTAAGGACAGGGAAAATGACCTAGGCAAGACGGGGAAATCGGATCTGGGAAGCCATTAGCAAATTCAAAAAACTGGTCATGGCAATAAGACCGAACCTGAAAGAAGGAAAATGCCATGACCACCACATCGCACTGCGCGCGCAAGTTCACTGTCGCTGCGGCCGCCACGCTGGCCGGCGCTACCGCTCTGGCCCTAGTCCTGGGTGCCGCCACCGCCAACGCTGCCACCGCCCGCGGCGCCGCCGCGACCCGCGCCAATGTCGCGGCCCAGAGCCAGGCAGCAACCCAGACCAACTGCGCCGCGGTCCCTAGCTCGTGCGGCTATCCCGACGGCACCAACACCGGCGTCCCATCTGGGACCACCCTGCTGACCGTGCCCACCCAGGTTTCCTCCGGCCCCGGATGGTCCTACAACTCCGGTGGCTGGGTGGAGGTCAGCGGCAACGGCGCCAACCTGTCCGGCCTGTACATCCCCTACAACCTCGACATCTCCGCCTCCAACGTCACCATCAATGACGTCGAGGTCGTCACCAACGGTGACTTCGGCATCAGCCTGCGCAACACCTCCAACGTCACCATCGAGAACTCCACGATCGAAGGCCAGAATGCCACCTCTGGCCGCGTCGACACCGCGATTGACGACATCTACGGCGATACCACCGGTACCACCATCGAGAACGACAACATCTTTGACTTCCGGACCGGCATCCAGCTGTCGGCCGGGCTGATCCAGAGCAACTACATCCACAGCCCCGGCTACATCAGCGGCGACCACACCAACGGCATCTACGACAACGCCTCCACCACGCCACTGACCATCAACCACAACACCATCTTCAACCCCCTGAACCAGACCGACGCCATCACCCTGGAAGCCGATTCCTCCGGCCAGGCCGTCGCCAACAAGACCATCGAGAACAACTTCCTGGCCGGCGGCGGCTACGTCCTCTACGGGGGCGACAGCCAGGGCAACACCACGTCCAACATCGTGGTCACCAATAACCGCTTCGGCCAGCAGTACTACTCCACCAGCGGAGCCTACGGGCCGGTGACCTACTTCAGCCCTACCGGCACCGGCGACACCTGGACCGGCAACATCTGGGACACCACCGGCGCCACCGTCCCCGAGCCCGCGCCCCAGACCAACTGCGCCGCGGTCCCTAGCTCGTGCGGCTATCCCGACGGCACCAACACCGGCGTCCCATCTGGGACCACCCTGCTGACCGTGCCCACCCAGGTCTCCTCGGGGCCCGGATGGTCCTACAACTCCGGTGGCTGGGTGGAGGTCAGCGGCAACGGCGCCAACCTGTCCGGCCTGTACATCCCCTACAACCTCGACATCTCCGCATCCAACGTCACCATCAATGACGTCGAGGTCGTCACCAACGCCAGCTTCGGCATCAGCCTGCGCAACACCTCCAACGTCACCATCGAGAACTCCACCATCGCCGGCCAGAACGCCGCCTCCGGCCGCGTCGCCACCGCCATCGACGACATCTACGGCGACTCGACCGGCACCACCATCGAGAACGACAACATCTCCGATTTCGAGACCGGCATCCAGCTGTCGGCCGGGCTGATCCAGGGGAACTACATCTACAGCCCCGGCTACATCAGCGGCGATAGCACGAACGGCATCTACGACAGCGGCTCGACCGGGGCGCTGACCATCAACGACAACACCATCTTCAACTCGCTAGGCCAGACCGACGCCATCACCCTGGATGCCTCATCCTCCGGCCAAACCGTCGCCAACAAGACCATCGAAGGCAACTTCATCGCTGGCGGCGGCTACGCCCTCTACGGCGGCGACAGCCAGGGCAACACCACCTCTAACATCACCGTCGCCAACAACCGCTTCGGCCAGCAGTACTACTCCACCAGCGGAGCCTACGGGCCGGTGACCTACTTCAGCCCCACCGGCACCGGCAACACCTGGACCGGTAACGTCTGGGACACCACCGGCCAGACCATCCCCGAACCCTAAGCCCGCACCTCCCCGGTGCCGCCAGACCTCCCGGTCCGGCGGCACTGGCATGCACGCGACGCGAACCGGACGAGGAGCCGGGCAGCCATCGAAAGCCAGCCCTCCGAGCGGCCATGTTCCGAACCCAGTGATAGACGGATTGTGGTTTTCTTATTGCAGAACGCAGTCGAGGTACCGGGCAAAGCGCTGCTGGCGACAGGAAGGAACAGGGTCATGGCCAACCCGGCGGAACGCCTGGCTTCAGAACCGGGCCCCGGCCTGCCAGGCCGGCACGCGCGCAAGGTTCCGTCCACACCGCTGCTCACCCTGATCGTCATCGCGCCGCTGGCCGCGTCCGCGTGCCAGTCTCTTTCGGTGCCGCTTCCAAGGCCGGTCTCCAGACCGGGTCCGCCCCGGTGCGCCGAGGTCTCTGGCGCGTGCGGCTTCCCGGACACGACCACCGCTGGGGTGTCCGTCGGCACTAGCCTGAGGGCCGTACCCGGACAGGTGTCTCACGGCCCCGGCTGGTCTTACGATCCGCAGGGCTGGGTTGAGGTCACCGGTGACGGTGCGGTGCTCAGCGGGCTCTCCATTCGCTGCGACCTGAATATCGACGCATCCGGCGTGACCGTGAAGGACGTCAGGGTGATCACTGCTGGCACCTTCGGCATCAGCCTCAGGCACACCTCTGGCGTCACGATCGAGCGTTCAACCGTCAGCGGCCTGAACCCGACCTACGGCCGTGTCGACACCGCCATCGATGACGTCTACGGCGACTCCACAGGGACGGTGATCGAGGATGACAACATCTCCTATTTCAGGACCGCCGTCGATGTGTCGAGCGGCGTGGTGGCGGGCAACTACATCCACAGCCCGGGATATATGCCCGGAGATCATACCAATGGCATTTATGACAACGGGTCGGATGCCCCGTTGACGATCGAGGACAACACGATCCTCAATCCCTTGGCCCAGACCGACGCCATCACCCTCGACGCGACGAGCGGAAACCAGACGGTGGCTAACAAGACGATCGAGGGAAATCTGCTCGCCGGCGGGGGCTATGCCATCTACGGCGGTGACAGCGAGGACAACAAAACCTCGAATATCGTGATCAAGGATAACTGGTTCAGTCAGCGGTATTACTCGCAGGGCGGCAGGTACGGGCCTGCCGCCTATTTCGACCCGGCCGGAACGGGCAACGTCTGGTCGGGTAACGTCTGGGCCCGCCCGGCTCCCGGCGGCGGTAGGCCGGGCGGCTACCGGCAGCTGGCCGCGGTTCCTGCTCCATGACCGGTGTGAGCGGCGTCCCGGCGGGCGCGGGCCGCGGTTAGCGGGGATCCAGGTGGCCCGGGCCGTGCCCGAGCGCTGTCTCATCGGCACGGCCCGGCAGGCGCACGTCGGCACGGTGCAGGATCGCGTAGCGATTCATCGGGCTTGGCCGCGCGCCGTCCAGATCAGCGGAGCCAGACACGGCAACAAAACTGCGGCGGCTGCCGTCGTAGACGCCAAGATTGTAGGAGTAGGTGCGCAACTCGTCCAGGAGCGGCCGTACCGTCAGGCCGTCGAGGATCATCGCGAGGCGGACGCGCTGTGCGCGGAACAGGCCGATGGCCCCGAGCATGACCGGGAGCTCGCCGCCGGCGGTGTTGACCTTGAGCACGTCGACCTGTCCAAGGCCGAGGTCATCGACGAAGTGCTCAAGACTCCGCACCGGGCACTCGCCGCCCGAGCCATCCGCATGCTCGCTGACCCGATTGAGGTAACGCCGGTCCGCAGAGACCAGGCTGCCGTGGCCGTCGCGTTCGCCGAGCGCCACGGCGTGCACGATGACCCGGCTGAGCAACCTGTTTGCGCGGAGGTTCTCTGCGAGCATGTTGAGATTGAGTGGATCGGGCTCGCAAGCGTGCACGGTCGCGCCGGTGCGTGCCGCTGACATCGCCCACGTCCCGATCGAAGCTCCGACGTCCACGGCCACGCTGCCCGGTCCCAGTGCCCGGGCCAGCAGCCCCAGTTCCGGCTCCAGGAGATCGCGGAACACTACCAGCGTGGGAATGAGCTGAGACGGGTAGCGGAAGGAGATGCTCAGCGCATCGTGAGCAGTCCGCACTTCGGCATAGGCCGGGCGGCGCACGGCAAGTGCGGAGAGCCGCGTGATTCCGGCAGCAGCGCGGGCAAACCCGACTTGCCGCGTCCCCCAGGAAAGCCTGCTGCTCATCCGGCGCAAACCGGCAATGTTTTTTCCCACCATATTCCGTTCCCCTACAGCTAGGTCAATGCAAATTGTAGCGACACCGGATGCTCGCCGAGCGAGATAAAGGCATGTACCATTGCTGCTGACCGTAGTTGGCTGCTGCTTACTCTGGCACGCGCTAGGCTGCCGACATGCTGCCGGACCTTGCAGTTGTCATCGTCACCTACAACAGCGCGCACGTGATTGGTGATCTCCTCGACTCGTTGCCGGCGGCTCTGGGTGAGTTAACCGCGGATGTGGTCGTCGTCGACAACGGGTCAACCGATGGGACAGCCGAAGTTGTATTGGATCGCCAGGATTGCCGGATTGTGCAATCGGCTAATGTCGGATATGCGGGTGGAATCAACCGCGGGGTTCGTGAGGCGATGGCGGCAGACGCGATCCTCGTTCTGAATCCCGATGTGCGCCTGCACCGCGACGCGATCCCGCCGCTGCTCGCCGCGCTGCACGAGCCGGATGTGGGCATCGTGGCCCCCCAGGTGCGCTCGCCCGGCGGAGCGCTCGAATTGTCCCTCCGGCGCGAGCCGACACTGCCACGCGCGCTGGGCCTCACGTCGACCAGGCTGAGGGTCTTTTCCGAGTACGTCACCAGGTGCTCGGACTACACCGAGCCGCACGCCGTGGACTGGGCCATGGGCGCGGTCCTGGCGATGTCGCGCAAGTGCTACGACGCGCTCAACGGCTGGGACGAGACCTTCTTCCTTTACTCCGAGGAGACAGACCTGGCGTTGCGCGCGCGTGACGCCGGCTGGCTCGTCTGGTATGAGCCGGGATCGGTCGCCGTGCACATCGGCGGCCAGTCGGGCCGCAGCGGGTCGACGCACGCCATGCAGATCGTCAACCGCGTCCGGCTGTACCGGCGCCGCCACTGCGTGCTCGCGGCCTGGTTCTACTTCAGCCTGGCCGTAAGCAGTGAGCTCTACGGAGTGATGCGGTCGCGGTCGCGGTCGCGGTGCGCCGTTGCGGCGCTGCTCCGGCCAGCCCGGAGGCCGCCAGAACTCGGTTGCTCTGCGCGGCGCATGCCGACGTGACGGCCGGGCAGCCATTCGGAAGGGAACGAAGAGGATGATGGACCACCATCGCAGCGCTACAGCCCTGCTGGCTGCTCCCGCTGCCGGGACGATGCGGGCCGCGCGCCGTGGGGTGCTCGTGGCGCTGACCTGTTATCTGGTCCTTTTGATGGCCATCCCCTCGTCGCTCGTCGTCGGGCCGCTGGGCGCCGCCGGAGCGCCGGCCGGGGTGTTCGCCGTCTTCCTGCTCTGCTGGTACCTGATGGCGAGATTGCAACCCGCCGTTCCGGTTGATACCGGACGGCAGCCGGTCCGGGTTGTGGCGGTGATCTTTGGATGCGCCATGGTGGCCTCCTACATCTCTGCCAACCGGACGACACTGACCACTCTCGCGCAGAACGGCTCCGACAGAGGGCTCATCCTGCTGGCCGGATGGCTAGGCGTAGTTTTGCTGGCAGCGGACGGCATCGAGCGGGCCGACCACCTGGCGGCCTTGCTCCGGCGCGTGGTCATCGGTGCCACGGCGATGTCCGCACTGGCTGTAGTGGAGTTCGTGACTGGTCAGAACCTCACGAAGTACATCGTGATCCCGGGTCTGTCCGTGCACCAGGCGATGACGGACCTGCTTAACCTCGATGGCTTGTTCCGCTCGGACTCGACCGCGGCACAGCCACTGGAACTGACGGCGGTGCTGCTGATGTGCCTGCCCATCGCCATCCATCAGGCGCGCTTCGCCGGACCGGAGCTGCGGATGCGCCGCTGGCTGCAGGTCGCGCTCATCGGTGCCGCGCTGCCGATGACCGTGTCGCGCACCTCCATCCTTGGACTGGCCGTCATCGTCCTCGTGCTGTTTCCGACCTGGACGAGGCGCGACCGGAACCGCGGCATCCTCGTGCTCTTGGGCGGGACCGCATTATGCTGGCTGGCCGACCCAAGGATAGTGAGCAGCTTCGGGGGCCTCTTCAGCAATGTCGGCTCCGACACCAGCATTAGCTCACGGACGTCGGCGTACTCCTCGGCGGCACCGTTCATCGGTCAGCACCCGTGGCTGGGGCGGGGGTTCCAGACGTTCTACCCCCAGACCTACTTCTTTGTCGACAACCAGTACCTGACCTCGCTGATCGAGACCGGTGTGCTCGGGGTGCTGGCGTTGGTGGCGCTGTTCGCCACGGGCTGGTTCACCGCGCGCAGCGCGCGTCGGCTCGTCACGGACTCCAAGAGCCGAGATCTGCTCCAAAGCCTGGCCGCGTCGGTGGCCGCCGGCGCCGTATCGTTCGCAACGTTCGACGCGCTGTCATTCGTGATCGCGCCCGGGCTGGTCTTTCTGCTGCTGGGCTGTGTCGGCGCCGCCTGGCGGCTGGCCCGATCGGATTCCCTTCCGGAGGCCAGCGTTCGGGCACTCTGCTAGTGTTTTGACGCGTGTCTCTCTTTATGTTTCCGCGGGAACGCGGGACAATGGCGTATGCCGAATCGCGTGCGGGTGCTGACGGTGCCCGGTGCTGACCGGGTGGAGCTGGAGCGC
>Ga0335075_10003062_pt1 | contig 26766 bp, 27 predicted proteins | sample Lox_Sample_24_FD_206723 | JGI IMG/M metagenome (GOLD analysis project Ga0335075, IMG submission 206723) | Soil microbial communities from Loxahatchee National Wildlife Refuge, Florida, United States - Lox_Sample_2.4 | ecosystem: Environmental > Terrestrial > Soil > Wetlands | place: USA...
CATATTGGCACCGGGAATTCACTCTGTAGTCTCTCGGGGCTGTTGAAGATTGCGCTGCGCCAGACTTTGGTTAAATCTAGCAGATCTGTGAGTAGGTAGGCACTTACTCCAGAGCACCTTGGGTAATTTTAGAAGCTGCATGCTCAGCCATTATCTCTGATTACACTATTAAGGTTTGCGTGTCCTCGGTTGCAATGTCTTTACTCGATGGTGAAGCTGCACAGTATGGTTGTTGACGCGCTCGTTATCCTCCTACGCGTCCCGCGTAAAGTAGTGGTCTCGCGAGGGGCGCTAAGTTGACCCCGCCAGAGCGCTAAAACGACACCTTGATGTTCCTGAGAAGCAGCCGTTCTCATTTACGAAACAATCCATTAACCATGGCTGACGTGGATCTCGCGACCAAAGCTCCCGAGAATGATGCGGCAGTCCAGAACGTCGCTCGTGGCGAAGCATCTGTGCAAAGTGGTACAGGACTTGGTGAACATTGCGTGAGTGACAGACCTGCGCGTAAGCTATGATCTCCAGGATTTGTGGCCACGCTGACGATGTGCCAGCTGTTGGGCCTACACCCAGCGGCGAAGTTACCAAGATAGCCGACGTTGATGTGAGTAGAAGCCTCACCTTTTGAGATTGAGCTTCCGCTAACTTCCTGGTCAAGGTCTATGTCTCGAAGCCGAATGATTATCCTCACCAGCCATCGAAGCTCCTCCTCTTTCTCACTGGGGGTACTGGGATGCAATCAAGAAATAACCAACTTCAGGCAGACAAATTTGCCAGCGAGGGATTCCTAGTCGTCATGCCAGATATGTTTGATGGGGACTACGCGCCAAACTCGTCGACAGCCGTTGAGGAGACGGACCTTACAGTGATCGAGCAAATCAAGCTAGGTATCGCAGATGTAGTTAAGTCTTTCAATCTTGATATGTGGATTGCCCGACATACGTCAGAGAAAGTCTTGCCAATACTCTACAAGGTAGTTGAAGGTGCTAGAGAAGAATTCGCAGATGCTGTTGCCAGCGGAGGAGGCATATACGGAGTAGGATATTGTTTAGGAGGCAGGTTCTTATTACAGCTAGCCAGCGAAAATCCAGCCGACCTTCTTGAAGTTCAAATGGTCGCAGATGAAGAAGCTGGCTTAGTTCAGAATGGACCTCACATCAAAGCAGGCGCAATTGCGCACGGGGCTTTAGTGATAAAGGAGGACTTCGAAGGGCTGAAGCCGCCAATGCTACTGGTCTGCGTTGAGAATGATCAACTCTTCCCCCAAGAAACTCTTTTGGCCGGAGAAAAGCTCTTGAAAGAGCACAATATCGAGCATGAAATTAAAATATTTCCCGGTGTTCCTCACGGTCAGTTCTGGGCTTGATACGTTGCCTTCGCTTTTGCTAACCAAGTTCGAATTAGGCTTTGCCGTTGTTGGACAATATGATGATCCTAAAATCAAAGCGGCCCAGGAGCTGGCCTTTGATCAAATGTTATCTTGGCTGAAAACACATTAGAAACGGGGTTTTCGGCTCCTGCGACACAGGGATAATGATAACTATTGCGGGATACCCATTTCTATAAAAATGTCCTCTTTTATCCATCTGTTGAGTTCTGGGAATCAAGATAACCTCAATATGGCGTAGTTTGCAGGTTTCTTATTTTATCGAAGACGTCGACCTGGTTATCAAGTAAAGCCAACCTGTTAGGAGAGTAATATTGCAAAAGAGGTCTTAGAAAGGATTGCTCAACTTGAAACCACGAAAAGCACGCACCACGGCGCCTAGCCTGAGAGTGATATGCTTACCAAGAACCCCGTCAATGCAATATCCTGCCTACAAGGGCACTAAGATAATATCCAAATTGTAATAATTATCAACAGACTGATGATAGGGCCTTCCCCGATTTTTCTTGTGATGCTTTTCTCTCAACATACGTATATATTCAACGACATTTGCCCTCACCCTCGGAGGTAGCAAATAGTCAACTTCTTATTTCGAGTCATTAAAGTCTTCCTAGTCTATTGTGCAAATCAACTTTCCCATCGTCTTGTTCGATTCCATGAGCTTATGAGCCTCAATCACCTCCTCCCATGGAAAGACCTTTTCAATGAAGATCTTGAAAGTACCGTCTTCGAACTGGGGAAGAAAGCCCTCCAGCCTATCCCGCAACTTTCCTTGATAGTCTGGGTCTCTACTTCGCAAACTGCTTCCTTCAAATCGAATGCGTTTTCTGACAAAAGCACCGATATCAACACCCGCAGGGAGTTTGGTTCCGCTCAATGCACCAAGACTAACAATGCGCCCATCACGCGCCGCCACGTCGAGGTTGCCCGAGAAGTAGTCAGCCCCTATGTAGTCTATAGTGATATCAACCCCCTTCCCTTCTGTGACTTTCAATATCTCCTGTGGCCAACTTTGCTTCCTGTAATTGATGGCTTTGGTAACACCGAGTTTTTCACAGAAGGCGACCTTTTCGTCCGAGCCACAAGTTGCATAAATGGCCGATGCACCCCCAGCCTTAGCAAGTTGAATTCCAGCAATGGAAACGCTCGAAGCACCAGCGTGCCAGAGAACGGACTTCCCTGGAGTGAACTCTCCAATAAGATACAAGGCCTGAGTTGCTGTGATAAACACCTTACGATAGTAAAATCAGTATTGTATATTTGCGTCAGAAAGCTGGTAGCATGGGAGTGACCTACTTCAGGAATACCTGCTGCCTCTTCCCAGGACATATGTTTAGGCTTGTGGAGAAGCATTTTAGTTGGAAGAGCAATGTACTCTGCATATGCTCCACCGTCTACGAATTTTAGCTATGGGCAGACCGGGCAATAAGGACGGATCTCACTAACAAGCAAGCCCAAAGACTTCATCCCCAACCTTGAAACTGTCCTCCACATCTACGCCTAATTCCTCCACATTGCCGCTAAACTCAACCCCCAAGATCTTACCGCCCTGAGGTGGAACTGGGTAGTGGCCTATATCTCTTAGAATGTGCTATATAATAGGTCAGTTTTTTTTTTTTTACCTCGTCTTTGCATCAGATCTAGTCTGTTCAATCCGAATGCCTTGATTTTGACCAATGCCTGGCCTCGGGCGGGCTTGGGCTTCTCAAAATCCGATGATATGAAGAGAGCATCCGCGTTACCCGTACCACCTTTGATATCTAGAGCATAAGAAATTAGCTACAGTATCTTGGATTAAAACCCATTTCCATCTTTGGCTTACCAACAGCTCGCATTTTATCACTCATACCTGCTGGTCTTGGTAGGGGTTCGATTTACTAGTAGTTGATCACCATACTTTGCTTAAGTTGGACCCGTAATACTGTGCTCAGGGTTAGGGTCTGGAACGGAGTAGCTGCGAGCAAAGAAGTAATCTGCATTTACTGATATCGAAGAACTTTGACAATGACCTCGGAGGACCAAGATCCAATGACGTCTTGGTCCGGCTTACAAACCCTCCCCTGGACTAGCGCCTACGGCTGCTCACCTATCATACTAAGTTTAGTACATTACTTTCCTACCAATTGAGGCGATCTCGTCGTTACTACAACTCGCTGCCGATACAAATTTCTCGTCGTAATAATTCCCCAATGTAAGTACTTTGTATCGTGCGTCTACCAGCATTTAAGATCCAACTTCGTATTTGGGTGCTCCACTGACACCAAGAGAGTACTTGTAACCAATAGTTATGGTTTCTACTAGGTTCAGAGCCTTCAATCGATAAGGTGGGCAACAAAGATCTCTCAAATCCTCCAGTGTCCTCTTTAATAACCTGGCCGAAGTGCCATCGTGGGTCGTTGAGCAGGGAATACATAACCCCGTCTGGATAACAAGGCTTCTCTAAATTCGAGTTGCCGTCAATTATCACATTTATCTTCAAGTTGAAAGTGCCGTGAATGGTCTGTGTTACAATGTATGGTAATAAGAATAAGATGGTCGTGCTGCTCACACAGTTCTACAGAAAACCTGCTCAGTTCCCACAAAGGGAGAACGTCCTTCAGCATCTGCAGAAAGTGGAGCAAGGTCGCCGTTATACCTCCAGGACAAGGAGATGGGCCAGCAGGATTTTGTTTGAGCATAGTCAGGTAAATAGATGCCACTTGTTATACTTCCTCTTTCGTCCCTCTCTTCTCTACTCGCCATCACTTCATTTGTTGCCGTTGCAGATTCTGGTCGTTTACCATTGCATCGAATTTCTGCAGGCCTCTCACTTTGAAAAATCCCCTGCCCCTTTCTACTTGACTTCATTCTGAATCTGAAGCACTGCCGCAAAATTTACTAAGAGGCTTCAAAGATTGAACAGCGGACAGTCATAATATCATATTCCATTTGTTATTGACCCATGCATGGTCCTGTAGCAGATCACTATTGCCAGTCCCATCTAAGCTTGGATAACCATAGTCCCCGATTCCAATGATACGCAGAACGCCAGCTCCTAATCTGCTGTATCCTTTCATTAAAAAAATCCAAAATGCCATCTTTCCAGAAATACTATACAGGTGGTTGTAAGCCATTCAGATGCAACGCCCGCAAGAAGCGCTCTATTCCAGACGCCCCGTGTCACTGTGAATAACAGAAGAACCGGTCGTGCCATTGAGAGTTGAGCCAGCATCTAAAATATTCGTACTGAGACTCAGCCGCAATTTCTCGTCGAATATGGACACTAATCTCTCAGAATACTGATCTAGTAGACCTGCTAGAACTGATTCACTCATTGCTTTCGTCTTCAACGTCTTCTCCCCAAGCGCTTTCGCAGTTAAGCGAAGCTCTTGGTCAAGTTCCTGTAATAGGCTTTCTCTGATCAATTCATTCGTTGCTAGCTTTTTCTGATAGGCTCGCAATGTTCTGCATACTTGTTCAGTGGCCATATTAAGAGTCCCAAACTCGCTGAAATTACCAGCACTCTTAGTCCGTCCCCTCAGCTCCAGGGATGCAAGTGAGGGACGTCTTGACACTCGCGACTTGGGGCTTGGTGGACTTCGCGATCGAGTACGTGAAGACCCTTTTCGCGACTCTAAGTCTTGGGAAGTAGACGGAGGAAAGGCCGTTGGAACCGACGGTATGGGGGCAATTGCAAGTTTTGGGGACTGCGTTGACATGGAATACTTGGAGGTTTTCCGGCGAAGTGATCGTGGGGGCGATCCTCTGCCTGTTGGAGTTGATGCAGGGGATGGCCGCTGAAACTCGGCCAGCTCGGCCTTTGAAAGAACTCGCCGAAGAGGTGGACGTGTAGATGTAGCTTCCTTGGTAGGTGATTGATCTCGAGCATCACTGCTCGGGTCGAATACATCGGAGAGACTCGGAGATCGAGGAGATACTTCCCAAATCATGATTGTACCATCAGCACCTGTCGATATAAGCGTGGTCTTGTCGAGATCCGCACTTTCTAAAAGGGCCAAATCCGTGACTGCACTTGTATGTCCCCATTCCCTATCCAGGAATGTTCCTGTAATTCCATCGTAGATTCTCACAGACTTGTCGGTACTGGAAACCCCAGCGAGAATAGTTGGGCGTCCAGATAAGGAGCTCGGCTTCCCCATGACAAGCGCATCCATCACAACAGCATCGTTGCCTTCGTTATCTGTTGCACGGAAGGAGTTAATGAGCTTGCCGGAAGCTAGGTCATAGGTTGCTATTGTCCGATCCAGCAGTGATACGACAAAATTGCCAACTCCATCAGTAGATGATAGAGTCATGGATACAGGACTTGCTTTGAGCGTGATGACTCTGCTCGGTATCATGGCCACAATCTCCTCACCGTTCACCTCCCGTGACGCAAGCTGCCGAATCTGAATTGTGCGATCAGTCGATGCTGAAACGAGAGTGTTGCCTCCATCACAGAAGAACAGGCTGCAACACGCAGCGGTATGCTCGTCCATGGTTTGAAGAAGAGTCCATTCTGAGAGCTTCCGAAACAGCTGCACAGTACGGTCTCGTCCACATGAAGCAACTAAAGTGGATTTCTCTCCTTCATGAATGGCAATATCCTGAATATCTGAACCATGGGCCTTGGTATTCAGGGTGCAGTCGTGAGTAATACCTTCAAGTATCCTCAAGACGCCATGCTTATCGCCGGAGACAAAGAATGTTGCATTTGGTGACGCACGAATAATTTGGCATTGATTTGGTGAACCATCTTCGGCAATCAGCGACTGTTCGATTTCAATCTGCATGGAGCCTGTCCGGCCACCCTGCAAGTCCCAGAAGAGGACCTCTCCACTAGATGACCATGTGAAGAAATCGGCAGCCATGTTGTTTGGCTGGCAGAGTAGTCTCACTCCCAAAACAGGGTCACGGTGGGCACTCGAAGGGCCCGGCGCATCGGAGGTAATACCATTTTTAGAAACTGTTATTGCATGTTCGGAATCCACAGCAATGCAGATTTCGGTAGTTAAAGCTATTGCGTAGAGCGTTCCAGATCCGAGCTGACTTGACGAAAGATAGCTATAAGCACTGGGTGTCTCTTCCTGAGTACTTCCCTTAAGCAGCTCGTCGAAGCCTATAGTCTTCATTGCACCTCGTCCTCCAATGCATATAAGGCGGCGTTCAATGTTTGCAGATATGCATGTCACGGCAAATCCAGCATGTCCCACCTTGATGAGCTTTTGACCATCATTATCATCCAGCAAGCAGATATCGCCTTTCTCAGAACAGATAACCGCCACATCATCAGATATGGACGCCACGCAGGAAAAAGTGGTCTCGACAAGAACTCCCAGAAGGCAGTTGCGGCCTGCAAGAGTCTTGATAGACGTCGACTGTGCCGTGGACGGTAATGGAAGTCCTTCAGGAGAAAATCTCTGCTTGGATGGAGAAGAATTCTGGCCACTGTCGACTCGCCAGACTTTCACGTGGCGCGTGCCAACAGTGATGATACTATTGCCCATCCATACCATGCTTCTTATAAAGCTCGTACACTTGTTGCTCGAATGAAGCCGAGCCGCACCGGTTCGAGGGTTGATTGACCAAACATACAAGAAGCCGTCATTCGGTGTTCCGATACTGGCGAGATATTTGTTGTTTGGACTGAACGCAACAGCAGAAACACCAAAAGTGTGCTCATTCAGGATCACAAGTGGACAGTCAGAGGATTCCTGAAGATTAAAGATAAGAACTCGGGGTAAATATCCTGTCTGTGTTGTGTCAGTCAGTACTAAATAGTTTTGATGAGAGCTGGGACGCACTTCGCCAACAGCTAGGAATCGTCCATCTTTACTTATAGAAAGACAAGTTGCGGCCTTGATTCTTTCACGACTTGTCCAAGTCTTAGAGCTAGGGGAGTCGCTCCAGTCAAGGTGGGCTGCATAAGGCGTGGATGGTGAGTAGCCGTTAATGGTTTCCCTAAGAGATGCCACACTTCGATTTCGGGAGTCGTTGGCAGTGTTCTTAGGGGTTGAAGGGGCAGCCGATGAATCGTTTATAGCTATTGATGGTACAGCTGTAGGTCTGGCGCGGAAGAAGCGTTGTGATGGTTCTAAGCTGTCATTCAGATGTATGACAACCGCTGAAGCTCCGGCAACGTAGGCGAAGATTTTTGAAGAAGATAAACAGTCGAATCCAACTGGTGAGCACACGGTCGTACCTATTATCTTCCTTAAAGACAATTCATAAGGGTTTCGAGCTTTGTGTGGAGATCTTGGTGTCCTTGGAAAGGGCGAATTGGAGGGCGTAAGCTTCAGCCCAAGGCCTGTATTTGCGCCAAATATCCTAGAATTGGAGGGCGTAAAAGACATGTTCCAGCCATGAGCTTCATTCACGTCAATTGCGTTGTTTGATTCTCGATCGCGACCGTTGCTTGGGTGACCACCGCGTCGACCAGGAAGATGATCTGAGCATCCAGGTAAAAATAAAGCTGATGCATCATTTTAGCAAAATTCGTGTTGTAACATAACAATTGGGAAACTTACAGTGACTGAAGGTTGGAGAAGATAGGAAATATTCTAGGTTGGAGGAGAGAGTATAGGTTCTTTGGTGCGTGGATCCGTGCAGGAGAATAACAAATCCCTGCAATCAGGACAGCCCTTATGCAGCTTTAACACGCGAGGAACGGCTGGCGATTCAGGGGCATCAGGAGGGTCGTGCTCCACTAAGTCAGCACAAACCACGTCGCATATGCTTGTATAGGTTAGCAATACTGCAAGGGTGTCGATAACGGTTTCTCATGGTCTAAATTGTCATGAACAGACTGGAATTGAGGCGTCTAGGTACTCCGCCTAGAATCAAATATAGCAAGAAATACCTCCGTATATTTACACTGTAAATCCTGGATATATACAATGACATCAGAACCTTCATCTAGAACGGTTCAACTCGTCCTAAATTCTTGACTATTATCCTATAAGATGCGTTCAGCCATACTCGCTGAGGTAGCTGAGAAAGTCTCATCAGACTCCCGCGGGGCATAATCAGCACTCCGCATTGTGATGTTTGTGTCCACGCTCTGCCGTTCTCGGCGGCCTGCTGCCACATCGTTCCTCTTTCCAATACCGAGCTTTCTCCATCTTTTAGGTGGTTTTAAACCCAGCTCTGCATAACGACTCCAAATCTTCTGTCCGCGGAGAAACCAACGCCTTTGGCGGTCAAGCGTCTCCTCTTCTTTGGGAGTCCAACGGCTCTTTAATATCCGCCGGATTGCTTCCGGGGAAACCTCGAACTTCTCAGCCAGAACACTAGTTGTGTATTGCTCTGGGAACTGTGCATGTATTGCTCGGATTCCGGCCAGCGCGTCTGGTGATAACTTTTTACGCGGATTCCATCCTTCCTTGAACTTCTCCTTCAAGGCTGCTTTCTGTATCTGCCAAGGTTCTCTTTCAACAACAGGGTAGATATGATGACCAATAGTCGCAGAGTCTGGAAGTTTAGAGTTTGGAGTTGTTTCGTTTCCATTTTTGGCTTCTCTAGCTTTCGGTATTGGAGCGACTGGAGGAGAGCTGTAGTGCAATGTGAACCCTTTCGTGGAAGCCCGGGAGCGATTCGGTCTGGCCTCCCACGTGGGCTTTGCTGCGTGCAGTTTGGTAGATACATTATCTTCTAGAGACTCCGTGGCTAACGCATTGATTGTTTCCGGGGTTAACTCGAGAATTCCAGGACCGCCCTCCAATTCTTTCCTTCCAACCTTACACGTCACGTTTGCTGATAACGAGTTTCTTGCAGAAACCGTATGTATCTTTTCCAAACCACCCACCGCACATCTCTCCTCACCGAGATCATCAACTGTAGATGATTGCAATAGCCACCTTCTTGGTTTCGACGTATTGGGCTTGCCATTTGGACGTCCTTGATCGAATGGTATCGAGTCTTCAAGATCGGCTGCGGCATATGATGTGGTATCACGGGTCTCATGATGCGATGTTCCCTTTGACTGAAGAGAATGAAAGGTGCTGATATTGCGTCTTGCAACAGAGAGGGGCCTTATGGGGTTTGAATACAAAGCGGTAGATACAAGATCAATCTGGGTGACCCGACGGATGAAAAGTGCCAAAGCACTCGTTGTGCAGGCACATGGCGACGATTTGAGAGCCATGCTGCCGGACGAGACGCATTTGGAGAACAAAAAGTTCGGGAAATTTCTGGGTATCAACGAAACCAACGCGAAAAGCGAGAGGAAAACGTGACAGCGCGCTTGGACACACAACCCCTGCCCAAATATGTACTGTACCTTAAAGGTAGACATACTACCAGCTTAAGTCGCATGACCAATCGATCATGATGTTATGGACATTATATGCTGCTATCGCACATGCAATTTTTATTGTCCTCTCCGCTTCCCCGGTATCTCTTATATCATATCCACTTTCTTTGATTCCGTTTTGTTTATTTCAGATTGCTTCGAATAATATTCTATTATTTTCTACCTGTCCGAATCACTTCTCGTCTCACCGCACTCTTTGAAATGGCATGGCCAAATCCTTTTAGGAGAAAGAATGAAGATACTAGATATGCCTGGGGATATACTTTTCAATGGACCTCGCGCCATTTCACCTCAGAGCAGCTGCATCCGTTAAAGTACTCGTACGACATTTTAGCTGGGGAATGTCTTGATCGTCTGGATGAAATATCGCCTCCCCAAAGCTCTGAGCTACTGCGAGATAGGGGCAGGCTGCCTCCAACGGGACAACAGAAGCAGGTTCCAAGGAGGGATCTGTATGCTCTACTTCGCGATCATGCCCCTCATGACGAGATGCTTGGTCGATTATGGAACGAAGTCAATACAGTTCCTGACTGGGTTGACTGGGATCAGATAGCAAGGGGTCAAGATGTGTTTTATCGTTATGGGGAAGTAGCCTTAACTGCAGTATGTGCTAGCACTGCCTGTAGGGATGTGTGTCGTTGAAAGACTGGAGTGCCTTAACCAGTCCGAGCTGCACAGTAACATGTCCATATACACTCCTATGCTCCCATTGTTTCCCTTCATTTAATCCATATTGGGAATATGAACCGCCTAAAGGCCGCCAAGGAGATTCAATGGCTGACGTTTATTAGCTTGCATATCAATCTCTACTTGGGGGGATGGGGGCGAACAGAGTTGTGGAAACACTTGCGCGCACTGGTGGCTTTGGCGTCAAGGTAGCCAAGCACCGAATGTATGAGACGACGCAGCATATTCTACAAGTTACCAAATCACTCGACTCCATCAAGCCCGGTGGTGCCGGCCATGTCTCATCAATCCGCGTGAGATTGCTGCATGCTGCAGTGCGTCGGCGTATTCTAAAGTTGTCACATGAAAGGCCCGATTATTTCGACGTCGAGAAGCTGGGTGTTCCAATCAATGACCTCGACTCCATTGCTACTATTGGAACATTTTCTGCAACACTAATCTGGCTCGGATTTCCGCGGCAAGGCATATGGCTTAGGAAACAGGAGATAGAAGACTACCTGGCGATGTGGCGGCTGGTTGCTCATTATGTCGGCGCGCCGACGGAGTATTTCGCAACAGTTGAGGAGGCAAAATGTATCATGGAGTCTATCTTGCTGTCCGAGGTCGAACCCACGGAAACATCTAAAATTCTTGCCAATAACATTATTTCCAGTCTTCAGAGCCAGCCTCCGAGTTACGCTTCTCGAGACTTCCTCAATGCAAGCGCTCGATGGTTGAATGGCAACGAGCTCGCCGACGCGTTGGGTCTGGGACGGCCGAGGTCGTATTATTGGGCATTAGTGGCGGCTCAATGTATTTTCTTTTGCTGTGTCTGCTATACTTATCGATCAATCCCGTACCTGGATCGACGTAAAATACAGGTTCGTCTCTCTATCCTTATTGCTGGCCTCTCTCTTACATATGCAGGCTCTGCGCAAGATATTTTATGCAGGAATAGTGGAAAACAAGGCACATGGCCTCGGTGTAGAGACAAACTTTGATTTCAAGTATATACCAGACTTTCATACAAGTACTATACTAGAGGGGTTAGAAGAATCAGGTCTAATGGGCCCAGGTATCGAGAGACGACACCTGAGGACTTTGATCATTGTATCAACCATTGTTTGTTTAATATCATGGTATGGAGTCAAAATGGTGCTGAAGGGGCTATAATTTGGCGCTTCTGAACGGCAAACGTACAGAGTTGGAAGAAGCTCGAGCTTGTGATTATATTTCATTTTTGGAGCTGAAGTGCCAGAATCGTGTGGCAAGTGCTATTCTAGAAACCATCAAACCCCAGTAATGCAATGTCTTATGTCCAGTAAGAATCTTATGCAATAGGTCCCCAACGCCATCGCAAGAGTATATACACCTAAGCCATCTCTCTCTATGATTGTTCCATCAACTCCACCGGAGGGCGCGCTGTATGTGCCATAATTGGCTTCATCTCCCGTTCAATCGGACTAATTGACTGAGGCTCGTCTGTAAAGTCTTCTACTGCAATAGCAGGCAGCATTGGGCTATCTCCATGATCTTCCGGACGGTATATTGTTGTAGAACTCCCACTGCGATGTCTTCGTCCCTCAACTTCGCCATCGCTCATTGGTGAGGCTGGCAGATCTGTCTGTGGTTTGTGGCGTAGTTTTGCTAGAGCCTCGGCCAGATCTTCAGCGTGGACCTGCTTATTGGGTGCCCCTTCTAGCTTCATCTCCCAGCCGTGAGGCGGTGAAGGTGGGGGGGAGATGAAGAATAGCTTCCCAGCGTCTGGCAGGGGAAGATGTTCATCTTTTGTTTCAATGGATGTCGGCTGGCCGAAGTAGACCCTAACCCGCTCTCCCATGATCGCTTCGCCATCAAGTATCTGCCGTATTCGTATCGCAGATGCTTCATCGAAGAAAGAGACAATTATCCGGCGGAAGGATTTCAGAGGAGCCCATGAGTGTATTGGCACTGAACTGTTGATAAGATCTTTGATGGTTTGTAGGTTGTCTGGTCGGAATATCTCTAGATCCTGCAGGTTCGTTATGAGAAGGGTATTTGATGGGGGAGTAGGCTGGGTGAGCGGTGGAATTGTGGAGAGATCTAGGGATAGAGGGGTTCGTGATCTTGACGAGGGGCCCGATGACATGTTTGGTGAGCTATCGGCTGACATAATTAAAGAAGTAGGTGTGTATAGACAAAGGCTGTTGCTTGGGAGTCAGTAGGAACAGCAAGAGCTTGAATACATATATGTAGAATTACTGATATTCTCAGAATGGTTTGGAATTTGAGATTGCAAGGCAAATCGGTGTTTCCTAGTAGCGAGGCTGTGCCCCAACACCGGCTAAGAGCGACCGAAGAAAGCGAAAGTGAGGGGCAAATGTCGACCGACACAGCCCGCACTGCTGACGACTGGAATTTGAAAATGCTTCTTCAAAATTCAACCTTACCGTTCCATCCGAGGTATCGATTTCCGCCTAACTTTTCCCAAAGGCCATGATTTTAATTGAGAGAATTCACCTCGCACGACTCAGACAAGAAGGTCTTTGCGAAGTGTTTCTTTTCCTCCTACCGTACCTCTCTAATTCGGGAGATTTATTGCTTTTTCGCGAGGCTGAATTAATGCTCTCCTCACGTGATAGGCCTATGTCAGATTTCAGGGCGGCCGGGGTATTCTTTCCGAGATGCATGCATCAAAACATTTCAGCCTCCCATACCAACGCAACGCTTCAACCGTAGTCCATACCAAGCGCTGGCCGCAGTCTTGTTACGACGTTTACGCGTTGCCGGGCTTTTTAGCCATAGCTTGAGAGTGAAACGTGCTTTGCTCAGTGAACTTCTTGGATTCCGTCCCCAATCTCACTTTCCTTCAAAGTCGCATTCCTCTGCCCTTCGCAGAGGCCAGGTCTGTTAAGATGGATTACGATGCTATGGTTATTGACCAGGACGCTACTGGACCTTCAGTTAAGATCTCTGATGTGAGTATCCTAATCTTTCACTATTCGCTTTGGTAGGGAATGGACTCATTCTTGTTTTAGGCCGATTATCAGCATGTGGACTTTGAGCTCTCGAATGTCGATCTATCTTTCGCAAACTCTCTCCGGCGGACGATTCTTGCAGAGGTGCCAACGATGGCAATAGATCTGGTGGAGGTCGAGACAAACACCTCAGTCCTTGCCGACGAGTTCATAGCGCACCGGCTTGGTCTGATACCGCTCAACTCCAAAAACGTCGATGATGTCGTCTATTCGCGGGACTGCGACTGTGAGCAATACTGCGAGTTGTGCAGTGTCACACTGACGCTCCATGCTCGGTGCACTGGCGACGATATTATGAAAGTTTACGCCCGAGATCTGGTTGTGGATGCAATGAGACCCAACCAATTTGTTGGTACACCTGTTATCACTGACCCTGAAGGCTTGGGTACAGTCATCTGCAAACTAAGGAAAGACCAAGAACTACGCATGAAGTGCATTGCCAAAAAGGGTATTGCAAAAGAGCATGCTAAGTGGGCACCAACTGCAGCTGTGGGTTTTGAGTACGATCCTCATAACAAACTTCGACATATGGACTTGTGGTATGAACAAGATCCAATCAAAGAGTGGTAAGTTAAAGGGTGACGCAATGTTACTATTTTGTACTCAACATTAAAATCACAATTAGGCCAAAGAGTAAATACGCAGAGTGGGAAGATCCTCCTCAAGCTGGCGAACCTTTTGACTACGATGCCGTACCGTCACGATTTTACTTCGAAGTAGAGAGCGTTGGAAACTTGGAACCAGACGCTGTAATACAGCAGGGAATTAAGGTCTTGCAGCAAAAGTTAGCAGTTGTCATCCAAGATTTGACAGAAGGAGATGGAAGCAATGGTTTGAATGGGATAAATGGAGTGGATGGCTTTGCTCCGCGAAGTCCTGATGCGGGAATAAATGGGTCAGGCTGGCAGGACCAAGCTGGCTTCACGACGCCATATGGTAACGGAGGTCAGGCGAGTACTTGGGGCGGCGGAGCTCAGACCCCTTTCGGAGCTACGCCGTACGGCCAGTCGGCCTCAAATGGTTGGAATTAAGGAAAAACTACACCTGGGATATAACCTTCTATTGGAGGCATGGAACCAGCGGAACTTGGGACTGACCTTCAGTACCAGGAAAGCAAAATACCTTCTGTACTACCATCTGCATATCTGGAAGACAGCGAAGGCGTTAAAGAGGTCACAAGCAAATATAAAAAGGCAGTATCTATAGATGCATTAGGAATAAATCAATGCTGTGCCAGTCTCTGACGCCGCCATATGCTCTGCTCTTGAACGCCGTGAAATGCAAGCTAAGATGGAAAATATCCGGTACAACTAAATCTCCCCTTTAGGATCCTCGAAACCTCTTAGCTTCCTATAAATTTTCCTATGCTGTTCTAAGAAAATCATAGTGGCAATGGTGTGTGGGCCGAGTCGAATGAAACTTGGTACCCAACCTCTGAACATCCATCCGACGCCTTCAACCTTATAGACATCCGCTAGAAGCTTAGCCAATCCTTGATGCTCACTAGCTGACATGATGCGTGTTTTAATAACGTCGACAGGTGAGCATACCGTTGTCGCCACGAAGCCAGCCATGAATGAGGCCATGAAATGAGTGGTGAGTCCATCTTCTAGCGGAGTATTTTGAATGAGAACGCGCTTGAAGCCATCGTAGGAGGCTAGCTGCGAAGCTGTCATCAAAACTCCACGCATACTATTCGGCCATACACCCCGGAAGAGAGACCTCCAGCCTTCCTCTCTTGTCATCCGCAATAGCCCGTCGATGGCGTTCTTGTAGTTTCTTCTTTCTGCCCTCGGTAGCGCAGCGTCATGCTGCATGCGAACGTTTAGAACATCAGCAGGATTACCAGCTACTCCACCGATAAAACCACTTGTAGATGCCATAGCAATGAGACTAGGCAAGGAAGGTGAGTGTTTTGACGTGGTAAAATCGGACTTTAGCTCTTCGTAAACGCCAAATCTAGTCGTGGAGTAGGTGAGTTGACGCAGCAGTGAGGCGGATAGACCGCTATACAGCCCGAGGAACCCATTATTCTTGAAGACGTGAATGAATGTACCAATCATGCTCTTCGGCGCGTTTCCTCGCCGTGTTTGAAGTCGGACCTGATCGGGACTCAATGCATGCATTCCTAAGGGCATTATTTAACATACCTTCACTAATTGGTTGTTAGCCACTTAAAAAAAACAGTTGAGAGAGTCCGGTACTTCTTACCTAGATCCAATGGATGTGTAACACATGCTGCGAAGCAACTTGCACTTCCTCCAAACCAGAATGGATACTTTATATGCTCTCTGTTCCAGGCACGTTTTCTTGACAGTTCTTCGGCCTGATCAGACCTCCTGCGCGACGACATGATACCAATTGGTGTCGCCGAAGCATACCGTGTCATTGCAGAGCGAGGATATGGAGTTGCGGGGAAAGGATAGGAAACACCAAGTTTTCGTGAGGCGCACAAATTCGGCACAATCATCGTCATTAAGCGGCTCTCCGGCCTCGGGGCCTTTACAGGATAAACCCAGCAGCCTGGTACAGGGATACACTTTAACAGGGGCAATTGCGGAATGAAGCCGTTGGTCCGAGCTAACGAGACATCGGAAAGTAAAGTGTGTCTCTCGTAGCTGGCATGAAGCGTGATTTTTACCCAGAGCAGTCGATAACAGCCAAAAGCAACCTTGATGCGGCCTCCGCTTTTTAAAAATCGTCCATTCGCTGCGGGCAGTGATGTCTTGGCGATATTGATAGGATTAAATGGAGCTTCCTTAAGCCGGTCGCTGTTATGCGCACGATACCAGCACACTTCTACAGGTGACCGCATACTCTCAATTGGATGAGCTTGGAGCTCTATTGACGGACTATTAGCAACAGCATCTCCAGATGCAACGCCTAATCCGGCTCGGGTACTCAGAAACGCCATCATTGGTGGAAGGACGTATCAGACAGATGAATGGTACAATGTGTCTTCAAATATCGCAGCGTCAGTCGGACGACAACTGCATCTACAGAAAGATCATCCCATCTCAATAACACGACAAATAATCGAGTCAAAATTCCCCTCACCCACCTACAAGTATCACAATAATTTATTCCCTGTTGTCTCAACGCATCAGAATTTTGATTCTTTGGGGTTTCCCCAAGACCATCCCGGCAGGAGCAGAACAGACACCTACTACATCAATAAAGATACTGTCTTGCGGACCCATACCAGTGCGCATCAAGCAGACACCTTTCGGGCGAATGAAAGTGAGGGGTATCTCATAAGTGCCGATGTCTACAGAAGAGATGCCATCGATCGGAGTCATTACCCCGTCTTCCACCAGATGGAAGGGGCCCGCATGTGGGATCGCTCAAAAGTAAGGGGTGGAGATATAGCAAAAGCAGTCTATGAGGACCTAGCGAGCCTCCCTGAGCATGACATGAAAGTCGAAGACCCAAACCCGCCATTTCACCCCGATCGAAACCCTTTACAGCTCGGCCATCATTCGGAAGCCGAAGCCGAAGCGGTGGCAGCTCACTTGAAAAGGTCGCTAGAGCTGGTAGTAGCAGACATATTCTCTCGAGCTAGGGCAGCTTCGGCAACTGGAGATGTTGAAGCCACTGCCGAGCCACTGCGGGTCCGATGGGTCGAAGCTTACTTCCCTTTCACAAGTCCGTCCTGGGAATTAGAGATCTTCTGGCAAGGAGACTGGCTGGAAGTCCTTGGATGTGGGGTGGTGAGGCAGGCTTTGTATATCAACGCTAACGTACCTGAGCAGTTGGGTTGGGCATTTGGGATAGGTTTGGAACGTATTGCCATGTTGTTGTTCGAGATCCCAGACATCCGCCTCTTCTGGTCTAGGGATAAGAGGTTCTTGGAACAGTTTGAGGGACTTTCCCAAAACCTTGATGGCATCAAGAGATTCGTGCCATTTTCGAAGCATCCAGCCTGCTATAAAGATGTCGCATTCTGGTTACGCTCCACTTCTTCATCCGCAGGAGGTGGATCACGTGCAAATTCTCAAGACTTTCATGAAAACGATGTCATGGAGATTGTCAGAGAGATCGGAGGCAATATGGTTGAGGATGTCAAGATGATGGATGAATTTACGCACCCCAAAACAGGCCGGAAAAGTCTGTGTTACAGGATCAATTATAGAAGTTTGGAGGCAACTCTGACGAACGAAGAAGCCAATGGGTACCACAGATTAGTCGAGAAGGCCTTGGTCGACAAACTAGGTGTAGAATTGAGGTAGACTAGATGAAGCCTACAGATGGCCGCAGCTCGACCTTAGAGTTATGATATTGGTGCACTTGAGGAATAAAATGCGATACTCTTTTTGAAAATTGTAAGTTGCATCTAGGATGAACTCAGGCGCCAGGTGTGGCTGCCTGTAAGGCCTGAGGCGGACACGCTAAAACAATTTAATGATTTGAGATTTTTGAAAGTTCATTACTTCAAGCACGCGACGAAAATCTTAGCCATGATTCAGCGAACATTTCTCACACCATTCAGAGCGGCAGGTGCATCCATAAGAATAGCATCTAGATCAACTATATTACGCCCGCAATACCGGACTAACAACTCTTCTATTGTCCAAAGGTTACGGCCAATCTCAGCTGCAAGATGGTATGCTACCGAGCCAGAACAGCACAAGGCTCCAGAGGAGGAGTCGCAGATAGCTGGAGAGGCACCAAAAGAAAGTATACAAGTAGATGATGCAGCAAAGAAAGAATTAGAGGCTAAGAATAAAGAAATTATCGAGTTGAAGGTTAGCCACCACCTAGATATCTTTCGTCATGAAAATCAAAATCAGTGTAGAGATTGACAATGATTACTATATCTGCAGGACAAATACCTTCGATCAGTCGCCGACTTCCGAAATCTCCAAGAACGGACGAAACGTGAAGTACAAGCAGCGAAAGACTTCGCCATTCAGAAATTCGCCAAGGACTTGATGGAGAGTATCGACAATTTGGATCGAGCACTAGCCATGGTTCCAGAGGAAAAGTTGACCGCAACAGAGAAGTCGGAAGTGGCACAGGATCTGGTGAATCTCTATGATGGTCTCAAGATGACGGAAAGGATCTTGATGCAGACGCTGAAGAAGCACGGGTTGGAGAGATTTGACCCTAGCATTGAGGGAGAAAAGTTCGACCCGAATGAGCACGAGGCAACATTCATGACACCAATGGAAGGCAAAGAAGACGGCACGGTCATCCATACACAAATGAAGGGATTCCGACTCAATAATCGTGTGGTTCGAGCCGCTAAGGTTGGAGTGGTAAAGAACTGAAGAGAAAGATGGACGGTCCAAGATGACCATTGTATAGTACACTTGTATTAAGTTCCATGGCTGCTTTGATAGGGGCGTTATCATATCTGTACATATTACTGCTCCTCTCAGTGGCATCAGAGGCTTAACTGGTGTAGTGTTGCATGGCGGGATATTGCCGCTTTCAGTCAGGATAGAGCTGTCGAAGCTTTCCAATATGAAAACCGCATGACTTCTTCTGCACTTCTCTTCATTGTTTCCTACTGCAGAGTGTCTATTGTGAATGTAGATTACAATCAAATAATGTGCAATGAGGTGTGGTCTGATTATCCTCCCTAATTCAGTCTGAACCCACTTCATAGGTCTCCAGGCTTAGGTTTGTACAGGCTGCTTAAATTCTTGAACTCCTAAATGGGTGAAGCGGCAGGAACTCATTTCTGAATTCTTATAAGTAACTTCATGTATGTTACCGAAAGTCTTGATCGGCAATTGTGCACCGCCTGTAATACTTTAGAGGGAATCTAGCTTCTCATCTTTGTGGAGAGCTGTGATGGTCTTCCGAAGATCCAACTGTTCAGCTATATATTTATTGTGCTCCTCACGTAAAGCTTCATTTTTCTCGTGTAGTTTCTGAACGTTGATACCCAACCTCGCACGTCTGTGGGTCGACATCTCAATGTAGCACCATAAGTGCTCCTTAATTCGTCGGCGTTGGGTAATCCGGAGCCGATCTACCTCCATTTCAAGTTGTTTGTGGATCTCCTTCGCTGCGTGCAGCTCTTCCAGTTTGGCCTGGCAATCTCGCCGCAGCTGAATGATGTATTCTTTAATCTCGTTCGCCTGGCAGATTCCAGACTCCGGCTCTCCATCAATAGTAAAGGCTTCTCTTACACATTCCTAAATAGTCGTTAATCTTGTATTTATCACATGCAGGCAAGAGCTTTGTGCAGACCTAACTTGCAGAAAGTATTATGCTCAGGGCCAGATGGTGCTGGTATACCGTCCGCAACACGGGCATCAAAATAATGACTTTGTTTGAACTCTAGGGCCTCCAATGGGTAACTGTATAAGAACATCATCGACAAGAATTCCATATTAGTACCTAAAATAGATCAGCATGAGATAGGGTTTATAAATAAGATATTTATTCCTACTTTGAGGCGACAACAAAGGTATGAGATCTTATCAAGAGAGTAGGCAGGAGACATGTACTCTCCCGTTTCAACGCAGTATTGTGGAGTGAAAACGGTCAATTTGGCACGTTCTTTGCTCCTCTAACGAGGACCCTTTCGAACCTGAATCTTGGGCAGAGCATATTAGCTATTGATAGCGTCAAAATAATGAGAATAATCAAATGTATGATCGTGACCGGCATGAGCATTGTCTGTCTTGGCTTGGGGTTTACTTACGGGCTGTTTTATGACTTCATGCTTAGCTTTCTCTCCCTTGATGGCACTCTCTGCCAATATGGCAAATTTTTCAGGAGTGATCCGAAAGGCATGAGAATCTCCTTTGTTATCGTCTTCATCATCCAAAAACTAAGCGTAGGCAATTGATTGCTCAGACCTCGAAAGGATTTTTGGACCGAAGGAGTCCATGCTGGGTAAGAGAGGATTGGTGACATCTAGATGGCCATTGAATGCTTCGTACATCACCTTTTCGCTGTCTGGATCAACCCACTTCCCGTTGATTTGAAGGAAGCCGAAATAATTAAAGGCCTCTGATTCAGTCTTCCCAACAGTGCTGGACTCAAACGTTGGAGATGTTGATGTCACCTGATCCTAAAATACAGTTTGATGGAAGTCCGGATCTGGCATAGGGCCTCTGTTCAGCGCATATACTTCCAATCCTTCAATCTGGTCTTCTAACCAGTCTCCGTCCCGTGAGGAGGAGTTTCCTAAATTAAATATCAGTCAGCAATAGAAACCACAGCTGAGATGGAACTGTGGCAGATGCGCCATCGCGAATCAGCATAAGCATAATTAGTCACGTGATTTTTAAGAATAGCAAGCTAAACTGATCCTTTGAAGTGAAATAAGTAAAGACAGTAACAGAAAGATTTAGTGACTCAAAGTGCAGCAATGGGGCTGACCATCAGGGCATGTTTAGGCTTGATGTGTTCATGTAGTATTTTTGAAGGCAAAATCGTTCAGACTTTAGCAGGCCAGGCACACCCGGATGAAACAAGAACCGCGGCAGCATTGTCTAACAAATAGTTCCTATTGCAATTGCCTATGGAGAACAATAAACAGGGTGAACTCAAATGGCATGGATCTATGTTATACAATCACCATGTCCACCATATTCACTTGAGTTGGAATATGCTGATGAATACGATACATGCTCTATTAAGCTAGAGTCCCTCATTTGGGAAACAGCAAGTTGAGCTTTAAAGACTCTGCATGATGAATACCAGTAGATGATAGCTGCGAGAGGTTGCATGGACACCCTCCAGAGCAATACACAGCGTTACACAAGCAACTCAGCTATTTCTTAGCCTTTCCCCGCGCAGCGGTTCCCTTCATCTTTCCTGCACGTGCATTTTTCGGCTTTGATTCTTCTTCAGACTCATCTTCAAAATCCTCCGGGTCTTTGTCTTTCTTAGTCTTCTTGCCTTTTTTGGCCGTTGGTTTTTTAGGCCCATCGCCTTTCGAAGCTTTAGGTTTCTTGATGTACTTATCCTTCAGCAGGTCACCATTTCCGTCATCATCAGTGTTGTCCTGATCATCGACTAAAATTTCGGTGTCATCATCTTCTTCAATTGCCTCCTCGAGATCAGGCGCGATCTTTGGACCCTTCTGTGCAACGACATTACTTGCTTTCATGAAGGGCAACGGATGGGATTGGATGTTGTACCTGACATAACATATTAGAAATGCCCTCAAGCTCAGCGAAGGTAATAAGACTTACAATCTTGTGAAGGCGGCCTTCGTCTGACTCTCTATTTTCACTCCACTTTGACTCTGTGGACCAAGCCCAAGCTCCATAATGTAATCGAAGTCATCTTTGGTCAAGAAATAGCTGTCCATAAGCTTAATAACGTCATCAATACAATCTTTCCCTTCGACTTCTAGACGTTTGACGAGCCGCTCCCAAAGCACTGGTAGGTATTGTTGCCGAACCTCGTGGCGGTCTCCGGACGTCCGTAGGCGCATGTGCGCTTGAATCTCTCTGATATAGCGGACCATTTTACCCTGCTTGCTGTTGTTCCCAAGCCACGCCGGGAAAGCTGTATTCCCAGACATTGCGCCCGACATGAAGCTCGCTGGTCTAACAGTACTGAAGACAGCGTGCGTAGGCATTAGACTCCATTGTTGTTGAGAGCCGTGTATCATGCGATCAACTAGGTCACCATCGCTTATACTTTCTGCAGCATTATCAACGAGCTCTAAAGTTTTTAGTTTCTGCTCCTTCATCGAAAGTCCCTGGTTTGTGGCAAGCATAGGTCTCGGATTAAGATAATTCTCCTGGATCATAAGAAAGGAGAGCTCGTGATCATTAAAGTAAAGTTCAATTTTGTCGTTCAATGTTGCTTTACTTGCCGGTGCAAACATACCCCCTCCAAGAAGCTTGTGGCATATATCCCAAGGTTTTAGGACTATGTGTTTCTCCCATGCTTTAGCCATAGACTTGCCTTGGTCGAAATCCATCGATGTCTGATCAAGCTTTATCGTGGAGAGCATATTGATGATCTGTCTGATGTCTTTGTTGCTGCCTTCGATAAGGGCATCCATCACTTGGGCAGGTATTTTCAATCCTTCTCTCATGCATATTGTAGCAATGCGTGAACGGACTTGCTCGACGGTTGGCCGCTTGAACATAACTTCAAATGTAACGTGGTCGAATGGCTTCATCTTGGGGATTCTACGTTCGTTGCAAATCAGAATCATCGGGACTTCTGTCTTCTTGCAGACTTTGGCAAGAGCGCCGACTCCACCGCGATCTCCAGCAGACATACCATCCACTTCGTCCATGATCAAAACTATCTTCTTTTTCTGCTTGCTGACCTCCTTCCCATCCCCAGCAAAGAAACCCAGAAGAGAGCTATTATTGAGAACTTCACTTAGACCAGACTCAACAAGCTTCTTGCTCCGAGTGTCGCTTGCATTACTCTCGATAACATCATAACCTTCGAGTTTGGCTGCCAGATGGGCTGCTGTCGTTTTTCCAATCCCTGGGGGCCCATGAATGATTATAGCACGAAACGTGCCACTGCCGTCCGCTCCAGGAAGCTTAAAGTTATGCTGGCGATTATAGGGCCACCTTTTAAGCCATCTCTGGATCTTCTCGACTTGTCCCTTGTTGCCACAAATTTGATTTGTCTTTGTTGGAGCGTATTTAGTTGTCCAGAGCTGAAAACTCGAAAGAGGCTTGCTTGCTACGGCAGTGGTGGGAGGAAAGCCTCTGGCAGCGGCGGCCTTCTTCTCAGCTTTCTGTGCTTCATCCGCTAGTCGTTTCTCTTCTCTTTCCATCTCCGCGGCTTCGCGCTTGATCTTCTCCTCTTCTGCTTTCTTCTTCTCCAGGCTCTTTTCGGCAGCTTTACCGCCCCCTCCGCCGGCAGGTAATCGGCGAATGAGTTCGAACAAGCCATCCTCACTGACAGTCTTGATGTTCATAGCTTTGATCTTTTGGAGTTTGCTGGGCCCGGCATCTGAGCCAAGAACAACGTAGCTGGTCTTACTACTTGGTGTGCCTGTAACCCTCCCTCCATGACGTTTCACAAGTTCCTGCGCGGCCTCTCTCGATATTGTTTCTAAAAGTCCTGTAAAAACAAACGTCAAACCAGCAAGGCAGTCTTCTGCACCTGTAGGAATTTCCTTTGCTCCAGCAGCTGGAGGCGGTCCAGAGTTACCAGACCCAGCCGCCCTCCAATCAAATTTGTTTTCAGCATCCCTTGGTGGAGGTGTTGGTGCTCTAACTGTTGGGATACTATCAAAGATAGCCTGTATCTCCGCATTCTCAGGGGCTTCTTCTTTCTTAGCTCGTTTTCTGGCAGGAGATTTTGGTGTGGCATTTTTCGCTTTCCGCCCCTTTTTAGGAGTATTGAAATCCTCATCTTCTTCGTCTTCGAGTTCAGGTGATTTACGCTTTCTACCTGCAGATGAAGCACCTCGACCTTTGCCAGGCTTATTGGGAACTATTTTCTCGTCACTGTCAATATCCTTCATGTCGATATCTTCGCTCTTATTTGGTCCAGGGTCGCCCCGTGCATTGGACTTCTTAACCATCGGGACGAGGTCTTCCTCGCTCTCGCTCTCAATGTACTCATCATCCTTTCGCCTGCTACCCATTTTTGCGTCAGCCGCAAATATATCATCTCCGGCATCTGCGTCACCGTCCAAAAATGCATCTTCATCACTGTCGTTGTACTTGCTGTAGGACTTCTTTGCGCCGTTTCGCCGTGGAAGTCGTCGGTCATTCGCTTCTGCATTAGCGACCATATCCTTTTTGAGATGAGCTAGAACTTTCTTTGGTGTCGTCAAAGGCGAAGAAGCTTCGGGCTTCATTGTAGTCTTGCTGGGAGTCGACTTCTTGACTTTAGCTTTGCCACTTGAAGCGAAGTAATCAGCGGTCGTAGTTTCTTCCCCCTGAGGAGACTCCTTGCTAAAAGTCCATCATTTGTCAGAGAGGGATATTAGGAAGCGACATATAATGACATACACTGCGTTCTTCCGTAGAAATTTTTTGGGAGTAGATTTCTCAATTCTGATTTGGTATTTAGCACGTGAAGTTCAGGTGAATGATTTGGCTTACTTTGGTGGTCCATCATCATCACTATCATCGAGGATCACGCGGGCTTCTATTAACTGTAAGGAAGAGTACTTAGTTCAAGTAGAGAGCTACGTACTACTTCGACGCTTCTTGCCGGCTCCAGACTGTGGCATAACAAATAATTAGCATGCTATTTCCCATAGAAGCATATATTTAATAGCAATATCATTGATAGCATATGATGTTAGACTTCTGACAGTCGTCTTAAGGCATTGATATTCAGGTTCTGAACTGCAATAGCACTCCAAATAACAATAAATGAAAAGAGTGCACAAACGTTGTCCTTGGCACCAAGTGCTTTCTCCTGCTTCGGCGCGGTGGCACCTGGCCTCCCACCGAAGAAGTTCCTGATGTCAGCAGGCATATCTGGGCTTCAGCGAGTGTCTGCTTGCTACGTCGAGTAAATCGAGCCTTCTTCCACGGGTTTTCACCTATGCTTGATCATTGTAGATGGTTGTCGTTTTAATCGCATTTGTGTAGCTCTGAATGACGAAACGCCATTACAAGGACGACGTGAGGACGCGACTTAATCTACGCGCTAAAATAATTTACTGTGCGGCAAATTCCATAGGGTAGACTTCCATTTTCGTCACCTAAGGTTTTACATTAAGCAATTGCAATAGCAAAATGAAGAAACCATCAATTTCATACCAATGAAAGCGCAAACTTCAAGCTTGCTGACCCAGTTCAGCAAGCTAGCAGTGTTTTCAGCCCCATTGCGGCCTTATTCGTCTTCTCTGCCGTTGTTGCCATCCTCCAGTTTGAATCCTTCCGCGATCTTGTATCGGCTCTTCTCAAGCACACCCATTCATGCCGGCACCTGGCTGCTTCCAACTCAACCTGAGAAGAAGAGATCACGGAAAGGCCGCCCGCGTGTCCCTACAGGGGGATCTTCTAGAGGAACCACTGTAGTGTGGGGCGACTATGGTTTGCGGATGTGCGATCATCATCGCAGGGTCAGTGCATCTCAATTGAAGAACGGTGAAGATGCTATAAAAAATCGGCTTCGTGGCATGCGATACCGTCTTTACACAAGGATATGTGCCAACATAGGGGTTTATACCAGTGGCAACGAGGTAATCTCTTTCTCTACCCCCAGGATATATAGGAAAAATTTTGCAGTTGCTAACGCCAGACAGGTTCGCATGGGAAAGGGTAAAGGTTCATTCGATCACTGGGCGTCAAGGGTCGCAGTTAGCAAGATTATCTTCGAGTTGAAGGGAGACATACATGAACAGGTAGCACGGGATGCGTTCCGATTAGCTGGAAACAAAATGCCTGGTACGTTCATTGTCAAGTATAATGTCTTGACAGAAACTATCCAAAATAATAACTAACTGGGAAAATAGGCTCGTATGAGTTTGTCAAGAAAGGCGACCCTCCCGTAGTTGGAATCACGAAGCTAGATGGAGTCACTATGGAGGAACTGAAGCGACCTCGACGAGCAATACCACTTAGCTCTTTGCCCGCGAATGCTACAATGGGGTCAGCGGCAGCCACAGTTTCGGCGTCTTTCTCGCCAGATGCCTGATATAGACTAGTAATTGTAGAAATAGTGTAATATGACTAGACTAGACTACATGCATTGCTATACACCTTGGTATTTCGCTCGTTGTCCCATTTAGCCGCATAGTGGAACATGGATTGAGTCGGAGGAATATTATTGAACAAATCTCCAAATTGTGAACATGCTTAAGAGTATGGCAAAGTTAAGCCTTGGCAAACATATATCCAAATTACATAGTAAAGGGTGATACATATGTGAAATCATGTGACCGTAAACTTTTCGCGTTTGGTCACGTGATCGAATTTTCGTGTAGTTCAATTTACGCGTTCGCGAACACAATTCAAAGAATTGAGTGAGACAGTCAAGCACAAGAATGGCGCTGCTTGTGGATAAACATCGCCCAAGGTCCTTGGATGCCTTGACATATCATAAAGATCTCTCAGAGCGTCTGAGATCACTTGTTTGTAACAATATTTCATTCCCTTGAAATCATTCTAACATATCACCAGGCGCAAAGTGGAGACTTCCCACATCTCCTGGTCTATGGGCCATCTGGAGCAGGCAAGAAGACACGAATTGTTGCGACTCTGAAAGAACTCTATGGACCAGGAGTTGAGAAGATCAAGATTGATTCCCGTGTCTTTCAAACGACCAGTAATCGAAAGCTTGAGTTTAATATCGTGGCTTCCGTTTATCACCTCGAAATCACGCCCTCAGACGTCGGCAACTATGATCGAGTTGTGATTCAAGATCTGCTGAAAGAGGTGGCGCAGACACAGCAAGTCGATCAGTCTGCCAGGCAGAAATTCAAGGTTGTCGTCATCAATGAGGCAGATCACTTAACAAGAGATGCGCAGGCCGCGCTGAGAAGGACCATG
>Ga0335075_10003063_pt1 | contig 26764 bp, 18 predicted proteins | sample Lox_Sample_24_FD_206723 | JGI IMG/M metagenome (GOLD analysis project Ga0335075, IMG submission 206723) | Soil microbial communities from Loxahatchee National Wildlife Refuge, Florida, United States - Lox_Sample_2.4 | ecosystem: Environmental > Terrestrial > Soil > Wetlands | place: USA...
AATTCTGTCGAGGACGGCCATTCCTCTAGGCGGCGCATTGCTGCGCGCGCTCCAGCGACCTACCCGAAGGTTTCCGCCATGCCTCGCTTGCGCTCGGCATGTAGCCCGCGTTGGCGCACCGGGCCGGCACGCATTCGCAGCCGATCGGGCCGGGCTGCGAATTTCCTCCCTATTTGGTCTTGCTCCGTGTGGGGTTTACCCTGCCTCCGTCGTTACCGCCGGAGCGGTGCGCTCTTACCGCACCTTTTCACCCTTACCCTGCGCCCCTTGCGAGCCGCGGGCGGTACATTCTCTGTGGCACTAGCCGTCTCGCGGCCTTGAAGCCGCGATCCCGGACGTTATCCGGCACACTTGCCCTGCGGAGTTCGGACTTTCCTCTCCCGGGCTCGCTGACGCTCGCCCGGCAGCGGCCGTCCGGCCTGCCTGCACTCCTCCTATGTTAGCTCAGATTTAATGACAGCTACTTAGCTCAGATTGGTGTTAGCTCGGTTTGGCTCACAGGACCGGAAGTGGCTGCGGCATGGATCCGGGGATTTTCTGCCTGAGCGCGGCGTATTGGCCGTTGATCATAAAAAACGCGCTGTCGCTCGAAAGGATCTCTTCGCCGGCGATGCGCGCAAGAAAGAAGGTGTGGCTGCCGAGCGGCCAGGAATCTTCCACGTTCAGTTCGCACACGCGCAGCGAGAATTCGGGAACAGGAATCGCGAGCGCCTTCGACCTTCGGGTGGGAAAGGGAAGATCCCCCCAGCGAATTGACGCTTCATGATGGTTCCGGCGCATAGCTCGCGCAACTGCTATCCGGCAATAGGGGATGCTGCTCAGAGCCAGCCGCCGGATGCGGCTTATGAGCGGAGCGGCGGACCGGGCGCTGTTGAGCGCGAATCCAAGATAGTCGCCGCCGAGTGTCCCGCAGAGGTTCATGGGGAAGATATTGCCGCAGTCCTGGTCGGCTACGCTTACCAGGACCACCGGCCGGGGGCAGATGAAGACCGCGGAGTTGCAGCGCATTTCAAGGGCGGAGACATTTTGTCCGGTGGATTTGCGCGATTTCCAGTTTCCGTAAACGTTGAAAAGATCATGCGCGCGAAGACGCAGAGCGGGAATGCAGAAATTCCTACAGCTCACGGCGCGGAAGAGAGCAGGAATCCGGCCCGTTGCAGCGATTCTGTCCGCAAATTCGAGGCCGATCTCCGCAAGCAGCTCCCGTTCGGGAGTATTTCTGCAGAACTTCAACGAGAATCGCTTCCCCACCAACTTTTCGCCGGAATCGCTCGACTCAAGACCGATGCAAATGAGGAAGGGAGAAATGCAGGCCACGGAATGAAGGAAAGTGACGTCGCGCGGCTCGCCCATTCCGTGCAGCCAGACGCTGGTTTCGCTCTGAGGAAGATGCAGCGGCACATCGCTGGTCAGGGGAAGGTCGGTCGGACCGAGCAGCGCCTTGCGCACCTGGCTCTGAATTCTGCCTTGAACACTATTGAGCAGCGACATGATTACTCATCTCCGACAGGTGCTTCCCATGCAGGCATCGCCAACCCGCTCGAATTCGAGCAGAACGCAGTCGCCCATTCCGCGGAAGAGCGGCAGATTGCCGATGGCGTTGTCGATCACTGCCAGCCGATGGATGAGATTGGGATGGCGCGAGGCAAAGTTCTCTGCATAAGAGATGGGGACGGTGATTCCGATGCCCTTCCATCGCAGCAGGCGGAATGCAGGCCGCATCTGGTGCACGATTTCGCTCACGGTGGGGCGATGGATGGTGAGGCTTTCCTCCTCGCGAAAGGAGGAGCGGCGTTCGCGCAGGCGCTGGAAGGCTCTGCGGGGCTGACGGTGTGCCAGATACCAGGCAATTTCAAAGGGCACGAAGCGACCGATCATGCAGGCGATAAAACGCGTGCCCGGCTTCAATTGGCGGGCAAGGCTGGCTGCCACCGAGGAAAGATCTGCGACACAATTCAAGCCTGCGAAGTTTGAGAATGCGCCGTCGAATGGGCCTTCGCCAAGAGCAGGGAGACTCTCCGTGGCGAGCACCCGAAATTCGGGCGGTGCCGGGACGGCGGTTGCGGCGGCGAGATTTTGCGCGAGTTCGATCATGCGCGGAGAAATGTCGCATGCCAGAACATGGATACCTTTGCCGCCCAGGAAAACAGCATCGATGCCGGTGCCGCAATTCAACTCGAGAATATGCTGGCCGGGATGGAAGGCACGCTCCAGTGCCCTCCATACGGCGCGTCGCCGGATCTGTCCGACGGTTGTACCCGTGAATTTCTGCTCGTATGTCTCTGCGGCGGCATCCCAATACACCGCTGCGGATTGAAGCGGATTCGAGCTGACTGCCATCAGATCCCCCTTTCACAAGCGGGCAGGCCGGCCTCGATTTGTGTGCGGCGTGCAACGATTGACGGCCGAGCCCGTATTTGCAAGGTCAATCCTAGTGAAGGGCGAAACCGCTTCGTGTCATCGAAATGTCATTTGTTTATGCCATTTCCTCTCTATCAGGAGCGGGAATGACGAGGGCAGACAGGATTGCTGCCGGGAAGGGCGGACGTGGCTGCGTTCAGGCGTCCAGGCGTTGCATCAGCAGATCGATGACCGGGGCCTGGCTCTTCAGGATTCGCTCACGCGCCTCGTCGGTTGAGAACCAGGCGCCGCGATCGACTTCGGGGATCTCCATCTGGCGTCCGGAGCGTGGAGGCCAGTCGATCATGCAGGTGTTGCTCCTGAGCTGAGCCGGGTCGCAGTCGCCTTCGACAGCAAAGACGGAGACCAGCTTTCCGCCGGCCTGCTTCACCGTGCCCAGGTTGATGAAGTCGCCGGCGGCGGCGAAGCCCGTGTCGAACCCGGTCTCTTCGGTGAACTCGCGGCGCGCGGCGACAAGAGGATCTTCATCCTCGCTGTATTCGCCTTTGGGAATCGACCACGCGCCCTGGTCCTTCTTTGCCCAGAAGGGGCCGCCGGGATGCACGAGAAACACCTCCAGCCCGCGATCTCGCCGGCGATACATGAGCAGTCCTGCGCTGCGTTTAGCCATCGGCTCGTCTCGCGCTCCGAGTAATATTCTCGCAGCATGCCTGACACCGCTGCGCCAGCCACGGACATCACGCTGCACGGCTCCGTCCTCGTGCTGCTGCAGTTCGATGTGTGCGAGGCCATCCGGCTGGACCGTCTGCGCGAGTTGCTGCGGGCAGGCACGGTGGAACCAATTTCGGCCAAGCATCCGGGCTCGGTGCGTTATCAGAGGCCGCCCGTCGTCGAATCCCTGGGGACGCTTACCCTCGAAAGCGGCGAGCAGCTCCAGGGCGAGATCAAGTACTACGACTACGGCGTGCTCAGCGTGGTCTTCGAGTTGGCCTTCGACGGCGGATGGGGCAAGCTCATCGGCCTGGCCAGCCGCTGGGTGTGGGATGTCGACTTCGCCGCGCAGGCGACGGAGATGGTTCGCCGCAAGCTCGAGGCCGCGGCCCCCGCGCTGGTGAAGCCCTACAAGGAGTGGTTGAGCGAGGACTACCTGATCTTCCACATCCGCGAGATCGAGAGCGACAGCGGAGGTTCGCCCTCGGTTCCGGACCTGATTCACAGCTGCGGCTCGCGCATTGCGCAGGTGGTGCGCGGCGACACCGGGCACCTGGCAGAAAGCGAAACCAATGAGGTGCTGCAGTCGCGGATTTCCTACTACGCGAACGATCTGGCCGTGATCGGATGGAACGCGGCATTCATCTACGACTCAACCGCGGGCGCGGAGACGGCCATCCAGCTCCTCGAATACGCCAATTCGCAGCTGCTCGAGTTCCGGCACTACGACCTGCTGCTCACCGAAGAGCTGGACCGCGTCTACACGCTGCTCGACGAGGGCACCGGGATCTTCGCGCGCTGGCGGCTGGCGCGGTCGGCGACGCGCCTGCATACCGTGCTGCTCGACGTTGCCGAGCTGACCGAGCACGCCGACAATGCGATCAAATTCCTGAGCGACATGTTTTCCGCGCGCCTTTACAAGCTGGCGGCGCAGAAGGTCGGGGTGCCCGACTACAAGGACCTGGTCACGCAGAAGGTGCGCAACGCCGAAGAGCTGTACCGCTTCATGGTGGACCAGTTCAACCAAAGCCGGGCGTTCTTCCTCGAACTGACGGTGGTCATCATTCTGGTGATCGAGCTGGTGTATCTCTTCCGCGGACGGCCGTTCTAGGTGCTGACCGTTCGGTCGGGGCCGCCTGCGGCGCAAGTGCCAGGACGTTATCTTCGTGTAGCCGCACGGGAATAATGTTCTTTCTTAAAGCCTCACAGGCATTTACACTTGGCACGCCCCCACATTCGCTTCACTCGGGTCTGAACGATTTTGACTGTGATGAATCCTGCCGTCGGTGCGCGCTTTGGTCCATACGAGATCCTCGAAAAGATCGGATCGGGCGGCATGGGAGATGTCTACCGCGCGCTCGACACGCGCCTCGACCGCGAAGTCGCCCTCAAGCTGGTCTCAGAGAGCTACCTGAGCGGCGAGACACCGCACACTCCCACACCCGGCGGAACTCCGGTGCTCGCTTCAAATGCCCGCTTTCAGCGCGAAGCCCGCGCTGCCTCGGCTCTGAACCACCCTAACATCTGCACCATCCACGACATCGGAAAGCAGGACGGCCGGCCATACCTGGTCATGGAGCTGCTTCAGGGCCAGACACTGAAGCAGTACCTCGCCGATCACCACGTTCTGCCCTCGGCGGAGCTGTTGAGTTTTGCCCGGCAGGCAGCGAGCGCACTGGCGGCGGCGCACTCGCGGGGCATCATTCATCGCGACATCAAGCCGGCGAACATCTTTGTGGTCCAGCCTCCCGGCGGAGTGCCGCACATCAAGATCCTGGATTTCGGGCTGGCCAAACGCCACGCCGACCCCCTGGTTGCGCACGTGCCCGGAACGCAGAATGGCGACTTCTCGGCGACCAGCGCAGGGTCCCACGACGTGACCCTCACCAACGCCGGATCGACGCTCGGCACCATCGCCTACATGTCGCCCGAACAGGCCAAGGGACAGGCAGTCGATGCGCGCTCCGATCTCTTTTCCCTCGGCTGCGTGTTGTATGAGGCGGCCACTGGCAAGTCTCCGTTTGCAGGTGATTCACCTGCCGAGACGTTCGCAGCGCTACTGATGAAGGATCCGCCGCCGGCGAGCAGCGTGAATCCCGCGTTGCCGAAGGGCTTCGATCCGATCCTGGCGAAGCTGCTGGCGAAAGAGAAGGCCGACCGGTATCAATCGGCGAACGAGTTGCTGGCCGATCTGGATGCGATCGGCGACGCCAAGGGCGCGGCGGCGAATGCCGATCCGGTACGGCCGGTAGCGGCCGCCGCGCCTCCTTTGGCTGAGGTACCCAAGAAGAACGGGCTGGTGATGGTGACCATTGCCGCGGCGGTCATCATTGTCATCGCCGCCGGCTTCTGGTTCTGGAGGAGCCATAGAGTTCCCGTGCCTGCGGCACAGAATGCATCGACGGTCATTGGCGAGAAAGACTCGATCATCCTGGCGGATTTCGTCAACAGCACTGGGAACTCGGTCTTCGACACCACGCTGAAGCAGGCGCTGGCGATCCAGCTGGAGCAATCGCCGACGCTGAACATCGTCAGCCAGCAGCATCTGCGCCAGAGCATGAAGTACCTGGGCAAGTCGTCGGACGATGTGCTGACGCCGGCGATCGCGCGCGAGATCGGCCTGCGCGAAGGCGTGAAGGCGATCCTGACGGGAACGATCGCCTCGCTGGGCACCGAATATGTCATCACCCTGACGGCCCAGGCCACCGCGACCGGCGATGACATCGCCAGCGTGCAGACACAGGCTCCGGATGCGGAACATGTGCTCACGGCGCTGGACCAGGCAGCCACGGCCATGCGGGCCAAGCTGGGTGAGTCGCTCAGTTCGATTCAGAAGCTGGACACGCCGCTGGGACAGGCAACGACGCCGTCGCTCGACGCTTTTCGCGCTTACGCCCTGGGAGACGTGGAGCACAATAACGGGCTGGATATGCCACAGGCTGCAGGCCACTATCAACAGGCTGTCGAGCTCGACCCGAACTTCGCCATGGCATGGGCGCGGCTGGGCGTGGTCTACTCGAACGCCGGGCAGATGGGAAGGGCGCTCGAATATTTCACCAAGGCTTATGACCTGTCGAAGAATGTCAGCGAGCGCGAGCGGCTTTACATCTCCGGGCATTACTACCAGAACGTGACCGGCAATGTAGACAAGGTAATCGAGACGCTTGAGCTGTCCATGCGCGAGTATCCAAATGACTTCAACAGCATGGTCAATATCGCGGTCGCGTACACCATTATTGGAAACTATGACAAGGCGCTCGCATATAGCCAGCGGGCTGTGGCCGCCCGGCCCGACGACGTAATCGCGCAGGAGAACCTGGTCCAGGACCTGATTACTCTGGACCGCTTGCAGGAAGCGCAGGATCAGATAGCGAAGGTGAACAAGATGGGCCTTGGAGATGCCACCGGACTGCTGACCTGGGTCTATTATCTGGACGCGCTGGAGGGAGATACGGCCGGCATGAACCGCCTGATATCACAGACGGCAGGCAGGACGGACGCATACCAGATGCTGAGCGCGAAGGCCTACGTCGATGAATATTTCGGCCAATACCAGCAGGCCCAGACGACATGGCAGACCGTGATGGAACAAAGTGCCTCGCAGAAGGCCAACGATGCCGAGGCGTCAGCTCTGCTTTCGCTGGTTTCAGGAAGGGGATTCGCCGGCATGTGTGAGGATTCGGAGAGCCGGGTGAAGCGCGCCCTAGCCCTGGACAAAACGAAGCCTACGCTGCGCCAGGCCGTCTTCACGGCTGCGATCTGCGGCGATCGCAAAACGGCGGAGCCGATCCTCAAGGACCTGGACAAGAAATATCCCGAAGATACTACCGTGCAGGGCATCACCATTCCGCAGACACGCGCTATGCTCGACATGGCCGAACACAAACCCGCCGATGCGCTCGCCGAGCTTGAAAAGAACAAGCCTTATGACCTTGCCGCTCCGGGAGCCTATCTGCGCGGACTGGCTTATCTCGATCTGCACGACGGGGCAAATGCCGTCGTCGCCTTTCAACGGGCCACGCAGTATCGAGGAGCTATCCTAGCACAGGGTTTCCAGGTATACCCGCAGTCGCTTCTGGGCCTGGCTCGCGCCTACGCGATGCAGGGCGATAAGGAGAAGGCGCGCGGGGCCTACCAGAAATTCTTCGACCTGTGGAAGAACGCCGATCCCGGCCTGCCGCAGTTGATCGCCGCAAAGAAGGAATTCGCAGCGCTGTAACGATTAGAACTGCGCCAGCCAGTTGAGAATTGCCGTGGTCAGGGCGATCCGCTGACCGGAATAGGAGTGATCGGTGGCGAAGTGCGTCTCGGTCACATGCGTGTCGCCGGCTTTCTGGAGAGCTACAACGAAGGCGTGGTCGGCAGGGGCGAGCCCGTCGTTGGCTGTGATCACCAGGAAGGGCCGCGACGCAAGCGCCGGGGCGAAGGTGTCGAAGTTCCACTCGGTGCGATGGGCATAAGCCTCGTCGACCAGCGACTCGGCAGTGCATCCGGCAAGCGGGGCAACATTGTTGTCGGCAATGAAGCTCGCAGCCATTCCTTTCTTCGCCTTTTCAATGACTGCTGCGCCCGCTTCCGGCGGCGGAAAGCTGCCGCCGATGTTCCATGCCGAGATCATGACCACGCCGGCAACTTTCGGATCATGAGCGGCGGCGGAGGCGACCATAAATCCACCCATGCTGTGGCCGAGAAGCACAATCTTATTTGGGTCGATGTGGTACTTCGCGATGTTGGCCGGGTCGCGAACGAAGGCTACTTCGGCGCCGGCGTCCTCGATGGCGTGCGCGTAGGAGAAGGTGCCCTTCACACCCCACGATCCGCGGTAGTGGACAGCAAGCACGTTCCATCCGGCGCGACGGATGGCCTGCGCCAGGTCGAGATTCTGCTCGTATCCAGGGAAGCCGTGCATCAGGACAAGCGTCGGGTGTGGGCCTGCTTCAGCGGCGAGATAAAAGACGCCGAGAAGATTTTCGCCATGGCTGGGGACTCCAGCAAGCGAGACCATGGACGGCGGATTCGCAGCGTCAGGGGTCGGGTCGGTGGTGAGCGCGGCGGGAGTCTGCGCAAGAGCGGAGACGGCGCACAGAAATGTGGCCGAGAAGAGCAGTGCGGCTGCGGAAGCCTTCGATCGGGTCATCGTTCGATTGTGCCAGAGCGAGTGGATTTGTAAATCCCGATATCACCGTTGTGGCGGCCTTATAGGCTCTTCATGTGACTGGCGGCGGCATGTTGAGCTCTGCTCGCGAGTTTTCTGCGCAGCGCAGGCGCGGCGGCTGGGGGCGCGAAGACTCCGGCTTCGTGAGTCTCTTCGACTACGTGTGGCCGCCTACTTCGCCGCAACCGCGGCCGGCTGCCGCAACCATCCATAGAGCGGGAATTGCTCGGCGAGTTCGAGGACCTGGCTGCGGATTTTGTGGAGAGCCTGCGGATTGCTGCGCTGTTCGAGGGCCTGGGCGATCCATTTTGCGATGGTGCGCATCTCGGCTTCCTTCATGCCGCGCGTAGTGAGTGCGGGTGTGCCGATGCGGATGCCGCTGGGCTTGAGCGGGGGATTGGTGTCGTATGGGATGGCGTTCTTGTTGACGGTGATGGCGGCTTCGCCGAGCGCGGCTTCGGCTTCGCTGCCGAGAATGCCCTTGGCGAAAACATCTATCAACATCAAATGTGTGTCGGTGCCGCCGGAGACGATGCGGTAGCCCTCGCCCTGAAGAGCTTCGGCCAGAACTTTGGCGTTGGCTACGATCTGCTGCGCGTAAAGCTTGAAGTCCGGATGCAGCACTTCTTTAAAGGCCGCGGCCTTCGCAGCGATGACATGCATGAGAGGGCCGCCCTGCTGACCGGGGAAAACGCTCTTGTCGACAGCCGCCGCGTACTGTTGCTGGCAGAGGATGAGGCCGGCGCGGGGTCCGCGCAAAGTCTTATGCGTGGTGGTAGTAACGATCTGCGCGTGGGGCACCGGAGAGGGATGGACTTCTCCGGCGACGAGTCCGGCAAAGTGCGCCATGTCGACGATGAGCAGCGCGGCCGCCTTGTCGGCGATCTGGCGCATGCGGGGGAAGTCAAAAGTGCGCGGATAGGCGCTGCCGCCGCCGATGATGACCTTGGGCTTCTCTCTAAGAGCGATGGCTTCGAGCTCGTCGTAGTCGATGGTTTCCGTGTCCTTGCGGACGGTGTAGGAGACGACCTTGTAGAGCTTGCCGGAGAAATTCAGCTTGTGGCCGTGGGTGAGATGGCCGCCGTGCGCGAGGTCGAGGCCGAGGATGGTGTCTCCGGGCTGGAGGACGGCCATGTAAGCCGCGGCGTTGGCCTGTGAGCCGGAGTGCGGCTGCACGTTGGCGTGCCCGGCGCCGAAGATCTGCTTCGCGCGGTCGCGGGCCAGGTTCTCGACCACGTCGGCGAACTCGCATCCGCCATAGTAGCGGCGCCCGGGATACCCCTCGGCGTATTTGTTGGTGAAGACCGAACCGGCAGCCTCGAGCACAGCCTGGCTGACAAAGTTCTCCGAGGCGATCATCTCGAGCCCTTCGTGCTGGCGAAGGACTTCGTGTTCAATGGCGGCGGCGATCTCGGGATCGGCCTGCGCGAGAGGAAGAGACATGCGATCGGTCATGGGAAGATTGTAGCTTGTCAGAGGAAGGAGCGAGGCAGGACTGACACTTCGCGAAGCTCAACAAGCAGGTGCGACAGTTGCGTGACATAGCGCAGGTGATTGCCCATGCTTGGATGGGGGAGCGCAGCTTTCATGCGATCCAGAAACCCGGCTTTTTCCGCTGCCTGCCTGACGCTGTTCTCGATGCGTCGAACTATCGGGACAATCATCTGAGGCTGGGCGGCTTTCAACCGGATGGCCAGGGAATCAGCAGATCTTTTGCAGGCGGCGCGCCGCGCAGGCTCAGTCATTCGGTTGACGGGCTCGAGACAAAGGTCGTCAAGATAGCAGCCTGAGGCTTTAAACCCGTTCAGAAAATCCGTCATCCCAACCGCTTGAAGACTGTAGGCTTCTTCGAACGAGCGCTTTGTATATCTCGCCAGCCCCGAGTCGCCGTTATAGAAAAAGGTGCCGCCCGCGGGAGGAGATTCGCCAACAAACAGCACCCTGATTGGGTCGGGACAATATCCGCGACGAAGCTCTTCGAAATTCAAGATCTCACTCAAGATTGAAACCCGGGGCCGTCGAGACGGCTTCACCTTTCTTCAGTGGCTTGCCAGTTCAAAGTCATTTTTCTTTATGGAGGGGGGCGGGTTTTCAGCCAGATCTCGAAACGCACCGTAAACGAACGAGCCCAAATACCATCCATCGATGAATTTATAGGGCGTCTCGCCGGTGGTGTAGTGGCCGCAGGGCAGCACCTTCGAAACGTAGTCGATGCCTAGTTCAGAGAAGTGGTGCAGGACCTCGACGGAGTATTCGGGCAGGAAGGTCAGGTCGTATGCGGCGTGGACCACCAATACCTTTTTGGGATGGGCAGCAAAGCGCTGCATGTAGTTGACGGGGCTGGTGGCTCCGAAGAGCTCGCGCAGGCGCAACTGCGTGAGGCCCGCGTCTTCAAAGGCCTGGCGGATGTGCCGCGTGCTTTGGCCCGTCCAGACGACGTCTCCGAACGAGGTAGACGCGTGATTAAAGGCATTCACCTGCAGTCGCTCATCGTGCGCGCTGGCGATAAAGGCGTAACAGGAGCCCAGGCTGGTTCCCAGAATGCCGAACTGCTCGTAGCCCTGCCCTTCCAGCCAGTCGAGGCAAGAGCGAATATCGATGACCGCCTGGCGGCAGGCGGAAATGTTGCGCCCGATGTTGGAGCTGACGGCGTAATCGGAACGCTCAAGTTCGGCGGGACGGCGAATGTCGTGGTACGGCTTGCTGAGGCGCAGCGCGGAGATGCCGAAGCGGTTGAACAGAGCACAGAGCGCGTTGTGGCTGAAAGCGTCCGCGTTCCACTGCGGCATCACGATCATCGCGCGTTTCGGCTTGCCCTGCATCTTTTCCTCGGGCGCGGGATACCAGCGGGCGTTGACCAGATCGTTTTCGGGATAGGGGGTGCGAATGGGAGAGGTGAACCGCAGAAACTGGGCGGGCTTCAGTTTGCCTTCGGCGGCCTTGCGTTTGAGATCAGCATCCTGCTTCAGGGTTTCCGGCCGAACATTCGTGGGAAACAGTTGCGGATGGCGTGTCTCCAGCTGGAAGTCAGTGGGACGGAGGTAGTTATAGAAGGCTTCGCTACGCTCGACGATGGCTTCGTTGAGCGCGACCAATGCTGATTCAGATTCGTGCGGATCGAGTGAGGCTGGGTCGCTGCTGCCGAAGATCTGCCGCCGCAGTCCCGAGGATTCGATGAAATCATCGAGCCAGTCGAAGCCCCATTCGACCGGGCGCACGATACGGTTCTCGTCGCGCGTGGTGAGAGCTGTTTCCCAGCGGTACATCCAGCGTGCGTAAAGTTTGCCGAGCATGGGCGTCTTCAATCTTTCATTATGCGGGGCACGCGCGCCGCAATGTTGCACAGAATTTCATAAGGAATGGTGTCGACGAGATCGGCATGATCATAAGCGGTGATGCGCTCCTTCTGCTGCTCGCCGATGAGTGCTACTTCGTCGCCGATCTCCACAGTGGGGATGTCGGTGACGTCGATGGTGGTCAGGTCCATGGAGATGCGCCCGGCAATTGGCGCACGCCGGCCGCGCACCAGGACGCTGCCGCGATTCGAAAGCAGGCGGTTGAGGCCATCGGCGTAGCCCACAGGCAGCAGCGCGATGCGTGTCCGGCGCGTGGCGCGAAAGGTGGCACAGTATCCGGCGGTTTCTCCTTGCTCAATGGTTCGGAGCGAGACGATGCGCGTTTTCCAGGAGAGAACCGGCTGAAGCAGGTGGGCGGCAGCCAGGGGCTCTGTGCCGCTGAAGCCGACACTCGAAAAGCCTGATAGCGAGAGCCCCGCACTCGAAAAGCGTGGCGCGTAGCCGTAGAGAGCGAGGCCGGGGCGTAGCATCGCCCCCGCTTTGTATCCCGCGGCAATTCGAACGAGGTTGGCTGCGCCGCCCTGGCTCAGGACGGTGGCGGAATTTCCCGCGTGAATCCACTCAGGGCTAAGACTGTGTGCGGTTATCGTATCCAACGCAGTTACGAATTGGCCCAACTGTTCTGAATTCGCCTGGCCGTCGAGCGCCTCGGGAGTGTGCAGATGGGTCATCACAGCTTCGATACGCAGCGCGGGCGAAGCTGCGAGGCTTTCGAGCATTGCCGGCAGGGCATCGGGACGCACTCCCTGGCGCGACATACCGGTGTCGATCTCGAGATGGACAGGCATCGAGCCAATGGTGAGATCGCGCGCTCTTGCGGCGGTCTCGAGCGCATCGATCTGTCGCGGTTCCCATAGGACGGGCGTCAGGCAGCGTTCGATGGCGGCTTCAGCCTCGATGCCGCCCCACACGCCGCCCATTGCGACAATGCGAGCCTGCGGAGAAACGGTGCGAACGGCAGCACCCTCTTCGACGCCGGTCACGCCCAGCCAGGCATGCGGATTCTCCGCGACGATCACTTGCGCGCAGGCAAGGGCATCGTGTCCATAGCCGTTAGCCTTGACGATGGCGAGCAGTTCCGCCTCCCCTGCCAAGCGTCGGAGTAGACGGTAGTTTTCAAGAAGCCGCGAGCGGGAAATCTCCGCCCAGATCGGTCGCGTGCTCATGGTTACTGCGGAGCGGGATCCGAGCCGGCCGCCGGCGGGGGTTGCGTCGATTCTTTGCCCTTATAGATCAGTGGAATATGGAAGGGCAGCTCAGCATTGCTCTTCTTGCTGGCTGTTTTGGTCTTCTGTTCGCCGCCCTTCTCCACGACTGCGGTGCGTTGCGCGTGAACGCAGACCCAGTTGTTGCGCACATGCTGGTAGACATGCGTGAAGATGCCGCGCTCTTCGCGAATCTGGCCGTCGATCTTCCACTTGATGACGTAGGTGCCGTCGACCAGGGCCATGTCTTCAAGGGTGCGGACGTTGACTACGCGCTGCTCCATGCTCACCAGCTGCGGGCCGCCCTTCTCGAAGAGCTGCGCGATCTGCTGGTTGCGCGTGGTGACCTCTCCGGTCGCCGAGATGTCCACCAGAATGGGCGACATCAGCAGTTCGAGTCCGTACTGGTCACGCTTGGCGACCGCATCGCTCCATTGGTCTTCGAGCTTCTGGAACTGGGTGATCTGGGGTGGCTGCGTGGTGGCTGTCTGCTGGGCAGCCGCAAGGCTGCCAAGGAGCACCGCCGAGGCGGCGAGAGAGACAAAGATGGATTTCATACGCAATGCGGGTTCACTTCCATGATAAAGGGTCGGGGGCGACTGGATATAGCCCTTGCCTGTTTATGCACACTCCGTTGCTAAGATTCCACAGGCCGGCTCACTCTAAACTTTAGAGGCTCAAACCCATGGCCACGACTCCCGATATTGCTTTCGAACGCGGACTGCCCGCCTCCATTGACGCCGAGCGGTCGATTCTCGGGGCTATCCTGTTGGATAATCACGCCTACAACGAAGCTGCAGAAAAGCTTGTAGCTGCCGATTTCGCGCTGGAATCACATCAGCGCATTTTTTCGCGTGTCGGCGAGCTGATGGATGCGAGCCGTGCCGTCGATATCGTGACGCTCGCCGAGGAGCTGGCCAAGCGCAAGGAAGTCGAGTCGATCGGCGGGGTTGCATACCTCGCGTCGCTGACCGAGGGACTGCCGCGGCGGCTGTCGATTGAAGAATACGTCCGCATCGTCAAGGACAAGTCACTTCTGCGGCAGCTGATCAATATCTGCTCGATGTCGATCACGCGCGCTGCTGACCAGAGCGAAGACGCGCTGGAGATTCTGAACGCTGCCGAGACCGACCTGCTGGAGGTCACGGAAAAGGGCATCACGCGTGGGTTTGCCGGGATTCCGGAGATCGTTCGCGATTCCTTCGGCACCATCGACAACCTTTATAAAGAGGGCCGCGAGGTCACCGGACTGGCGACGCATTTCACAGAATTCGATCGCATGACCAGTGGGCTGCAGAAGTCTGAGCTGACGATCATCGCCGCGCGCCCGTCGATGGGTAAGACGGCGTGGGCGATCAACATTGCCCAGAACGCGGCGGTGCGCGGCGGCAAGACGGTCGCCGTCTTTTCACTGGAAATGAGCAAGGAGTCGCTGCTGCGACGCATGCTCGCTTCCGAAGCGCTGGTCGATTCGCAGAAGATCCAGAAGGGCTTTCTCGGCCGCGACGACCACGCCAAACTGTCGAGCGCACTTGAGCGACTTGTCGAAGCTCACATCTTCATCGACGACACGCCCGGCATCTCGCTGTCGGAGATGCGCGCCAAGGCCCGTCGTCTGCGCCAGACCATGAGCAACCTCGACCTGATCGTCATCGACTATTTGCAGTTGATGTCGGCCAGCATTCCCGGCACCGGGCAGCGACGCTATGAGAACCGCACGCAGGAAGTCTCGGCGATCTCGCGCGGATTGAAGGCGCTTGCCAAGGAGTTGAATATCCCGGTAATTGCGCTGTCGCAGCTGTCGCGCGCTTCCGAGCAGCGCGGCGGCGACAAAAAGCCCATGCTCTCCGATCTGCGCGAATCGGGTTCGATCGAGCAGGATGCTGACGTCGTCGCTTTCATCCACCGCGAGAGCTACTACAACCGCGACGAGAACGGCCAGCCCGATCCCGACACGGAGAACAAGGCGGAGATCATCATCGCCAAGCAGCGTAATGGACCCACCGGTTCGGTGCACCTTGCTTATCTGTCGAAGTGCACTCGCTTTGAGAATCTGGCGTATGGCGGAGACGGTGGCGGAGACTATCAGGTCTAGCGCCTGCCCATTCCTCTGGCCTCTGTTGCCGTTTCCGGCTAAGCTCGATTGCCGTGAGGACTGTCGCGAAAAATGTAGACGAATACCTTGCGCAGGTGCCGGAACCAGCGCGCAGCACGTTGCTGCAAATGCGGGAGGCGATCCACGCCGCTGTGCCTGAAGCGACCGAAGCGATCACTTATCAGATGCCTACGTTCAAGTATCGCGGGCACTCGATTATGGCGATCGCGGCGTTCAAGAAACATTGCAGCCTCTTCCCGATGAGCGGCGCAATTATCGACAAATTCAAAGACGATCTGGAGCGCTTTCACACCTCCAAGGGCACGCTGCAATTCCCTTTGGACAAGCCGCTGTCGGCTGCGCTGTTGAAGAAGATCATCAAGGCAAGAATCATCGAGATCGAGAAGAAGCCGCTACGCCGATGATTCGGCTGCCCTTGCTAGAATGATCCGACTCCGGTTTGCAGCCGGGCGTCCCCGGCCTGGAGCCGGGTTGTCGTCTCTTTGCATCGGAGCGTCGCATGCGCCTTGTTCGCTTAGTGGCTTTTGCTGTTGCCTTTTTTCTCGTCCTTCCAGCCCTGCCGCAGACACCCCAGACAATCCGTCCCACTCCGCCGGCGCCGCATTCCGATGAGAAGACGCCACCTGAGAATCCCGCCGGCGCGCATGTCCTCGAGCCAGCCGATCTTCAGCCTTTCTTTGACGGAATTGTCTCAATGCAGCTGGAGCGCTCGGACATTGCCGGAGCTTCTGTGCTGGTCATGAAGGATGGCAACGTGCTGCTCGAGAAGGGCTACGGCTACGCGGATGAGAAGAAGAAGAGTCCGGTCGATCCGACGACAACCATTTTCCGCCTAGCGTCAATCTCGAAGCTCTTCACATGGGTTTCCGTCATGCAGCTGGTGGAGCAGGGCAAGCTGGACCTCGATACTGATGTCAACCGCTATCTCGACTTCAAGATCCGCCCAGCCTTCGGCCAGCCAATTACCCTGCGCAACCTGATGACCCATACCGGCGGCTTTGAGGAGGAATCCCGGGACATCATCGTTATCAACCCGAAGTACAAGGTCTCGCTGCGTGACTTCCTGATCGCCAACCAGCCGAAGCGATTGTTTCCTCCCGGCAAGATTCCGGCCTACTCGAACTACGGGGTTGGCCTGGCCAGCTACATCGTGCAGCGGGTCAGTGGGGAGCCATTTGAGCAGTATGTCGAAGACCATATCTTCGCGCCGCTCGGCATGACCCATTCCACCTTCTATCAACCGCCGCCGAAGGCCTTTCCGGCCACGCCTTCGGAGGGCTACCGTGGTGACACCGAGAAGCCGCCGGTCGGCTTCGAGATATTCAACCCCGTCGGCGGGGGGGGTCTGTCCTCGACTGCGGCTGACATGGGCCGCTTTGGTCAGGCGCTGCTCAACGGCGGCGAGCTTGATGGCAAACGCATCCTCAAGCCCGAGACGCTGGCCGCCATGTGGACTCCGCAGTTCCAGGCCAGCCCGCAGTTGCCGCCGCAATGCATGGGTTTTTACCAGACCTGGCGCAACAACCTGCACTGGATCGGGCACGAGGGTGACCTGATCGCCTTTCACAGCCTCTTCTTTGTCGAGCCGAAGGAAAAACTTGTGCTGTTCGTCTCCTACAACTCCGCCGGAGGAGAGGAGAGGCCGCGGCCGGAGATCATTAACATGTTCTCCGACCGCTACTACCCGAGCGACACGAAGCAAGCGTTCATCAGTCTTTCCCGCAGTGAACTCAACGCCGTCGAAGGCACTTACGAGACCACCCGCCGGTCAGACAGCACCAAGCTTGCGGTCGGCAATCTCTTCGAGCAGCGCAGCGCCAGTGTCGACAAGGACGGCGTCCTCCATGTCGAGGACGTCAAGGACCTGCGCGGCCACCCCATCAAGTGGAAGCCCATTGCCAAGGATCTGTGGGAAGAAGTGGGCGGACAGCAACGGCTTTTCGCCATCCGCAATGATGGCGGGAAGGTCGTTCGGCTGGCCTACACCTTCCCCGGCGTTCAGGCACAACGCGTCCCCTGGTATGAAAACGGCATGTACGTGCTCACTGCCGTCGGGGCCAGTCTGGCAGTGCTGGCGCTGGTCGTGATCGCCACCATTCTGCGTATGGGCAAGAGGATTTTCCTGCGCAAACGGCCGCGCCCGGCTCCCCAGCCCGGGACCCGCTGGCTGCCTTTCGTTTCCAAGCTGGCGGCATGGGTATGGGTGGCCATGTTGTTGACTATCTTCATCTTTTTCGCGGTCAAGGGCGACGATCTCAACCCGCCGACTCCAGCCTGGGACAAGTGGTTCTACCTGGTGAATACGGTGACGGCTTTTGCCCTGCTACTGAGCCTGTTCGCCGTCATTTCCGGCCTACGCGTATGGGGCCATGTCAGCTTGAGAACCATCACCCGGATCAAGTTTTCCCTGGTGGCGCTGGCCTGCCTCATCCTGAGCTGGTTTGCAATTCACTGGAACATCATCGGGCCCGTGTCGCGTATTTAGGAGCGCGCATCTAAAAAATGCCGAGCCAGGGCCGGCAGATCGATCCCTCAGGAGCGGAAGCGGTCAGCTTTCACGCCATCGAAAATATCCGGGTGGCTATGGCGTTTCCCGCTCAGGAGTGGGATCATAGTGCCCACAAACCGTTCGCCCGGTTCCGTGAAGGAGGCGCGTATGCGAACGAATCTTTTGAATTCAGCGGTCACGCCGCGTAGTTGGTTCCTCGCTCTGATCGCGGTGTGCATTAGTGTTCCCGGCGTAAGTGGTCAAGGCCCCAGTGATCACAGCAATACAGGCGACAGCGCCTTCTACGGCCCGGGTTCGCGTTTGTCTTACAGCGAGTTTGACTTCGCTCAGGAAGCCCCCACCCAATCCGGAACACCCCCCGCAGTGCAGATGGTGAGTTCAGTCACGCCTCCGGCGGATTTCGGCGGCATGGCCGCCCTGCCTCCCGAGACACAGGGTGACCTGCTGATGATCCACCAGCGGTACCTGGCAGCGATCGCGGCATATCAGCGCGGTCCGCACGATTCTCCGGTGGTGTGGAACAAGCTGGGGATCGCCTACCAGCATATGTACGCGCTGGATTTCGCGAAGCTCCAGTACGAGAAGGCTCTTTCCATCAAGCCGAAGTATCCGGAAGCGCTGAACAATCTGGGCACGGTTTACTACGGAGAGAAGGACTACCGCAAGGCGGAGAAATACTACAAAAAGGCCCTGCGGCTGAAGCCCGACTGCGCTTCCTTCTACAGCAATATCGGCACGGATTATTTCGCGGAGCGGAAGTACAAGCAGGGGCTGGTGGCGTATCAGCGCGCCTTTGCACTTGATCCGGAGGTCTTCATCCGCGAAACGGAGGAACGCATCGCGGAGCTGGGTCCGGTCGAAGAGCAGGCCCGGCTGAACTATGAACTGGCCAGGCTATATGCGCACGCCGGCAACTTCGACGTCGCAATTCATTATCTGCGCAGCGCCTTCCTCGATGGCTTTGATGACCGCAAGAAGCTGATGGCGGATAAGGAGTTCGCCGTCCTGCGCACCAAGCCCGAATTTAACCTGCTGCTCGCCGAGGAGCACCTGAACTGAAAACGGCGGGGCAGGTTAGCTGAGCCGGACTGCAATACCCGTCTGCGCCTGTATCTTCTTGAGCAGATCAGGCTGTTCTGCACCCGGCAGATCCATATCGACGTATTGCTCGTCGCCGCTGCCGTTCCTGTAGATGATGCGCAGAATGTGATTCGCCATATAGAACTCAAGCGCCGAGATATTCCCATAAGGAATAGTCTTCTTCACGCTTTCGTTCACGACGAAAAGAACGTTCTTCGAGTCAGCGTCGAGGTTGAGTGTTCCCTCAATCTTGTCTGACTTTCCCGCCTTTGCCTTATCGGCGGTTGCGCACAGCTTTACCTTTTTGTAAGTGGTGACGGTGTTTTGGGCAGTAGCCGGAATTGCCAGCGCCAGCCCAACAAGGGTAGGAATAAGGGCGAAAGACGCAAATGATTTCTTCATAATGATGCCAACGTAGCATCGCGCTGGCAGCGGCAAAAGTGTCAATTGATGTACGGGAACGACCAGCGAATCAGTGCGATTCAAGCAGTGGTGACGAGCCCGCAGCGCGCCTTGTCTGAATCTCGATGTAGACGTTAACGAGCGAGAGCGCTGCCGGTGTAACTCCGGGGATGCGGCTTGCCTGCCCAATCGTCGAGGGACGCACGCGCGTAAGCTTCTCCTTCACCTCGCGGGAAAGACCGCTCACAGCTGCATAGTCAAACCAATCGGGAATTACGCGGCCTTCGGCCTTCTTCAGCTTGTCGATCGACTTCCTCTGCTGGTCGAGATAGCCGGAATACTTGATTTCTGTCTCCACCGACTTGAGTTCGTTGCGAGCCAGGGCGAAGGGAACAGGGATCAGGGAACAGGGATCGGTTGTCGAAGCCGCGTTACTGACCCAGGGCTGAAACAGAGCGCCATCTTCCGAGGAGGCGAGTTCGTCACGCAGCAGAGGCCACAGCGCCTCGATGGTGACCTCGGGACGCTTGAGGATCTGCGCGTACGTCTGTCCTGTGAGATTGCCGAGAGCCGCGTTGGGAAACATCCTGGCCACGTGCTCTGGATTTGCCTTCTGCGCCAAGAGCTTCTCAAGAGCAACCGCGCGCGCCTGCTTTGCCTCGTACTCAGACCACGCTTCGTCGCCGATCAACCCAAGACGGCGGCCGTGAGGGGTGAGACGGCGATCGGCGTTGTCGATGCGCAGGTGCAGACGAAACTCCGCGCGAGAGGTGAACATGCGATACGGCTCGTTGGTCCCCTTGCTGATCAGGTCGTCGATCAGGATGCCTGTGTAAGCCTCGGTGCGGTCGAGCGTGAAGGTGCTGGCCGCACGGCGTACGGCTTCAGCATTCCCGGTGAGGGCAGCATTTGTGGACTCGCGCGCGAAGAGTGCGGCGTTAATGCCCGCCATGATGCCCTGGCAGGCGGCCTCCTCGTATCCCGAGGTCCCGTTGATCTGTCCAGCAAGATACAGGCCGGTGAACTTCTTGACGCGCAGCGAGCGGTCAAGCTCGGTCGGATCGATGGCGTCGTACTCGATCGCGTAGCCGGGGCGAAGCATCTCGGCATTTTCCAGGCCGGGAATCGAGCGCACGATCTCCGCCTGCACTTCCATGGGCAGCGAGGTGGACATGCCGTTGACATAGACCTCGTGCGTGTTCAGCCCCTCGGGCTCAAGAAAGAACTGGTGCTGCGACTTGTCGGGGAACTTGACGACCTTGTCTTCAATCGACGGGCAGTAACGCGGCCCGATGGCCTGAATCTGCCCCGAGTACATGGGCGAGCGCGAGACATTATCGCGGATGATGCGCAGCGTCTCCGGCGTGGTGTAGGCGATATGGCACGAAACCTGCCTTTGCGGGATCTCGCGGGTACGAAAACTGAACGGTGTTGGGTCGGCATCGCCGGGCTGCTCTTCGAAGCGGCTCCAGTCGATGGTGCGTCCGTCGAGGCGCGGCGGCGTTCCCGTCTTGAGGCGGCATCCGCGCAGGCCCAGACGCTTGAGAGCTTCGCCGAGGAGGACGGCAGGAGGCTCGCCGCTGCGACCGGCGGGATAGCGTTCTTCTCCGCAGTGAATCAGTCCGTTCAGGAACGTTCCAGTGGTGATCACCGTGGCGCGGGCAAAGATGGTGCGGCCATCGCGGAGCTTGATGCCAGTCACCGAAGCTTCATCGAGGATCACATCCACCACTTCGGCCTGCTTGATGAAGAGATTTGGCTGTGACTCGAGCACTTCGCGCATCTTGACGCGGTACTGCTGTTTGTCGCACTGCGCGCGCGGAGACCATACTGCCGGGCCGCGCGAGGTATTGAGCAGGCGGAACTGGATGCCGACCGCGTCGGCCACTTCGCCCATGATGCCACCGAGCGCGTCGACCTCGCGGACGAGATGGCCCTTGGCGATGCCGCCGATGGCCGGATTGCAGGACATCTGCGCGATCAGGTCAAGGTTCAGCGTGAAGAGCGCTGTGCGCAGGCCCATGCGCGCCGATGCCATGGCGGCCTCGCAGCCGGCATGTCCGGCTCCAACGACCACGACATCGTATTGTTCGGTAAAGGCCATGGAAGTCCAGCTTTCATTCTAGCTGGTTGCAGCGAAGAAAACGCGGCGACCGAAGCCGCCGCGCCAGTTGGCCTAGGTTGCGCCTTTAGAACTGCAGGCGAAGCGCGAGCTGAATCTGCCGCGGGCTGTATGCGTAGTTGCTGTTGACGTTGGTCACCGTCCCGAATGACGGATTGTAGGTCAGAGGAGTGGTGTAGGTTTGCGGTCCGGTATAGCCCTTCGCGGAATCGCCAAGGGTTGGGCTGCCAAAGGTATACCCGGTCGTGTTCACGCTGGTGACATTTTCGTGGTTGAACACGTTGAAGCACTCGCCGATGAGCTGCAGGTTGTATTTTTCCTTGAAGGTGAGCACCTTCTCGGCGCGAACGTCGAACACCTCGGCACGGCGGAAGCTGAATGTATTTCTGCCCAGCACAGGCACGTACGCCGGGCTGCCACCGGCTCCGTTCCACCCGGAGCTCGGCGAGGTGGAGTTGGGAAAGCTGCTGGTGCTCGCGCTATACGGCAATCCATTCTGCAACTGGACCAGCGGATTGAGCCGCCATCCGTCGAGCAGGTAGGTCTTCCAGCCCGTGTACTGGTTGGGGTATTTGATGAATGCGTAACCGACGAAACGGTTCGGCACGTTGAAGTTTGAATTGCCGTATTGCGAGCGCAGGCTGGCATTTGGATCAAGCGGCTGGTTTGCCGATGCCTGCGTCGACTGGTTCTGGTTGAAATCGAGCGAATGCGACCACGTATAGCTTGCGTCGAAGGTCACATAGCGCGAAGACTGGTTGTTGATCTCGGCAACCATCGCATTGTAAGTGGCGTTGACATTGCTGACCACATCGGTAATCGCAGCGAAGTTTGGATTGGCATACCCGTTGTAGACCTTCGAGGAATAAGTGCTGCCGCAAGTCAGAGGTCCGCAGTTGCCACCGGAGCCCTGAACTACGTAGTTGACCGTGGTATAGCCGCAATCGCTGCCGCTGGCGCAGTTGTTGGTGTTGTTATTAAGAGCGGGTGTGTTAATCAGATTCGTGTTAATGAAGTTCGGCAATTCCCGGCTCTGAGCGGCCAGGTAGCTCAGAGAGAATACGGTCTGCGAACCTAACTGCTGTTGCAGGGTCATATCGTATTCCATCGCCTGGGGATTCTGCAGATGCTTGTCCAGATATTCCACGCTCGCGGCGGCAAGTTGCGTAGGCAAGTAGCTGGTGGGAAGAATCTGCGGAAATAGCGGGCCTGCCTGATAATTCCGGAAGCTCGAGGAGAACTGCGAAGCCGGCGAACCGGTCTGTGAATAGGCGGTGAGAATGGTGTCGTTCACGATGCGGCCGTAGTACATGCCGAAGCCGCCGCGCAGCACCGTCTTTCCTTTGCCGTACACGTCCCACGCGAAGCCGGCCCGCGGTCCGAAGTTATTCTTGTCGTCCGGATGCTGAAGCATCTGCGGAATCGGAGTATAAGATCCGGTCGGCTGCTGCAGGTTGAGGTAGGGTCCGGGAATGCTTTCATAGTCCCAGCGCAAGCCGAGATTGAGCGTCAGCCGGGGCCGAACCTTCCAGTCGTCCTGGCCGAAGAAGCCGTAATCCAGCGTATTCAGGCTAAAGGTGGACTGTCCGAAATTCTGGCTGTAGGTCGAATAGCAGGGGAGTGTGCCGACGTTGTACTCGCTGGCGCTGGACCCGCACGTACCGGTTGGCTTGGCAAGATCGGCAAAGAAGTTGCCGAGGTAAGTGTAAGTAAAGTCGCCATTCGGAGTACTCGCGGCCAGGCCGAGAGTGTTGATTAAATCGTAATTGTGAACCAGATCGAGACCGAATTTGAAGGTATGCTGACCACGCACCCAGCTCACGGTGTCGGCCACCTGCCACTTGCGCTCATCAGGGAACGCCGGACGAAACGCGTAATACTGAACGCCGCTGCTAAAGCCATTGGTGCTTTGCAGGGAGATCGTCGGCGGCAGGCCCTCGAATGAGGTTGAATTTACAAATTGCGCGTCATACGCGCTCAAGGCCTGCGAGTTCTCGTAATCGATCTCACGACCGTACTGATAGCGGACCTCGTTGGCAATATTTGAAGTGATGATGGTATCGAGCTTGGCAAGGCCATAGTCCAGCTTCACGTAATCGTTGCCGAAACCGTCGACTGCATAAGTATTGGTTGCCTGCGTCTGCACGCCTCCGGGCGAGGCCCAGCGCAGACGGTTGTAGATGAAGCTGACGTGATTCTTCTGGTTAACCTGCCAGTCGATCTTGGGCATGTTGATGGTCTGGTTGCCCGTGCGATGCACCGGACCCAGGTTGGTGGTGATCGCAGAGAGGTCAGTGTTGTACAGATTGACAGCATCGGTATAGCTGGCCAGTCCAAGACGCGACTGCAATACGCAGGCCTGGGCATCCACAGGATTCGACGGCGCCGTTTTGCCTTGCGTCGAAATGATCGTTGCGCAGGAATAACCCGTCGGAATCGCCGCGTCGGGCGCCTGGAAGAACGCGCCGGGGTTAGAGGCCACAGCCGTGCCCGGGAAGTTGCGGCTGTATCCGTCGTACGTGTAGAACCAGAACAACTTGTCCTTGATGATGGGTCCGCCGACGCCGAATCCCCACTGCTTGCGCCAGTCCACGGGCTTGTACTGAATGGTGTTCGTCGTGCCGGTCGAGGGATTGAAGGTCGTTAGCTTGGTGAAGGGATTTTTCGCGCCCCAATCGTTATCACGATCGTAGAAGTAAAGCTGGCCATGGAGCTGGTTTGTACCGCTCTTGGTGATGGAATTGATGACGCCACCCAGAGCGCGACCATACTCCGCCGAATAAACACCGGTGTTTACCTGGAACTCCTGCACCGCGACCTGGGGCGTAGAGTAGCCCTCACGGGTGCGACCGCGCTCCTCGGAGAAGAACGCCTGGTTGTCATCGGCACCGTCGATCTGCACGTTGTTGAGCAGCGGGCTGATGCCGCGCACGCTGAGAAGACCGAAGCCGTTCGAATCCGACACGACGCCCGGCGTGAGGAGGGTCAGATCCGACCAGCGCCGCCCATTGATGGGCAGGTTATTGATCGTCTGCAATGAAAGGTTCGCAGCGAAATCCGGGGTGGTGGTGTTGATGAGCGGCGCAGCGCCCGACACAACAACCGTCTGGCCCACCGAGCCTACAGTAAGGATCGGATTGAGATTGGTTGCCTGACCTACAGCAACACTGACCGCGTTGGCCTTGAAGTCGCCGAAGCCCGACGCGCTGACGGTGACCGTATATAAGCCGGGCTGCAGCTGGCTCGCGTTGAAAAAGCCGCTGCCATCCGCGGTGACGGTCTTCTGGGCATTGGTCCCTTCATTCCGGATCACAACGGTTGCATTACCGACTGCGGCTCCACTTCCATCCTGAACCGTCCCATTGATAGCGCCGGTCGTCGTGGACTGGGCGCGAGATACGGGCGTCAGGACAGGAATAAGAACCAGCAGAAACGCAAACAAATAAAAACGACAACGTTGCGGCATTGGTATCTCCTGAAAAACAGCAAGAATATTGGTTATGAACGGCCAGTCAACGAGCGCTGGGCATCTAGTGAAACTAGGAATTACTGTTGATCTCGCCTGAAGAACCCCTCTAAACTACAACGCTTGCGGGTAGCACAGAGAGACCCGCAGGGCAGGCGAACGGCTTTCTAGCATTGATATTGGCACAGGTGCTTTGCGTCGGGATGAATTTTTCTTCATCTGCAGGTATCTAATTCGTCCAAATCCGCGGAGATTTTCGAGCAGAGTCGCAGATTTCCACAGGATATTTCGATCCAGCTACAGAGGCGCAATCGGTGACAACTCCCGGCAGCCACGCGATCCGACAGGTTTCCGGAAATTCAAAAAATGAACTTGCACCCTGCCTGAATCTGACGCTGTCGATACAGAGAAGTGCTGTTGGCATTGGTGACGCTGCCGAAAGAAGCGGAGCTGCTGCTCCCGCCGAGATAGGTCAGGTGCGCCGTGCGCGCGTAGGAGCTGTCGTTGTCGATGAGGTAACCGATTGTCTCAATTGAAGTTACATTTTGATGATTGAGTACATTGAAGGCTTCGCCCTGCAGCTCAAAGCTGACGCGATCGGTGATCGACGTGCGCTTCGCCAGCCTTACGTCCATATTGACTACGCCCGGGTAGCGAAAGGTGTTGCGCCCGATCTGTGGCAGGATATCGTTTCCTCCATATCCGTTGAGGCTCGCGCCTAGACCGCTGATGCGCGCGCCGGAATTCGCTCCACCCAGAATGACGCCGGAGTCGTTGATTCCGACGCACGCCTCTCCATACTCCAGGTACTCCTGATACGAACATGACGGGGCTGGAATTGCTCCGGTCGTGCGCATGGAGTAAGGCAGGCCAGTGCGCCACTCGCCCGATGTGCCCAGCGAGTAGCCGTTGAACAGTGCGCCGGCCAATCCATGGAAACGCCAGGTTGTTTGCGCTATGACGCTGCCCGAAGCTCGCTGGCGTACGTCGAAATTCGACGTGCCGTGCTCCAGTCTCAGGTCTGTCGGGTCGTAGACGTCGTTGTTGTCGGCGAAGGTCGACTCGTTCTGATTGTCGTCGATGGCATGCGAATATGTGTAACCCGCATTGATACTTAATCCGTCGGAGAGACGATGCACGAAACGGGCCACTGCAGCCTGGTAGCTCGCGTTGGTCTCGCTGGTGATATCCGTGATTGCGCGGTAGTCCGGATTGAGCCGCTGATAAAAGAAGTGGCTCGCAAAGCCGCTCTGGATGGGGCCGAGGTGATTCGCGTCCTCGATTGTGTAGTTGACCAAGCCGGGCGCACTGAGATCGACGTTGGTATCGATGAAATTAGGCAACTCGCGTGCATAGGATCCCATGTAAGTGAGAGTGACGGTGCTCCGACGGCCTAGTTCCTGTTGCATGGACAGCGAGGTCTGATCGATCTGCGGATTCTGGAACCGTTTGTCGAAATAAATCGCATTGGGCTGAATCACAAGATAAGCGCCGCTCGAGAAGACATACGGAAACGGCGGTGCACCGGTATCGAGTGGACGGAAGTAATAGCTACGCTGCGCCTGGGCCGATCCGGTGGTGGTCAGCGCGCTGTAGATGGTCGCGTTCGAGATCCGCCCGTAGTAGATGCCATATCCTCCGTGCAGAATCGTGCGGCCAGTACCGAAGATATCCCACGCAAAACCTACCCGCGGGCCGAAATTGTTGCGGTCGCGAGGCATGACAGCGGTCTGCGGAATGTCCGGATTAGCTAGCAGCTTGTTCTGACGGGGAAGATCTTCATACTCGTAGCGCACGCCTGCCGAAATCGTGAAACGCCCGCCAAGCTTCCAGTCGTCGGCGACAAATGCCGCATAGTCGGCGGTTTCAAATGTCCACGACGGCTCTCCGATGGCCTGCTGGTAATACGAATAGCAGGGATCCAGTCCGGCGCCGGTCGTGCTTCCATCGCAGTGGTTGGGCGCGAGCAAATCAGAAACGAAGTTGAGCACGCTTGAATAGGAGTAATCTCCCACCTGGTTATTCAGTCCGCTGACGAGGTCCGTGACGTAGTTGTAGTCGTATCCAAACTTGAGAGCGTGCTTGTGATGAATCCACGTAACGGCGTCCACGAACTGCTGCCGGGTCTCATCAGGATAGGCCGATTTATCGAGAGACGATCGCGTGCCGAAGGTAAAACCCGAGCTGTGATCGACGGCGATCTGTGGCGGCAAACCGAAGGTGTTCGCGGCGAATTGCTGCTCGAACGGAGTCGTCGTGCTCGCGAATTGCGAGATCAGGG
>Ga0335075_10003065_pt1 | contig 26752 bp, 27 predicted proteins | sample Lox_Sample_24_FD_206723 | JGI IMG/M metagenome (GOLD analysis project Ga0335075, IMG submission 206723) | Soil microbial communities from Loxahatchee National Wildlife Refuge, Florida, United States - Lox_Sample_2.4 | ecosystem: Environmental > Terrestrial > Soil > Wetlands | place: USA...
GGGCGCCCGGTACTCGCCGGGCGCGCCGCAGCCGGGCATGTCGCACGGCTGGCCCGGCGCCGCCGGGTCAGGAGCAAAGGCCCGCGGTCGCGAAGCGCGTCGGGTCATGGTGCCTGTTATGTGCGCCGCGCCGCCGGCTTGGCAATGCCGTCTTGGCGGGCGGTCGGCGATGACCGATATGTGTCGCATGCAGCCGCCGAAGCGCGCCGAGAGACTGGAGTCCACGTTGCGGGAGGCCTTCGCGCCAACCGTCCTGCGGGTGATGGATGACAGCGCCCGTCATGCCGGGCACGCAGGGGCAAGCCCTGGCGGGGAAACGCATTACAATGTGCTGGTGGTGGCCGAGGCGTTCCGGGGCATGAGCCGGGTGGCGCGCTCGCGTGCGGTGCATGCGGCGCTGGCAGCCGAGTTTGCGGGCGGGATGCACGCGCTGGCGCTGACCTTGCGCACCCCGGAGGAACAGGCCTCAGCCGGACATCATGGGTCGTCGTAGGGCGGACGCCAGTCCGCCGCCGTACCAATGGTTAGACCAGCGTGGAATACGCAGCGCGCCCCACCGCGACCAGATTGCCGTCGCCATCGGTCACATCGACATCCACCACGCCGACGCTGCGACCCGCGCGCCGCACCCGTGCCGTCGCGATCAGCGCAGTGGTCACCACCGGCCGCAGGTAATCGACCCGGAAATTGATGGCGGGCAGCGGCTGGCCCGGCATCATCACCAACGCCCAGCGTCATCACCAGCGCATAGTCGCCCACCGTGTCGATCGCCGTGGCGATCGGCCCGCCATGCCACTGGCCCGAACCCGGTCCCCGCTCGAATTCCGGGCGCGTCGGCAAGGTCGTCGTGAGAAGCTGGCGCGTGGGATCCGCCTTGGCGACCCGAGCTGCCGAATCATCGCGGCTCTCGCTGGCGTAGGGTTTCCAGCCGGTTGATGATGCGTGTCCTATTTACGTCGCCGGGATGGTGTGGGAACGCTCCGACTTTCGTAAAAACCGCCGAGCAATCCTAACCAGCCGCGGCATCGTCTTCGGTCGCAGGAGCCGGGGATCATATCCCGCGAAGCGCCGATCGTTCTCCTGAAGACAGAGACTCATCAGATCGCGGATATTCACCTCATCCGCGCTCAATGACTTGGCGCCGCTAACCGTGAAGTTGTTGTCCTGGCGCGTCTCGTTTCCCTGGGCATCCATACCCCGCGCCAGTCCGACCCGCTCCCAGCCGAGGAAAACCCATGCGGCGGCAACTCGAAGCTCGAAATAGACCCTGCGCCACAAGGGTACGTTGGCGCGATGCCAGGCCACCCAATTGGCAAAGAGCAGGATATGACGGCACTCCTCCTGAATAACTGGCTCGAAAGTTTCCACAAGCTCCGCCGGGAAGAAGCCGGATCGCCGGGCCATCTCGAAGAGGCCAAAAGCGAAGAAGCTGTCGATGCATTCGCTGTACCCAGTGACCAGATACGCCCACTCCGGATTGCGCGGATGCCGATAGGGCGGTTCGTCAGCCAGAGGAATTCCGTATGCGGCGACGAGTTTCGACAGCACTTCCTTATGACGATTCTCTTCCCAGGCATTCAATGCAATCGCTGATCGCATGTCAGGATCCGCGATGGTTGCGGCATATGCGGCCATGCGCAACCGGGCTTTTCCTTCCGTCTGTACCGCTATATCCCAGATGGGAAGCGAGGTGACGCGCTGAAGCGTTTCCGGGTCGAGTTTTGGCCACGGGATAACGGCCGGACGGTAAGGGTTGAACGTCTCGGCGAACATACGACAGACTTCGCGTTTGTGAACGTCGGAACCGGGCCGAATTGCCCCAGAAATGGGGCTCGACCAGCACCGAGCCGTGTGGTCTGCACGCGCCATGGCCTCAGGCGCCGGAACTCCTGTTGGCAGGTGCGGCGGAACAAAGCCTGGCACCAGTGATTCCGTGACAAAGACATCGTCAGGGCCGTTCACTCTCGGAATGTCTGTCATAGCCGCTGTCTCCGGATACGTACCTTTCCGCCTTGCGCTGGACGGGCTGGATCGTTGCCGCCCACCGATGTGCGCAATGGGATCTCCTGTAGGCGTAGGGCGGACGAAGTCCGCCGTCGGCGCACCGGCGGACTTCGTCCGCCGCCTTACGACGCTGCACAGCGTGCCCCGCAAAATCAAGGACGTGGGGCACTAGACCAGCGTGGAATACGCAGCGCGCCCCACCGCGACCAGATTGCCGTCGCCATCGGTCACATCGACATCCACCACGCCGACGCTGCGACCCGCGCGTCGCACCCGTGCGGTGGCGGTCAGCGCAGTGTTCACCGCCGGCCGCAGGTAATCGACCCGGAAATTGATGGTGGGGAGCGGCCGGCCCAGCATCATCACCAGCGCAAAGTCGCCTACCGTGTCGATCACCGCCGCGATCGGCCCGCCATGCCACTGACCCGAACCCGCTCCGCGCTCGAATTCCGCCCGCATCGGCAAGGTCATCGTGAGAAGCTGACGCATCGGATCCGCCTCGGTGACTGTCAGGCCGAGGAACGCGATGAACGGCGACCGGCCAAGCCGATCCTGTAGTTCCGGCACGCTCAGCGGCTGAGTATCGCTCACGGCGTCACCACGACCTTGCCGAACACCTCGCGCTCCTCGATCGCGCGCAGCGCCTCGCGCGCATCGGCAAGCGGATACGTACGATCGACCAGCGTATCGAACCGGTGCTGCCGCACCATCTCCAGCAGCGCGGCGATGTCGCTGCGCTGCCAGCCGTTGGAGCCACGCACCTCCAGCTCGAAGGTCCAGATGAAACGGATGTCCTCGCGAGGGTCGTAGCCGGCAGTGGCCCCGCAGGTCAGCAGGCGTCCTCCGACTTTCATTACCCGCATCGACCGCACCCAGGTGTCGCCGCCGGTGAAGTTCACCACCACGTCGAGCCCGTTCGCGGCCCCGGCGCCCCGGCGGCTCGGCTTGCCAAACAGCGACCACATCTCCTGCACGAAATCGCGCTCGACATAGTTCAGCACGTGATCGGCGCCGAGCACACGCAACCGGTCGAGCTTCGCCGGCGTGCCGGCGCAGGCAACAACCATTGCGCCGGCCTGCTTCGCGAGCTGGACGCACCCGGCGCCGACACCGCCGGATGCACCGAGGATCAGCACCTTCTCACCCGCCTTCACCCCGCCGCGGGTGAACATCATCCGGTGTGCCGTGCCATATGCGACTGGCAACGCGGCGGCATCGACGAAGCTCACATCATCAGGCAGGCGAATAAGCTGGTGCGCCCGCGCCCGGCACAGCTCGGCGAGGCCGCCATGCATGGTCTCGCCCATCAGGCCGCCTTCCACCCGGTTGATCGGATCGACCAATACGCGCTCGCCAACCTGCCAGCCGGAAACGCCAGGGCCGAGCACGCAGATCTCGCCGGCAAGGTCGAGGCCCATGATCAACGGCATCGGCACCTTGATCCCCGGCATGCCGCGCCGGGTGAACACATCGTGGTAATTCAGCGAGGCGGCGCGCACCCGGACCACCACGTCGCCGTCGCCGGCGACCGGATCAGGGAAGTCGGGGTCGAATTCCATGACCTCGGGGCCGCCGTGGGCGTGCATGACCATCGCCTTCATTGGACGCTCTCCAAGGCGAGCTCGGACAGTCGCCGCCGGTCGATCTTGTTGGTGCCGGCGAGCGGCAGCTCGTCGAGGAACCAGACCCGGCGGGGATGCGCGTAGGCAGGCGCGTTGGCGAGCGCGAAGCGGCGGACGTCGTCTTCCGAAACCGGGGCGCCGGCTGCATCGCGCAGCATAACGAACGCCACCGGCTTGTGTCCTTTCATTTCGTCAGGCACCGGCACGACGACGGCCTGGGCGATCGCCGGATGCGCCTCCAGCATGGTCTCGACCGCGCGCGGATAGATATTCTCGCCGCCACAGACGAACATGTCGTCGGCGCGGCCGACAAAGAAGAAGAACCCATCAGCATTGCGGCGGAACACGTCGTCAGTGATATAATAGCCGTCGTCTGTGATTACCTGCCGCGTCAGCTCCGGCCGCTTGTGGTATCCGTTCATCAGCGCCGGGCAGCGCATCTCCAGCATGCCTTCATCCGCAACGACACGGCCATCGCGCGTGAGTCGCAGATCGACACGCGGATGCGCCGTGCCCACCGACAGAGGTGGCCGTTGCAGCCCGTCCGGGTGCGGGCCGAACACGATTGGACCGGCTTCGGTCGTGCCGTACCCGTTGGTCAGCTCGGCTCGGGGGAACGCCGCGCGCATCTGCTCGACGAGGGCCGACGACAACGGCGCCGAACCAACGCGAATCGCATCCACGCTCGAGAGATCGGCCTGTGCCAGAAGCTGACGCTCGCGCAGCACCATCGCCAGCATTGTCGGCACGCCGGTGAGTGCGTGAACCTGGTAACGTGCCGCCGCGTCGATGAACGAGGCAGCGGTGAACGACGGCAACAGCACAACGGAGTGGCCGTTGGCCAGAGCGGCCTGGCACGTCGCCAGTGCGTTCATGTGGTAAAGTGGCGCGGCGACCAACTGGCGCCGGCCGGGCGGTTCGGGCACGCCCGCGCGCATCTCCAGCACCCAGAGATGGCTTCGATGCGACAGCACCACGCCTTTCGGCCGTCCGGTCGAGCCCGACGTGTAAAGGAACATGGCTGGCTCGTCGGGCTCCGCGACGACGGCGACGAAGGTTTCATTATCCTTGGGATTTGGCCAATCGTCCAGTTTCACGCTAGGCAGCGAGGCTGGCACCAACGCATGGCGCGCGGCATCGCAGATGGCAAGACGAGCGTCGCAGTCTTCCAGCACGAACGCAACCGTTGCGGCCGGCAGCTTGTGGTTAACCGGAACGGCGACAAGCCCAGCTCGTAAAATTCCGAAGAAAGCGATGAGGTATTCGGCGCGGTTGGCACCCAGGATCGCGACACGCTCGCCGCGGACGAGACCGCGCGCCAGCAAACAGTGGGCAAGCGCGTCGCTCTGTCGCTCGATCTCGGCATAGGACCAGGTGCGCGGCCCGGACTCGCCGCCGAGGTCGATCAGCGCCGTTGCCGCGCCGGCTTCGGCCAGCGCGCAGCCGAGATTGGCCGTCGCCCTCATGCGCGGAATTCGAGCGCCACGCCAAACGCATCGGCGGCAGCAACCACGATACGTTCGGGCTCCCGCCGCGCCGCCACGCCACCGGCCTGCAGGGCCGCTGCCGCCATGTCCAGCGAGCGCGTACGAAGGGAGAGCGCCGCCATGAACCGGCTGCGGCCGCTGCCATCAGGGGCGGCCGCGCCGAACTCCGCGCTAAGCGCGCTCGGTGGGACGAGATCGACGCGCGACAACCCGACGAGAAGCGTGCAGCCCGCGGTGCCGCTCCGGACCGCGTCGGCACCGAACATGCGGGCGAACACGGCGCCAAGCGCCGGGGGGTCGTCCAGTGCAACCGTCACGCCGAGCACTCCCGTCACGCCATTCGGGTGATGCCGCCACTCGTCGCGCCAAACGAGGTCGCGGGTGAAGTGATGACAGAAATAGACACGCCCGGCATCGATAGCGCCCGGCTTCAATCGCACGGTGCGGAACCTGGCGTCACGCTCGCCGGCGGGAAGGGCAACGGGGCGCGAGAACTCCAGCGGCGGCTCGACCGCGACGCCGGCCGCATCCAGCGCGGTATATACGGCGGCGGAGTCCTCGGTGCCGAACACCAGCCCATTGAGCCCAATCGGCCAGTCGAAGATTTCGGCACGCCGTGTATCGCCCGGCTGTGCCGCGATCAGCTCCAGATAATCGGTGCCGAAGATCGCCAAATGGTTCATCGAGCCCAGCGTGTGATGGCCGCGCGGCGTCATGGTGAAGCCAAGACGACGATAGGTCTCGACTGCCTCGTCGAGCTGGTCGCGCACATTGACCACCACATGATCGATCGTCGGCACCGGCAAAACTGGCATAATCGGCTCCCGTCGCTTCGCCAGATCACTTCACCAGATCGAGGCAAGGGAGACAACCCGTTGAGGCTCGGCTCGCGATTTGAATAAGTAATGCGCCACGGGTGGTAAACAATCAAGAGGACGGCGGCGCGCTGTAGTTTCTCTCGAGCCTTGGCCTTCGCCGACGGCGCCGCGGGTGTGTTCAGGTGCGGCTTACCAGGCGGAGGGTCCGGCCCGCTGCGAACGCGGCCTGCTGTCACGTCACCCCGTGGGTTCGAGAATATCTGTTGGGGGCCAACGGCCGCCATCCTGCCAGTGCACCATCGCTCGGGCGGTATATTTCGACTTTCAGTGGATAGCACATCGCCTGATCATCCGAGTGGCTGGCGCCGCAATCGCCGCCCGGACACGCCGATAGTGCTGCCAGCAGATCCATCTCGGCGAAGAATTCGACGAAATCGCCAGGTCGTACCGGACTTGCCTTCATGAAGTACTGGTGAGTGTCGCGTGTGTACCCGGTGCACATGAAGACATTCATCACGTCGTGCACATGAAGCTCGGCTTGCGACAGCGGCATGTTCCGCTCCGCGGCCAGCGCGCGCGTCAGATTGGAGTGGCAACAGTGGTGATACTCGGTGCCCTTCAACAGGAGGTTGGTGTACGGATCGCATCGAGTGCCGATCACATCGTGCACGCCCGCGCCATCCTCGTCCCACCCGTACCAATCGAGCGTGTCACGCGTGATCGTCGCCAGCGGGCGCAGAGTCGGCAGAGTGCTCCATAGCCGGTCGCCGGTACTGACATGGGTCGCGTGCAGCGCCCGTGTCTTGCCGCTGAAGAAGCGCTCCGACAGGTCGTGTGCGTTCCATAAATTGAGGTCGCCAACCTGCGGACCCTCGACGCTGACGATACGGAAGAAATGTCCCGCGGGGACCGTGAATGCCCTGGCGTCGCGCGGCGGAACAATGAGTTCGGACAGCTTCGTCAGTTCAGAGCGCGCCGCGCCATAGAAGCCTGCGTCGAAGGCAGGCAGATGCTCGATCGAATAGACGATCACCGCTGTCGCCTTGCGCCTCTCGTCAGCGTCTGGTGGTGGTGTCGTTTGAGCTGACCTGGCCATGCGTTTAGACTCCGGACATAGATGGCGGAATGAATTCCGCCCTACGCTTTCCACCAACCCCGCTCCGGCCGTGGCAAGCCTAAATTCTCCCGCAAGGTCGCACCGTTGTAGTCCCGGTGGTATATGCCGCGCCGCTGCAGCTCCGGCACCACGAAACGGACGAAATCCTCGAACGTGCCGGGCGTGTGGGTGCCGCCGACCACGTAACCGTCGCAGGCACGTTCGACGAACCACTGCTCCATCCGGTCGGCGATTTCCTTCGGGCCGCCGACGATCGCCTCGCGTGCCCGACCGCGGCGGGTGATCTCCAGGAAATCCCGCGGCGTGGGATTCGCTTTAATTCGTACCACGCGATCGCGCATCGCCTGCATCCCGCTCATGCTGGTGAGCTCTTCCTCGGTGAAGGGCTCGTCCAGGGCCTTCTGCGCAAAGTCGAAATTCAGCGCCTCCGACAGCAGGCTGAGCCCGTCCACTTCGCGATAGCCGCGATCGATGACCGCCATCTTGTCCTCGGCTTCGGCGCGCGTGGCCGCGGCAACCGGATAGAGGATCGTGTTCAACGTCACCGCATCTGGATCGCGCCCATGGCGCGCAATGTCGTCTTTCATCACGGCGTATTCGCGTTTCGCCGAGGCGAGGTCCGGATAGGCGACGAACACCGTCTCGGCCCAGCGGGCGGCGAAGCGCTTGCCGCGGCCGCTCGATCCCGCCTGGATCAGCACCGGATGGCCCTGGGCGGAGCGCGGAACGGTGAACGGCCCGCGCGAGCGGAAGAAGCGGCCGGCATGGTCCAGGCGGTGCACCTTGTCGGGGTGCGCGAACAGACCGGCCGCCTTGTCGATCACCAAAGCATCGTCTACCCAACTGTCCCAGTGCCCGAGCACGACTTCCATGAATTCGTCGGCGCGGTCGTAGCGGAGGTCGTGCTCCATGTGGTGCGCGAGACCCATATTTGCGGCCTCGCCGTCGTTGACCGAGGTGACGATGTTCCACGCCGCCCGCCCGCCGGTCATCAGATCGACAGTGGCGAACACGCGGGCGACATGAAACGGCTCGTAATAGGTTGTCGAATAGGTGGAGCCGAGGCCAAGCCGCTCGGTCTTCGCGGCCATTGCCATCAGCACGGTGATCGGGTCCATCTTCACGCAGCGAATGCCGTTGGCGACGGTGTGGGCGTGGTCGCTGCCGAGCATGTCCGGCATGGCGAGCCGGTCGTCGAAGAAGGCGAGCTGAAACTTGCCGGCTTCCAGGATTCGGCCAATGGTTTGGAAATAGTCGGCGGTCAGGAAATCGGTGCGCGAGTCGGGGTGACGCCACGAACTGGCCAGCGTGGTGCAGTTCTGCGCCTGGAGGAAGCCGACGAGGGTCATTTGGCGCATCTGAGCGCACCTTACTCGTAGAATGGTGAGGTATCGACTTTCATGCTTTTGATGATCGCCTTGTTGTCTTCGAAATACCCCTCAAAAGTTCCCTCAAACGCCTCGGATGTCACCAGCTCGTCGCGGTCCCCATAATGCAAGGCCACATAGACGTTAAAAATGCCTTTGAATTTTCTGTCACCCTTCGAGATAATTCCTTCGGGATCAACCTCAATTTGGTCAATGCTGGTGCGGTTGGATAGCGCATCCAGATCCGACCAAGCATCATACTCGCTCAGCTCAGCGTGTGAAACGGCATCCACTATGGCATCAATTTGCGTGTTGTCGAGTTCACCAGAAGGCTGCTTGGATTCTGACATTGTATTCACCTTAGTAGTTGAGCCTACCGACTGCTATCCTTCTTTCGAATTGCCACGCGAGCGTCTCGCAGACCCCATCCAAATCAGCCCTTATGTGCGCTGGATCCACCCCAAGGTAGAACAGCTGCCGACGAAAGAATTGCCGCAAATCGGGCTCAATATCAAACCTGTGATCTTCCCGTTCAGTGTCGCCGCTCCGCCAGGCGGATGTGGGCACCGGATGTATGGTAAAGAAGTCGCGCTGGCTGACAATGCGTCCGGTCACCGCTCCTGGGGTAATGACCCCCACCTCGCTGACACTGAACGGGTCAGATTCGCCTTCAGCATCGATCACTCGCGGGGGTCTCGTAGCGTAGATTCGAGCCGCCCCCCCATCGGGCTTACTGACGATCGCGAAAAAGTAGGCCACTAATGGGTTCGTCGTCCAATCGAGAAGCCTCGTTGGCAGACCGTGGTGCTGAGCCAGCGCAAACCGATCCCAAGCGGTGTAGCCGCCGATATCAATAAATTGTCGAGCGCGTCGGCAGAAATTCGCAAAGATGATCTGTTCCTTGGCCACGTCATACCGCTCGGCGTTTCTCCCAATTTTCGGTACAAGAAGATGAGCATCCTTGTCACCGACGCCTCCGAACAACCAGAACGACTGCGCATGGCGGTCGACGAAGCGCAGAAACCGCTGCCATGCTTGAACGCGGGAACTGACTTGTGACGGCGAAGGCGTCAGACCCATGGCTTGGCGCCCGCGCAACCGATTTGCCTGCTCGTGCCGGTCATCGGCGGGGCGTCCCGTCTCGAAGCTGGGGTCCATGCGCTTCCGCCCTGCTGTGCGGGCGGGTACGCTAGGCGAAGCCTCAGTGCCCGGCAAGGAACGTCGCAAGGGACAGAAGAATGTCGATCTTCGAGCATGACCTCGACCGCACGGCGGCGAATTTTGTGCCGCTGTCGCCGGTCTCGTTTTTGGTGCGCGCGGCTCGGGTCTACCCGAACCGGGTTGCGGTCATTTCCGGCGACCGTCGCATCACCTATGCCGAATTCCTTGAGCGCGCCCGCCGGCTCGGCAGCGCGCTGGCGGGGCTTGGTGTCGGCAAGGGCGACACGGTTGCCGTCATCGCACCCAATATCCCCGCACTGCTCGAGGCGCATTACGCGGTGCCGATGCTGGGGGCGGTACTCTGCCCGATCAACACGCGTCTGGATCCGCCAGCAATCGCTTTCATCCTGCAACACGGGGACGCGAAGGCGCTGCTGGCCGACCGCGAACTAAGCCCTGCCGTGAATCGGGCGCTGGCCCTGCTGCCTACCTGCCCGCCGGTGATCGAGATCGACGATCCGGCGGCTGCCCGCGAAGCGCACGTGGGCAACATCGAGTACGAAGCATTCCTCGCCTCCGGCGACCCCACCCATCCCGTGCGGCCGCCAGACGACGAGTGGCAGGCGATCTCGCTGAATTACACCTCGGGCACCACGGGCGATCCGAAAGGCGTGGTGCTGCACCACCGGGGCGCGTACCTGAACGCCGCCGCCAACGCGCTGGCCTTCGAGCTGTCGCCGCGCAGCGCCTATCTGTGGACGCTGCCGATGTTCCACTGCAACGGCTGGACCTATAGCTGGGCAGTGACGCTGGCGGGTGGAACGCATGTCTGCCTGCGCCGGGCCGAGCCGGCCGCGATCTTCCGCGCAATCGCCGCGCATGGCGTGACCCATATGTGCGCCGCGCCGGTGGTGCTGACCATGCTGATCCATGCGCCGGAGACCGCAAAGCAGCGGTTCCCCCAAACCGTGCAGGTGGCGACCGGCGGCGCGGCACCGCCTTCGGCAGTGATCGCCGGAATGGAGGCGATGGGGTTCAGGGTGACGCATCTTTATGGGCTGACCGAGAGCTATGGACCGGCGGCGATTTGCCAGTGGCAACCGGGGCTCGATGAGCTGCCGGGTGACGGAAAGGCCGCCTTCATGGCCCGGCAGGGCGTCGGCCATCCGCTGCTGGAGGAGGCAGCGGTGCTCGATCCGGAGACCCTGATTCCTGTGCCCGCGGATGGGACGACCGTGGGCGAGCTGATGCTGCGTTCCAACACCATCATGATGGGGTACTTGAAGAACCCGTCGGCGACCGCCCAGGCTTTTGCCGGCGGATGGTTCCATACCGGCGACCTCGGGGTGATGCATCCGGACAATTACATTGAGATCAAGGATCGGGCGAAGGACATCATAATTTCGGGTGGCGAGAACATCAGCTCGCTGGAAGTAGAAGAAGCACTTTACCGGCATCCCGAGATCATGGAAGCCGCAGTGGTAGCGCATCCTGATGAGTATTGGGGCGAGACACCGCATGCATTCGTTACGCTGAAACCAGGTGCGCTGGAAATCGCGGCGGCGGACGTGATCGCCTGGTGCCGCGCGCATCTGGCGCATTTCAAATGCCCGCGGCACGTCACCTTCGGACCGCTGCCGAAGACCTCGACTGGCAAGATCCAGAAATTCGAGCTGAGGCGGCGAGCAACGGAGGGTCCGCCCTGACCAGGAGCGGCTTCGACCTTGGGGTTGCATTCCAGTCCCGATCCAGCATCATCCCCGGCGCCGGGTGGCGCACGATAATGCGGAGAAGAACAAATGATGAAAATCCAGCGGGGCCGTGCCGTTTGCATAGACCAGGATGATCGTTTCGATTTCTTTGGAACACGAGAATTGGGGTGTGGCGCCAATTCCCGTGTCGGACTGAGCGATATGGTGTCGGACAACGACACCGCCCCGAGAGCAGAAACTCGAATACTTGACTGGCCTTTATATCGTTCTACAACAGGACTATTCCGACTTGTGATCCCCGGCCTGCTGCTGGTAGGTGCCTGTCTTGCCGGCACGCACACTGCCCGCGCAGCTCAGCCTGCCTCCCAGCAGAGCGCGGTCTGGCCGGGGGAGATCGGCCTCGCCTCCTACTACGGCTTACGCCACCAAGGCCGACGGACAGCCAGCGGCGCACGCTTCGACCAGAGGGCATTGACCGCCGCCCATCCCTGGCTGCCCTTCGGCACGAAAATACGGGTCACTGTGGAAGCGACTGGACGTTCCGTCGTGGTGACCGTCACTGACCGGCTGCCCTCGCGGCGGAGGGTGATCGATTTGTCGACGGCTGCTGCCCGCCTGCTGGGGATCATCCGGCAGGGGCTGGCGGAGGTTTCACTGACACCGGCCTGACACCGACCAGCCGTTCACGGGAGCCTGCGGCTGCGGGGCCCGTTTTCCCAGTTGCCGTTTCGAGATGCGACGACGCGTTTTGGCCGGAACGGGCCCTAACCGTGCCCGGGCGGCCAAGCGTGCAGCGCGGCGAACAACAGCCCCAGAAGCACGACGATCAGACCGCCCAGCCGGGTCAGCAAGCGGTGCTCGAGCAGCGCCATTTCGGCGCGTAGGTTGGTGGCCATCTGCGCCATCTCACTGCGCACTTCATGGAGCCCAACCTTCAGTTCGGCGCTCAATTCCTGGATGTCGGCCTTCGTCTCAGCGCGCAGTTTCTGGATGTCGGCCTTCGTCTCAGCACGCAATCCTTCGATGTCGGCCTTCAGTTCACTGCGCAATTCCTTCGTCTCACCACGCAGTCCTTCGATGTCGGCCCTCAGTTCACTGCGCAATTCCCTGAGATCGACCTTCGTCGCCACGTTGTCGTGGATGGCTTCGAGGATGGCGCCGGCGAGCGCTTCGGCCCTGGTGCGCTCGATGCCGGCATCCTCGATCGCGTGCGCCAGGGTTAGCCGATCCGCCATGTGCGGAGTGTGCCGCGGAACATTGCGTGTGTCACGACTGCTCGGCTGACCCGCCGCGCCGCAGCAGGAACAGGGCCTGCTCGCCGAACAGGTTGGCGAGGGTGGGGAACCGGCGCCACGGGGCGCGTCCGCCGCCCTCGTCAGCGGCGAGCCACCGCTCGACGGCATAGCCCTCGGCCGCGGACAGGTCGAAGAAGTCGCGGATCGTGCACGGATGGATGTTGGGCGTCTCGTACCACGGTCGGTCCCACGTCGCCGTCATCGGCATCCGCCCGAACCGAAACAACTGCCAGCGCACCAGCCAGTGGCCGAAGTTGGGAAAGCTGACGACGGCGCGTGTGCCGATCCGCAGCATCTGGCGCAGCACTTCCAACGGCCGCTCCACCGCCTGCAAGGTGCGCGACAGGACCACGTAGTCGAACAGATTGTCAGGGTAGTGCGCCAGGTCCACGTCGGCGTCGCCGTGCATCACCGGCAGGCCATGCGCGACGGCACGGGTCACCAGCGCCATGTCGATCTCGATGCCGCGCGCGTCGCAGCCCTTCGTCTGGAACAGGTGGTCGATCAACATTCCGTCACCGCAACCGATATCCAGCACGCGGGTGTGCGGCTCGATCATTTCGGCGATCAGCCGCAGATCGACGCGCATGTTCTTGGCTACGAAGCGAACCGGGTCGTGGGTGGTCATAGTGAGAAAGGCCAGGGGGGGGGGGGGCCCCCCCCCTGGCCCCCCCGCCAACAGCAAGCCCTTGGAACCCATCCGCGATCATCACAGCCTTGCGTGCACTGCGCAGCCCGCCAGGAAGCCGGCCACCGTTCGGTGGAAGTCCGGCTCGTCAAGCAGAAACGCGTCGTGGCCCTTGTCGGACTCGATCTCCACGAAGCTGACGTTGGCGCCGGCGCGGTTCAGCGCATGGGCGATCGCGCGGCTTTCCTCCGTCGGGAACAGCCAGTCGGAGGTGAAGGAGACGAGCAAAAACCGCGTCCTGGTGCGGCGGAAGGCGTTGGCCAAATCGCCATCGTGGTCGGCAGTAAGATCGAAATAATCCATCGCCCGGGTGATGGTCACATAGGCATTCGCATCGAACCGGCGGACGAACGTGCTGCCCTGGTGATGCAGATAGCTTTCCACCTCGAACATCTCTCCGAAAAGGCTGATCGCCTCGCCGGAGTTCTTCGGGGCGGCCTGCAGGCGGCGGCCGAACTTACGGGTCAGCGCCTGCTCGGACAGATAAGTGATATGCGCGCACATCCGCGCCACCGCGAGTCCGCGGGCGGGGACCTTGCCGCTCTGCCAGTAACGGCCGCCGTCCCAGTCCGGATCGGCAAAGATCGCTTGCCGCCCTACCTCGTGGAACGCGATGTTCTGGGCGGAATGATAGGCTGCACAGGCGATCGGCAGCGCCGCAAACACGGCGTCCGGATAGTCGGCGGCCCATTGCAGCACCTGCATCCCGCCCATCGAGCCGCCGAGCACCGCGAACAATCGCTCGATTCCCAGATGGTCAATCAGCAGTTTCTGTGCCCGCACCATGTCGCGGATCGTGACGGGGGGGAAATCGGTGCCCCACAGGCTACCGTCCTCTCGCGCGCTACGCGGCCCGGTCGAGCCCATGCAGCCGCCCAGCACGTTGGCGCAAACCACGAAGAACCGGCTCGTGTCCACCGGCCGGCCGGGACCGACCATCATCTCCCACCAGCCTTCCTTGCCGGTGATCGGGTGCTGCTCGGCGACGTACTGGTCGCCGGTCAGCGCGTGGCAGACCAGCACGGCGTTGGCGCGCGCGGCGTTGAGCTCGCCGTAGGTACGGTAAGCCACAGCCATTCGCGGCAGGCGCACGCCGCAGTCAAGCGCCATGCCGTCGTTGAAGACGACATGCTGGTGAGGGATAGCGGTGAGCAGGGCTGTCTGGTCCATCGCCGGCGCAGTTAGGCCGAGCCGGGCGATTGTCGCAACCGGCGGGTTTGCATGCCCGCCTGCTTCGGTTATCTGTTCCGGCCTTCGACCGGCCAGAAAGTGCATGCCTGGGTCAATATCCCAACCGGCTCCGACCGCCGAGAAAGAGCCTCCCGCGCCCGATTCCGCCGAGCCGCACTGGCGGCGCGATCTTGCGGCGTTGCGGGCCGAGCTCGATCGCATCGACGATGAGCTGCACGACCTTCTGATGCGCCGGGCCGAGGTCGTGAAACAGGTCGCCGGGGCAAAGAACGGGGTCGCGCTGCGCCCCGGCCGCGAGGCCGCGATCCTGCGCCGGTTGCTGACGCGCCACGAGGGCGCGCTGCCGCCGCAAGCGGTGGTCCGCATCTGGCGGGAGTTGCTGGCGGGCACTACGGCGATGCAGGGCCCGTTCGTGATCGCGGTATGCGACCCCGATCCGGGCGCCGGCTTTACCCAGGCCGCACGCGAGCAGTTCGGTGCGCTGACCCCATTGCGCGTGCACGGCAGCGCCGCGCAGGCCATCGCCGATGTCAGTGCGGGCCGTGCGACAGTGGCCGTGCTGGCGCTGCCCTCGGAAACCGAGGCGCCGCGGGACGCCTGGTGGATGGCACTGTTGCAGAAGGACGAGCCGCGCATCCACGTGGTGGCACGTTTGCCGTTCTGGACGCGCCGTCCCGAGGGCGCGCCGACCACCCAGGCGCTGGTCGTCGCGGCCATCGCGCCTGATGCGAGCGGCGAGGACCGGTCGCTGCTCGGGCTGGAACTCGACCTAAACGTCAGTCGCGCGCGACTGACGACTGCGCTGGGCAGCGCCGGGCTCAGCCCGGGGCAGATCATCCTGCGCCGCGATCCTGGCGTGCCGGCTGCGCATGCCCTGGTTGAAGTGCAGGGATATGTCGCGGACGACGACCCGCGGCTGGCCCGTTTGGGCTCGGTGCTGCGGCCACCCGTCGTGCTCGGCGCCTTTGCGGAGGGAGCGGGGGCATGAGCGGACCGCTGCCGCGTCCGGAGATCCTGGAGATCTCGCCGTATGTCGGCGGCGCGTCCACCGTTCCGGGGGTCAACCGAGCCTGCAAGCTGTCATCGAATGAAGGTGCCTTCGGCGTGCCGCCCGGCGCCCAGGCCGCGTATGCGGCAGTCGCGGGCGAGCTGCACCGCTATCCCGACGGCGATGCGCGGGAGCTGCGGCAGGCGATCGGCGCCCGCTTCGGACTGGACCCCCGGCGGATCGTCTGCGGGGCTGGGTCGGATGACCTGATCTATCAGCTCTGCCTCGCCTATGGCGGGCCAGGGCGAGACATCATCATGTCCGAGCACGGCTTCGCCATTTACCAGATTGCCGGGACCTATGCGGGAAGCCGGGTGACCAAGGCGCCTGAGCGGGCGTTGACCGCGGATGTGGACGCGATGCTGGCGGCAGTATCCGCGGCGACGCGGCTGGTGTTTTTAGCGAATCCTAACAACCCGACTGGCAGCATGCTGCCGTCCAATGAGGTGGCGAGGCTGCGGGCCGGGCTGCCGCAGGATGTGCTGCTGGTCCTCGACGCCGCCTATGCCGAGTATGTCGAACGGCCGGACTACGATCCCGGCATCCGCCTGGTGAAGGCGGGCGACAACACGGTGATGACGCGGACCTTCAGCAAGATTTTCGGGCTGGGCGGGATGCGCGTCGGCTGGGCCTATGCGCCGCCGGCGGTGATCGACGTGCTGAACCGGGTGCGGGCGCCGTTCAACGTGACTCTCGCTTCGCAAGCAGCGGCCATCGCGGCGCTCGCCGAACCGGGCTGGGTAGAGAAAGGCCGCATCCATAATCGCGAGTACCGTGCGCGCCTGACGCACGGGCTGGAGGCGGCCGGGATCAAGGTCTGGCCGAGCGAAGGTAATTTCGTGCTCGCCGATTTCGGCGTCGCCGGGCGCGCACAGGCGGCGGATGCGTTCCTGCGGTCGCGCGGGGTCATCGTGCGCCCGATCGGGGCCTATGGGCTGCCGCACTGCCTGCGCATCACCGTCGGCCTTGCCGAGGAGGTCGAGCGCGTGATCGAGACGCTGACGGAGTTCATGGCGCGTGGCGATGGTTGAGAAACCGCTGTTCAATCGCCTGGCGCTGATCGGGATCGGGCTGATCGGCAGCTCGGTGGCACGGATTGCCCGCGCGCGCGGCGACCTGGCCGGCGAGATCGTCGCGACCGCGCGCACGCAGGAGACGCTCGATCGTGTGGTTGAGCTCGGGATCGTCGATCGGGTGGAGCGCGATGCCGCGCGGGCCGTCGAGGGGGCGGATTGCGTCATGCTGTGCGCGCCGGTCGGGGCGTTCGCGGAGTTGGCAGGTGTCATCGCCCCGCACCTGTCGCCGGGATCGATTCTGACGGATGTCGGATCGACGAAGCAGTCGGTGATCCGGGACGTAGGGCCGCTGGTGCCGGCGGGCGCGCATTTCGTGCCGGCCCATCCGCTGGCGGGCACGGAATATTCCGGCCCGGATGCGGGGTTCGCTGAGCTGTTCGAGGGACGCTGGACGCTGATCGTGCCGCCGGCGGGGACGGACGAGCCGGCGGTGGAGAAGGTCTCGGAGCTGTGGCGGCGCTGCGGCTCGATGGTCGAACGGATGGAGCCGGGACATCACGACAAGGTGCTGGCGATCGTGTCGCATCTGCCGCATCTGATCGCTTTCACGATCTGCGGGACCGCGGATGACCTGGCGGATGAGAGCCGGTCAGAAGTGCTGCGGTTCGCGGCGACCGGTTTCCGTGACTTCACCCGGATTGCGGCATCCGATCCGACAATGTGGCGCGACGTGTTCCTGAACAACCGCGAGGCGCTGTTGGAGATGCTGTCGCGGTTCATGGAGGATGCGCAGGCGATGGCGCGTGCCGTGCGCTGGGGAGATGCGGGGTACATCGAGGACAAGGTGCGGCGGGGGCGGAAGATTCGGCGCAGCCTCATCGAGTTGAAGCAGGCCTGACGTGCGGCGAGGCGGTGAGCCCCCTCCCGTGCCAATACCGTGCGCGCAATAGCCGTGCGTCTTGTGAAACTGCGAGAGTTCGCCAATGGCGAAGTCAATCAGGTCCGTGCGCTCGGGTTGATTGCGTAGATAAACATCCGCTTCGACCTACTGAAAAGCAATCTGGTCGCGGCCCTGTCGGTCGGCGCGACGGGGCAGAGGGATGCCGCCAGCGTGGCGCAGATCACCTCTTCGGTCCCGCGCTCGATGCGCCAGACGTCGCCGTTGACGCGAGTGGGCCTGCTGCACAGGTTCGCGGTCTGAGACCCTTCTGCACGGGAAGTTCGAAGGTCCATGTCCCCAATCATGTCTGCATGAACGCCAGGGAGGTCGGCATTCCGACCGATCTTCCAGTCCGTTGCCGAGGCGCGTCCGTGAGCAGCCTCCAGAATACCAACGCCGATACACCGTCGTAGTGCGATTCGCATGTCTGTGAACCGTGCAAAGGCCCGGGGACGCTCGCGATGTCGCCTGGTCCGCCTGCTGCCGCTGCTGCTCGCCGCGTGCGCTTTCAAGGATTCTCACCTTGCGGCCGTGGCCCGGACGCGGCTGATGGGACTGTCCGAAAAGGATCTGGAATCCTGCATAGGCGCACCTGACCAGCACAGCAGCTTTGGCAACACCGATGTGCTCACCTACGACGCCACGTCCACCAGCAGTATAAACCGGTCCATCCCGTTGATCGGCGGCGTAGGGTTCAGCAACGGCGGCTACTGCCATGCGACGTTCACTGTGGTGAACGGCCGTGTCGAGCGGGTGCTGTACTCCGGGGAGAAGAATGCCACGCTGGCACCTGACGCCTATTGCGCCCCTATTATCCGGACCTGCATTGCGCAGCTCGGATCCGCAGGTGCCAACACCACACGCCCCACCACGGGCGCACGAAATAGCCGCCTCTCGGAGTCCAGAACCTGACTGATGGACCTCGCGTCGTTATGACGCCTCAAGACCACCCACACAAATCACGGAAGACCCAAAGCACTGATCTCGGCGACCTTCGTCCCCCTCGGCGCTCTCTGTGTCGATAATCATTTCGCCCGACTTGAACCTACGAACAAGCGAGTCGCGCCACGCCCACGCGAGCAACTATTCCGTCCCGCCCGCGGTCCGCTGTTCCCACTCGGCCGCGGTATATTGCAGTCCGGCGATCACCGTATAGGCGGCGCCGGTCTTGTTGGCGCTGATCGGCAGCCGCATATCCACCGGGTCGCTGGTCAGATAGACGCGATCCACATTCGGGGGAAACTGCACCTGGTTCGACATCAGCTTCTTGTCCAAGATCCGATCGCCTTCCACGACCGCGACGAAATACGAAACATTCGTCGTGCGCCCGGGGGCCGCCGGTCCGCGCGTGAGTTCGATCGTCACCTTCACGCTGGCGTCCAGTGTGTTGGCGTTGTCGCCCGGCTCGCATTTCCCATTCACGTCCACCACCCTGGCCCGCAAGATAAGGTCAGTCAGGTCGTGGCCCGTTCCATTCGCCGTCGCGCGGTAGCGGGCCAAGTCGGCCGCTTGCGGCAGCAAGGAGGCTTGCGGGCAGACCGGCGCGAATTGGTCGCGGCCCGGCACGCACGCCGCCAACCCCAGCAGTGCCGCCGCGACCGCCAGGGTACCGGCGAGCAGACAGTACAAGCGGCGTACAGGCATACGGAAAACTCCGGGAAAAAGGCCCTCCCCGGCCGGGTGGGCGGCACGCATAGTGCCGGCCAACAGGGGGAGTCGACAACCGGGACCGACAATCCTTCGGGCCGCGCCCTCTGTCAGTCGGCAGTCGGGCACCCCATCTGGCTCGCACACGAACCCGAGAGCGCCTCGTAATGGCGCATAGCTCCCGTATGCCACACGAGCCTGCTCTGCCCTTCGTTCTGTCGACGCCTCCGCTCCCCTGATGGCGGTCTACACCGAGGTCACCGACGACGCGCTCGCCGCCTTCCTGACCGACTACGACATCGGCGGCATGGTCGCCTTCCGCGGCATCGCCGAGGGGGTGGAGAACAGCAACTATTCGCTGCGGACGGCGGGCGGCGACTTCATCCTGACGCTCTACGAAAAGCGCGTGGATCCCGCCGACCTGCCCTGGTTCCTCGGGTTGATGGAGCACCTGGCGACGCGCGGCATCACCTGCCCGTTGCCGGTGAAGGGCCGCGACGGGCAGGCCTTGCGCCAACTTGCCGGTCGCCACGCGGCAATCACCACCTTCCTCCCCGGCGTCTGGCCCCGGCGCGTGCGCGTCGAGCATTGCGGGCCGGTCGGCGCGGCTTTGGCCGCACTGCACCTGGCCGGCCGGGACTATGCGCCAGTGCGGCCCAACGCGCTCGGGCCCGATGGGTGGGCGCCCCTGCTCGAGCGTGCCCGCACACGGGCCGACGAGGTGCGGCCGGGCCTCGCCGCACAGCTCGATTGCGCGCTGGCGGACATCCTGGCGGCCTGGCCAGCGGGCCTGCCCGTCGGCCACATTCACGCCGACCTGTTTCCCGACAACGTGTTCTTCCTGGAGGGGCGATTATCCGGCCTGATCGACTTCTATTTCGCCGCCACCGACATCCTGGCCTACGATATCGCAGTGTGCCTGAACGCTTGGTGCTTCGAGCCCGACCTGTCGCTGAACGTCACCAAGGCGCGCGCCATGCTGGCAGGCTATCAGGCGGTCCGCCCGCTCTCGCCCCAGGAACGGGCCGCGCTGCCTGTGCTGTGCCGCGGCGCGGCCATCCGCTTCCTCCTGACAAGGCTGTTCGACTGGCTGAACACGCCGCAAGGCGCGTTGGTCACCCGCAAAGACCCGATCGAATATCTGCGCCGACTGCGTTTCCACCTGGCTGCGGCCGACGAGCACGCCTATGGCATCTGAGCCCGCCGACAACATCGTTGAGGCGTGGACCGACGGCGGCTGCAAACCCAATCCCGGCCCGGGCGGCTGGGGCGCCGTGCTGCTCTATCGCGGCCATCAGCGCGAGCTGTCCGGCGCCGACCCGGCGACCACCAATAACCGAATGGAGCTGACTGCCGCGGCCGCCGCCCTGGAGGCGTTGAAGCGACCCTGCCATGTACGGCTGCATACCGACAGTGAGTACGTGCGCAACGGCGTGACCCGCTGGCACCAAGGCTGGGTGCGGCGGAACTGGCGCAACGCGGCCGGCGACCCCGTGGCCAACATGGATTTGTGGCAGCGGCTGCTCGACGCTGCCGCGCGGCACGAGATCGACTGGCGCTGGGTGCGCGGCCACGCCGGCAACCCAATGAACGAGCGCGCGGATGCGCTGGCCACCTCCGCACGCAAGGCTCTGGGCCATCGTACCAGAGAGCCCCCTCCCCTCGCGGGAGGGGGTTGGGGGAGCGGGCGGCCAGAGGAAGGCACGACGCCCGCATGCCCAACCCAGCCGTCACTCCCGAAAGGGCTGCGCTAATCTGCAAATCCACCTCGCCCGCAGCGGGAGAGGTCTATGTCACGGCCGATCCTCCGGCACGCCCGCCAGCCGCAGCCCCTCAGCCACGATCTCCCGATCCTCCACCCGCGCGAACGGTGCGGTGCGGCGAAAGCTTCGCACGCTGAACCCCGGCTCCAACGCCAGCAATCGGTGGCGGGCGGCCGCCGCCTCCTGCTCCCGGCCCAGATGACCGAGCGCAGCAAGATATGGCTTGTGATTGGCGCACAAGGCCGGGTTCAACTGGATCGCCGCCACCCCGGCCGCCGCCGCGCGCTCGAAGTGGCCCTCGAGCAGGTGCAGCAGCGCAAACGCGCCATCGAAAGCGAAGGCGCGCGGATGCAGCGGGGTCAGAACTTTGTATCGGTCCAGCCGACGGGCCGCTTCCGTCGTGTCGCCCAGCCACACCTGGGTGGCCCCGGACAAAGCCCAGGCCATCGCGTGGTTCGGATTGACCGACAGCGCCTGCTCGTGCAGCACCGCGGCGGCAGGCAGATCCCGCTGCGCGACCGCACGCACATGCCCCGCCAGCGTCAGCACACGGGCGTCGAACGCGTCGAGCCGGACCGCGCGGTCGGCCAGCAGCCCCGCCTCCTCGGCGAGCTCGGCCGGGTCGGCCCAACCCTGTAGCATCAGCAGAAGGTGCCAGGCAGCGAGCCATGCATGCGCCGCCGCGAAGTCGGGCTGCAGCTCGATGGCGTGGCGCAAAAATTCCTCCGCCGCCATGAACGGCCCGCGTTCCATCCGCTGCATCGCTGGGAGGGCCCGCAGCATCAGGTCGTACGCCGTCGCCGACTCGGCCGGTTGAGCAGCGGCGCGGAATGCCTCCCGCACCATCACCTGCTCCTCGATCTGGGCCGCTACCAGGGCGGCCACTTCGTCCTGCAACGCCAGCGCGTCGTCGTCCTCGCGATCGAAGCGGCCGGCCCAGGCGACCTCGCCACCATGCCGCAGATCGAGCAGCCGCGCAGCGATCCGCAGTTTCGTGCCGACCCGCTGGATAGTGCCGTCCAGCAACAGGTCGAGCCCGAAGGTGCGGCGGATCGCCACCTCGTCGCGCCCGCTGTCGGCAAAACGGGCGAGCGAGGAGGGCGGTACCACGAACAGCCATCTGATACGCGACAGTGCTGCGCTGATCTCTTCGGCGATGCCGATGGCGAGATGCGACTCCGGCGCAGCGGTACCGATCAGTCCAAGCGGCATGACACCGAGATGCGCACCCCCACGTGCGGGTCCGGGTGGGCGGGGCTCGGGCTCATCGGCCGGCTCGGCTGGTTCGACCATCACCGACGGAGGCCGCAACGGCAGCCGCGCGATCGGAGGCCCCCGAATCTCGCCCAGCAGCTTCTGAGTCTCGGCGGAAGGGGCGGCATCCAGTAGCTCGGCCAGCGCGGTGCGGCACCGGTCATAGGCCTGGATCGCCAATCCCCGCTCGCCGCGGTCGGCGTGCGCGCGCATCAGGGCCCGCCAGGCGCCCTCGTGCGCACGATCGATCTGCAGCAGGCGCTGGGCCGCCGGAATGGCTGCCTCGGGCTCGTTCTGCTCACGCAGGATCAGCTCGGCAAGTGCCCGGCCCCGGTCGCGCAGCCGCTCGCGCTCCCCGCTCAGCCACGCGTCGAACGCCGCATCGATCCCGTGCAGGTCCTCCAGCAACTCGCCGTCCAGCAGCGTAAGCGGTGCCGGGTTCTGGCGAGTCGCCGACATCACCTCGGCGGCATCGACCCACACCCTGTCGGGGTACAGCGTGACGTGATCGCGGGTGACTATCACAGTCTCCTCGCCGGCCGGCATCAGGGCCTCATGCAGCCGGTGGATCTCCTGCCGCAGCGAGGCACGCGCCTGCTCCTCCGGCCGGCGACTCCACAAGAGTTCGGCGAGCCGGCCGCGCAGGGTCGGCCGCGGCGCCGACAGCGCGACGACGGCCAGCAATGCGCGCGTCTTTCGGCCCACTGGCAGCGCGCTCGCGCCGCTCGCCGTGCGCACGTCCATCAAGCCGATCAGTCGAAGCCGCAGCAGCGGGCCGTTGCCCGGGGTCCGCGTTGTCGGCCCGTTCGGCGGGGGCGGTGGCAGCGGCGCGTTCATGCTGTCTATTACTGCGAGATTGGCGCGGTTGTGCAAGCGGCACGGCAGCGGAACGATATTTTGTGTTAAGTGGGCGTGACACCGGCGGAAAGCCAGATCCTGCCCCCAGGGGCCCGTTCAGTTTTTCGTGCTATGACGATGCAAGGCCAGGATGGCCGGCAATCAGACCTCGGCTTCGTCGAAGATTCGGCGCACCTCGCCTTCCCAGGGGCCGTGGAATCGCGCGAGCCAGTGCTCCGCCTGGCACGGCGCGCCATCGACGATCGCGGCCAGCGGCGCCAGATAGGCGGCCTCGTCCTGGCCCCCGGCATCGAGGCGGGCGCGGGCGCGGAGCCCATCGCGTGCCACAGCCACCAGCTCGCGCGCCAAGTCGCGCAGGGTGCCGTGGCCCCACGGCGCCGCCAGACCTTGCCGCGGCACCGCGCGCCGCACTGCCACGGCATCTGCCCAGCCGGCCCCGCGCAGCAGCGACAGGGCTGCCGCAAGCGCCGCCTCGTCGTAGAGCAGTCCGGTCCAGAACGCCGACTGCGCCAGCATCATCTCGGGCGTGCCGGCATCGGCGCCCCGCATCTCCAGGAACCGCTTGATCCGCACGTCGGTGAACACCGTCGTCATGTGGTCGGCGAAATCGCCTATCGTCGCGGTCTCGCCGGCGAGATCGTGCAGGCGGCCCTGCATGAAGGCACGGAACGACGTACCGGCGACGTCAACATACTGTCCGTTGCGGTAGACGAAATACATCGGCACGGAGTCGATCAGCCACTCGGCATAGCGCTCGAAACCGAATCCGTCCTCGAACATCACCGCCGGGATGCCCGACCGCTGGTTGTCGGTGTCGGTCCAGACTTCGGCGCGGTACGACAGGAATCCGTTCGGCCGGCCCTCGGTGAACGGCGAATTGGCGAACAACGCGGTCGCCAGCGGCTGCGCCAGCAAAGCCACGCGCAGCTTGCGCACCATGTCCTCTTCCGAGCCGTAGTCGAGGTTCGCCTGCACCGTGCAGGTGCGCGTCATCATATCCAGCCCCAGCCGGCCGACTTTGGGCATGTGACCACGCATGATGGCGTAGCGTCCTTTCGGCATCCACGGCATCTCGTCGCGTCGACAGAACGGATGGAAGCCGAGCGGGGCGAAGCCGAGGCCAAGATCGGCGGCGACACCCCGCAGCTCGGCGAAATGCGCCGCCAGCTCCGCCTTCGTCTGGTGCAGGGTTTCCAGCGGCGCACCGGACAATTCGAACTGCCCGGCCGGCTCGAGCGAGATGGAAGCGGCGCCGTGCTTCAGGCCGATCGGGTTGCCGCGATCCAGAATCGGTTCGCCGCTGCCGTTGCGCGCCATGGCTTCCAGCAGCGCGCGGATGGTGCCACCGTCGCGCGAGTGCGCGCCGACAGCGTCGCGCGGATGCGCGTCATATGGAGGCGGGGAGAAATCTCCGCGGCGAAACCCAAATTTCTCGTGCTCGGTGCCGATGCGGAACTGCTCGCGCGGCTTGCAGCCTGCCGCGATGAATTCAGCCACCTGCCGCACAGAGGTGATCGGCGTGGCATCGGCCTCTCCGGGGTTGGACATATCGCTCCGGGCGTTCGAGTGCAGGCTTTTGTCAAAGGCAGTATCAGCCTGTTCACCGGGCCTGCAACAGCGCCAGCCCGGCGATGCAGGCGGTGTCGGCGCGGAGGATGCGGGGTCCGAGGCTGCACGCGGTGACAAAGGGGGGCGCGCGCAAAGTTTCAAGCTCCACCGGGTCGAAACCGCCCTCCGGTCCGACCAGCAGCGCCGCCGGGCCGATGAGTGGCGCGATTTGCGGCGCGTGGGCGCGTTCGACCGCGACGACCAGCCGGCGGCCGGCGGGCCACGATGTGAGCAGCGCCGGCAGCGGCAGCGGCTGGTGCAGGTCCGGCACTGTCAGCCGCTCGCTCTGCTCGGCCGCCTCGATGGCGATCGCGGCGAGGCGGGCGAGGTTCACACGCGTGGCGTTGGTGCGGGCGGTGATGACGGGCCGAATTGCGGCCACACCCAGTTCGGTCGCCTTCTGCACGACAAGGTCGGTGGCGTTGCGTTTCAGCAGCGCGAACGCCAGCCAAAGGTCGGGCTCCGGCACCTGCTCGCGCAGGCGACGATCCGCGACCAGCCTGGCGCGGTCCCGGCGGACCGCGTCGATATGCGCCAGCCACTCGCCGTCGCGGCCGTTGAACAGCGCGAGCGGATCGCCGGGCCGGCGTCGCATGACTGTGCCGAGATAATGGGCCTGCTGCGCGGTAGTCTCGACCCCGGTGCCGGCGCTGAGCGGAGCAGTCACATACAGGCGAATCGACCCGGACATGCGATCCGACTACACCTCTCCCGCTCCGCGGGAGAGGTCGCTGCGCGTAGTGCGGCGGGTGAGGGTCCGGGCGCGCGAGCACCTCGCCCGGTTCGCTCCGCGAACCGACCTCTCCCGCGGAGGGGAGAGGTATATCTAGCTTGCCGCATACCGACATCGTGGCCGGCGGGTGGGTCGCTCGTCTGCCGGCGGGCTGGCGCCCCTATCTGTTGCTCGCGCGCCTCGACCGGCCGATCGGCGCGTGGCTCCTGTTCCTGCCAGGCCTGTGGGGCATCCTGCTGGCCGGATCGCCGGCCGTCCGCTCGATCCGGCTGATCCTGTTGTTCGCGATCGGCGCAGTCGTGATGCGCGCGGCGGGATGCGTCGTGAACGACCTCTGGGACCGCGACATCGACCGGCGCGTTGCGCGCACCGCCGGCCGGCCGTTGGCCTCGGGCGCGCTGCGGCCGTGGCAGGCGCTGGTCTTCCTGGGAGCGCTGCTGCTGGCCGGACTGTTGATCCTGCTGCAGCTCGATCGCTTGGCGCAGGTCCTCGGCGCCGGCTCGCTGGTGCTGGTCGCGCTCTATCCGCTGGCCAAGCGGGTGACCTGGTGGCCGCAGCTCGCCATGGGCTTCACCTTCGGGTTCGGCGCGCCGCTCGGTTACGCCGCGGCGTCCGGACGTATCGATGCCGCCTGGGCAGCCCTGTACGGGGCGGCGATCGTGTGGGATCTCGGGTTCGACACGATCTATGCACATCAGGATCGGGAAGACGACGCGCTGGTCGGGGTCAAGTCCACCGCACGCCTGTTCGGCGAGCGCACCCGGCCGTTTCTTGCCGCCTGCTATGCCGTGACGCTGGCGACGCTGGCGCTGGCCGGTTGGTGCGCTGGCCTCGGCGCGTGGTTCTATCCGGCACTGGTGCTGCCGGGGGCGCTGCTGTTGCGTCAGGTGCGGGTGCTCGACATCCATGACCCGGCACTGTGCCTGCGCCTGTTCCGTGCCAACCGGGAGATCGGGCTGGCGGTCGCCGCCGCGATCCTGATCGGCTGGCTGTGAGCGAGGCGGGCGCGTTCGTGCGCGAGCAGACGGTGTTGGGACAGGCGCCGTTGGTGCCGGAGATCGCGCTTCACCTGGCGAGCGAGGTGACGCCGATCTGGCAGGCGACCGAGGCCTGGCTGGCGGCCCGCAACATCGATCCGCCCTATTGGGCCTTCGCCTGGCCGGGTGGGCAGGCACTGGCGCGCTTCGTGCTGGACCATCCGGCGCGCGTGCGTGGCCGCCGCGTGTTGGATTTCGCTGCCGGTTGCGGGATTGCCGCGATCGCCTCCGCCCGGGCTGGGGCGGCGCGGGTGGAGATGGCCGAGATCGATGCGCTCGCGGTCGCGGCCATCGGCGAAAACGCGGTGGCCAACGGGGTGACGGTGCTGGCCGCCGGCGACGTGGTCGGCGCGCCCTGCCGCTGGGATCTGATCCTCGCCGGCGAC
>Ga0335075_10003066_pt1 | contig 26751 bp, 21 predicted proteins | sample Lox_Sample_24_FD_206723 | JGI IMG/M metagenome (GOLD analysis project Ga0335075, IMG submission 206723) | Soil microbial communities from Loxahatchee National Wildlife Refuge, Florida, United States - Lox_Sample_2.4 | ecosystem: Environmental > Terrestrial > Soil > Wetlands | place: USA...
GCCTCCCGGCGGTCACGGCAAGGGCGCCGCTACGGAGGGCGGGCGCGCCACACCGGCGCTCCCCAGCCGGTTGCGCGAGCGCCCGAGCGGCGCACCATGACCGCCTACGGGAGGGCACGAGCCCGGGGGCCCGCGGGAGCTCACGCCAAGGAGCTCGCCGGATGGCGCCGCGTCGCCGTGGGCTCGAAGCCGCACCGGTCCTGCATGTCGCGTGGCGTACCGGTTGGCCATCGATCGTTCGTGGCTCTGTCCGCGACGTCGCGCAGGGCTGGCGAGTGGCTGGGATGTCCCTCGCCGAAGGAGTCACTGAGGCGATTCCGGTAACACAAGACCAACACAACCCCGTTGCCGGACGGCCCGCCAACACGGTTCCAACACGGACGAAACGATATCTCCCGGTACGAAGCGGCACGGCTGCTAAAATCGGGACGTCTTGTCCTCTCCGCAGTTTGCCCAGCTCAGGCAAGCTTTCAGTGCTGGACCCCGGCAGAAGGCATGTAACTACCGGCCTTCTTGTAAGCGTGGACTCCAATTCGGGATGCTAGCACATAAACGCCCAGGTCAAACGACGATTCCCAGTTTCCGTGTTGCTAGCAGGCGGGTGACCTGGCACCGTGAAAGCGGAGGGTCCAGTTGAGCGCCGAGCCGGCGCAGGGACGCCATGAGAACACTTGGAATGGGGCTAGCCCTGTGGTGCTAAGAGCCTGTAGATAAAGGCTTAGGGGCTGTCTCGAGGAGACCAGCGTTTTGGCCGCTGGGTAATTAGGGGCCGGGCGCTGGTCGACCGGGAGCTGTACCTGCCCAGGTCGTGGACAGAGGACCGGGACCGCTGCCGCGAGGCGGGCGTGCCTTACGACGTGCAGTTCGCCTCCAAGACCGACCTGGCCCGCCTGATGCTGGGCCGGGCGCTGGACGCCGGGGTGCCCGCGGCCTGGGCCACGGCCGACGAGGCCTACGGCAAGGACGGCGGCTTGCGGGGCTGGCTCGAGCAGCGCCGCCTCGCCTATGTCGTCGCCGTGCCGAAGAGCCAGGCCGTGGTCGGCGACGCCGGGAAGTCCCGCGCCGACGTGCTGACCGCGGACGCCCCGGACCAGGCGTGGAAGCGCCGCAGCTGCGGTGACGGCTCCAAGGGGCCCCGGGTCTACGACTGGGCCGCCGCGACCCTGCCCGAGGACGGCACCGAGCCGCCCGGCTGGCAGCGGTTCCTGCTGGTCCGCCGCTCGCTGACCCCGAAATCCAAGGGCGAGCTGGAGCTGGCCTACTACCTGTGCGCCGCCCCGGCCGGCACCGCCGACGAGGAGCTGATCCGGGTCGCGGGGTCCCGCTGGGCCGTCGAGGAGTGCTTCCAGTCGGCCAAGAACGAGGCCGGCCTCGACCACTATCAGGTCCGCCGCTACGACGCCTGGTACCGGCACGCCACCCTCGCCGTCCTGGCGCACGCGTACCTCGCCGTCACCGCCGTGAACGCCCCAAAAGCCCTGGCAGCGGCCTCATCCCGGTCACGCTCGCGGAAGTCCGCCTTCTACTGGCACACCTGATCACCGCCACCCCGGCCCGCCCCGCGGCCTGGGCCTGGTCCACCTGCCGACGACGCCACCAGCACCAGGCCAGAACCAGCCACTACCGGCGAAGACAGGCAAACTATAACGAACTACTGCTGTAGTACTAAGGCGATTGCACTGATCCGAGGCAGGCTGGTCTGTTCCCGGCTCGGTCAGTGTGCGCCGCCCGGTTGTTCGCGCAACCGGCTGGGGAGCGCCGGTGTGGCGCGCCCGCCCTCCTTGGCGGCTATGGACTTGCCGAACGGGGTGCGTGCCAGCCCGAAGGGCGCCGCCAACGTCACCTGGACCTGCGCCCAAGACGGCCCCGACGTCATCACCGACGTCGCCGCCAGCGACGACCGGCAGGCCCGGGCGGAATTCACAAGTGCTGGAGAACCGGGGCCTGCTTCCCGCCGGCCACCTCGTCGACGGCGGCCACGCCTTCCTGGTCCGCATGGAGCGGGCCGGGTGCCCTGCGCGCGTTTCTGCGGCCGGGCCACGCTAGGAGAGCTGATGGCGTCACGAGGGCTGGATTGGCCGGCGCTTGCTGGCTTTCGCCAGGTTCAGTTTCGCTGACAGCGCCTGCGCTGCGGAGCGGACCCTGCGGCCGCGCTCGTCTGGCGGCAGTTCCCCGAAGGGGTCGACCTGCCGTCCCAGCCGCTCGCGCATGGCGGCCCGGGCTGCGTCGGCCTGGTCCTCGCGGGCCATCGGGCGGGACCACCGCGTGTTGGCCGCTAGCTGCGCGCGGAGGCGGCGCTGCTCGGGGGTCACGCGGCGTGCTCCGACTGGCCGGTCTCGGCGCGGCCATCCGCCGCTTTCCGGCGCTGCCGTCGCTTCAATCTCCGCCGCTCGTCTTGGTCTAGGCCGCCCCAGATGCCGTGTTCGTCGGCGCCGGTCGCGTACCCGAGGCAGTCGGGCTGGACGACGCAGCGGGCGCAGATCCGGCGGGCCTTGATCCCAGGGTCGCCGCGGGACGGGAAGAAGGCGTCCGGGTTCTCGCCGACGCACAGTCCCCGGGCGCGCCACTCGCCCGGGGCGACGGCGACCGGGGCGGGCATCACAATGGGCAGTAGTCGGGCCTGCGCGCGGTTGTCGAACTTCGGGTCGGGCATGCGGGATCGCTCCATCGGTTGCGGGACCGGGGGAGCGGTGTCCCTGGGTTGCCCGGGCCCTCGACTGGCGAGGCCGGGATCTGAACATCAGTTATCTCTGACGATTCGATTTAAACTGATGTGAATCAGGCTTGTCAACCTGCGGGGCGGTCGCCGTCTGCGAGTCCTTCGACCGCACGCGCGCTGTCGATCATGTCCGTGATGGCCTGGAGCGTCCGGTCCGACAGGCCGGCGGCGCGCAGCGCCATCTCGCGCACCTTGTCGTCGCTCAGCGCCGCGGTCACCTCTGCCGGGAGCGCGTCGCGCCGCGTGGCGTCGTCGGGGAAGAAGTAGGTCGGCGGCACCCCGAAGAAACCGGCGATGGCGATGAGGTGCTTCATGGTCGGGTTGTCGCGCGCCCCGGTCCGCAGCAGCCACAGGTACGTACCGGAAACCACCTTGCCCCCGGTGGCCTCGTTGATCGCGTCGGCGACCTCGGCTGGGGTGTACGGGCCCCGGTCCTTGGGGTGGACGGTGCGGAACAGCCGGTCGAGCCGTTCGGCGAACAGTCCCTCGGGCGGGCGTGTCTGCCGCGGCACGGTCACCTGCCGCCTTCGCGTCGTCGGGTCGTCACCCCTGCAGGGTGCCGCACCTCACCAGCTAACGCAAGTTAGTCTCGGTCTCGTCTCGTTCACGCCAGTAAGGACGGAGCCCGGCTTTGACCCCCGATGCGAACGAGGTGCGGTCGTCGGTCCGACCGGCAGCTTCGTCAAAACGGCCAGGTCAGAGGCTATCTTCGGCTCTGTGCAGCTAAGTTCAGCCAATCCATGCGCAGGTCGGCAAGGTCGGAGAATGTGAGCAGATTAGTTGGAACACGTTGTCGATAACTTCTCGCGGGCAGTGCGTAGCGGTTTGTCGGGCATCTCGGCTGCCGTCGTCGTGGGCGAGAGAAGGTACTCAGTGTCAACGCAGAAGAGGCACCCACGACTCACAGGGCGCTCATGCTGCGCAGACCTTGCCGTGAGGTCTGACCTGCACCATCGTCCACGCGCAGATACTAGTGTGACCTTGCCCCCGCTTCCCGGGCACCGGCGAACGGGGGCAAGGTCAATCGCGGGCAGCGGCCACGGCGCGAGTAACGACGTCCGCGTGGCAGTCACCTCTCGGTCGGCCCCCGCGGCGCTCTGCCACGGCAGCCGAGATCCGGCCGGGTGGCCAGCCGAGTGGCGGCATCTCCGCCTTGTCGATGCGGGCGGTGCAGCTCCACGATCGTGTCTGGCTTCCAGCTGAGCTGGCCGAGTTGCTGTTCGTGGAGCGCCAGCACGAGGATCAGGGCGGGATCCGACTCGCGGAGGGTGCTGAGAATGTCGCGCGCCGCCTGGCTGTCCAGGCCTTCGGTGGGTTCGTCCGCGAGCAGGATGTCCGGCCGGGCGAGGAGAGCCTGGGCGATGGTCAGCCGTCGTAGCTGCCCGCCGGACAGCGCCCGTCCGCCCTGCCCGATCCGCTGGTCAAGAGCCGCCACGTCCAGCACCCGGTCAAGCCCGACGAGCGTCAGGACCTCCCGCAGTCGGTCGTCGCTGGCGTCAGGATCGGCGAGCCGGAGATTGTCGGCCACCGTCCCGCGGAAGGCGTACGGCTGCTGCGGGAGGCAGACGACCTTGCCGATGACCTGCACCTGGCCGACCCCGGTTGGAATCTGGCCGGCCAGCGCGGCGAGAATGCTTGTTTTGCCGGCCGCGGAAGGCCCGTTCAGCAGGACTGTCTGGCCGGGTGCGGCCCGGAAGCTGAGGCCGCCGACGATCACTCCGCGTCCTCGGTCGATGCTCAGGCCCGCCGCGACGACTGATCCGGCGAGATCTGCCCTGGCCATGTCGTTCCCGGTCGGCGGATCGCCGGCCAGCGAGCCGTCGGCCGCGGGCGGCAGCGCCTGGCTCAGCCGCCCCCAGACGGCCCGGGTCCGCCCGACATCGCGGGCGGCGGCCGCGAGCGGGTCGCTCAGCTGGAGGATGCCGAGCGCGGCGAGCGTGACGGCAGCCGCGCTGGCGACCGCGGTCGGTCGCTGGCCGACCGTCCCTGAGGCCAGCGCGGCGATCACCAGCACCGTCCCGCCGGCCACGGCGGCGGCCAGCGCCCGGGTAACGACCGCGAGCATGCGGAGACGATGCCCGGCCTGCTCCACGTCCGCCAGCAGGTCCGCAGCGCGCGCGGCGGCGAGCGCCTGCGCTTCGAACGAGAGCAGCTCGTCGAGGCCGTCGAGGGCATCGACCAGGCCCTGCCGCGCGGCCTGCTCGGCCGCGGCTAGCTCTCGTCCCGGCTGCAGGCTGGATGCCCAGCCGGGCAGCACGACGATCACGGCCATGGCGAGGCCGCCCGCTGCGATCACCCCGGCCAGGCTGGGGCTGACGGTCGCGATCACGGCGCTGCCACCGGCCAGCACGCCGGCGTAAGTGACGACCGGAGCGGCGACCCGTAGCAGCGAGTTCTCCGCGATCTGCGCGTCGCTGGTGACCGCGTGCAGCAGCGCCCCGGTTCGCTCCTCGGCCCGCCCGCCGCCCGGCGCGGCGATGGCCGCAGCGAAGACGCCTTCTTTCAAGGCCGCGTCGAGCCGGAGCGCGGCCGAATGCCCGGTCAGGCGCTCCACGTAGCGGATGGCGGTCCGGCCGAAGGCCAGGGCCTGGACGCCCGCGCTTGGGTAGAAGAACGAGAAGCCTGCGGCCAGGCCTGCTCCGGCCAGCGCCGACATGGCGATGAACCAGCCCGACAGCGCCAGCAACCCCACCGAGGCCCCGCCGGCGCACACGCCGAGGACGAGGGACCCGAGCAGGGCCGCACCCGCATGGCGGGAACGGCCGGCCGTGAGCACTCGGAGCGCGTCAGCGGACATGAGCCGCCCTCGCGAAAGGGACAGGATCGACGGGGGTCGGATCGAGATACAGGACCTGGGAGCACCGCCCGAGCACCGCCGGCGAGTGCGAGGCCATGACGATCGTCCGCTCCGGTGCGAGACCGGCAATGGCCTCGATCAGGCTCGCCTCGGCGACCGGGTCCAGATGCGCGGTCGGCTCGTCCAGGACCAGTAGCGCCGCGTTGCACAGCAGCGCGCGGGCGAGGGCCAGGCGCCGGGCCTGGCCACCCGAGAGGGCGGCGCCGTCCCAGCCGATCCGGGCGTCCAGGCCGCCACGAATTCCGCCGACCGTCTCGGCCAGACCCACGGCCCTGAGCACCGCCCACTGTTCTTCGTTGGTGACCCAAGGCCGGGCAATGCGCAGGTTCTCGGCTATCGAGGTCTGAAAGAAGTACGGGCGCTGGCTGACCCAGGCGATGCCGCCTGTCGGGCGCTCGATCGAGCCGCCTGACGGCGTCAGCCGGCCGGTCACCAGCCGCAGCAGCGTTGTCTTGCCGGCCCCGGACGGGCCGGCCACGCCAGCGATGGCGCCGCGGGGCACGATCCATTCAACGTCGCGCAGGGCATCAGCGCCTGCGCCCGGGTACCGGAGCCGGAGCGCCCGCGCGCGGACCGCGGGCTCGCTTCCCGGCTGAAAAGGGAGCGCGTCGACGACGATGTCGAGCGCCGGGGACGCCTGGTCCCCAGCACGGCTTGGCAGATCGATCTCACGGGTCAGGGTCGCTGTCACCGCCGTGATGTCCCGGCGGTCATGGTAGGCCGCCGCCAGATCGCGGAACGGCTGGAAGAAAGCGGGGGCGAGCAGCAGGAGGAACAGCCCGCTGCGCAGTCCGAGGGCGGTCGGCGCCCAGCCGATGTGCACGTAGCCCAGCAGCACCAAGCCGATGTAGGTGGCCGCCATCGCGACCGCGTAGGTCACCAGTGCCTCGAGGGCGGCCGAGGACAGCAGCGCGACCCGCAGCACCGACAGGGTGCGCCGGGCCAGTTCGTCGGCGGCGTCCCCTACCCGCAAGCGCTCTCGGCCGGTCGCGTCCAGTGCCCGCAGGGCCTGGCCGCCCTTGATCCGGTCGAGTACCAGCTCGTCGAGTTCGGTCACGGCGGCAGCCTGCCGTCGGCTGAGCCGGTCCGCCCCCATCCCGAACACCGCCATGTTCAGCGGGATCAGCGGGGCCGCGGCCAGCAGCAGGACCCCCACCAGCCAGTTAGTGGCCAGGGCAATCGCGGCGATGACCGCCGGAACCAGCACCACCTGCAGCCGAAGAGGCTCCCAGCGTTCCGCCGCGTCTGCCACCTGGCGTGCCTCCTCGACGAGCAGGCGGCTCGCGGCGGCCGAGCCCACCGCGGGAGCCGCCGGGGCGAACAGAACCCTGAGCAGACGGCGCCGCAGGCCACGCTCCGCCTTCCCCGCGCCTCGTGCGGCCAGCAGCGCCGCCACCGCCGCGAAGCCCGCCTGGGCGGCGAGGCCGAACACGCCGACGACTAGCCAGCGGATGGCCGCCTGACTCGTCAGATGCCGCAGGTCGGAGCTGACCAGCGACGCCACCGCGTAGAGCTCGATGACCAGGCCACCGGTGGCCGCCACGCTAGCGCACGCGGCCGCACGGAACCACCAGGCAGCGGAAGCGATGGACGCGGCGACCGGCTCTTCATCATCGCCTGTCATGTGGTGTCGCCGTCGTCGAGCGCGGTCGCCGGATGGCGGACGGAGTCGATGATCCATAGCACCAGCGCGGTGGCCGTGAAAGCGGAGACGAGGGTCAGGGTCACCCACACGCCCCAGGAATTCAGCACATTCAGGAAGAGCAAGGAGAGCGCTGCGATAGCGAGGGCGAGGCCGCCGCCAACCGCGATCCGCAGCGGCATCGGCAGGCGGCGCGGATCGTCGGGAATGAACTTTCCGCGGAACAGCTCCTGCTCGGGCCCGGTGCTCATGCCGATCGCTCCTTAGCTTGGGCCGGGGCGGCCGCCGCCCGTCGACGTGGACGAAGAACCCAGAACGCGTAGGCGTTGTAGGCGATGACCAGGGGGATGAACGGGCCGAACCCGCCGAGCAGGAAGTCGAGCGAGCTCGACGGCGATGCCGCGCGCGCGATCGTCAGGTCCGGCGGCAGGATCAGCGGGTAGAACAGCACCGCGACCCCGGCGACTCCGGCCGCCACCGCGATCGCGACCGCGACGAACGCCAGGTTGTCATGGTCTTCCCGGCCGAAGCTCCACCAGGCGGAGACGAACATGACCGCCGCCACGAGCCCAGCCCAGGTCAGCAGGGCGATGCGGAGCGGCTGGCCGATGGTCAGGCCTGACGCTCCTGTCGCCGGCTGCAGCGCCGCCGCCAGGATCACCAGTGCGGCCGCGGCCGGGGTGAGCGCCCGGCCCCAGCGGGCGAACACGACCCGCAGGGCCGCGTCATCGGAGCGCATCTTCACCGCGGCCGCCCCCGCGAGCGCGTAGAGGGCGACCGTCGCGAGACCGGTGAGGACGCTGTAACCGGATAGGAAGTCGAACGTGCCGCCGGTGAACCGGCTGCCCGCGCCGAGGGGGATGCCACCGACGACGGCGCCGATCACCGTGCCCTGGGCGAACGCGGCCAGCAGCGAGCCGACCATGAACACGCGGCCCCAGGCCTTAGGCCACCGGTCGGCGTTGGAGATCATCTCTATGCTCACCCCCCGTCCGATGAGCGAAAAGAGCATCACGATCACGGCGGGGTAGACCGCGGGCAGGAGCGCGCCGGTGGCGGCCGGGAACCCTCCCCAGAGACCGACGGCGATGAGCAGAATCCAGGACTCGTTGCCGTCCCAGACGGGGGCCACCAGGTCAAGCAGCGACCGGCGGCGGGCATCGTCGCGCTGGCTGAGGGCCAGGATCCCCATGCCCAGGTCGTAGCCGTCGAGGGTGACGTACAGGACCAGGCCGAGCGCGACCACCGCGAACCAGATATCGGCGCTCATGGGCGTGCCTCACTCATTCCCGAGCCCATTGCTGACGTCATGACCGCCGGGGCAGTGGCTGAGCTGCCGGCCGTTTGCTCTTGCGACGCCGGATCACCTCCTGGCGGGTTTGACGGCTGTATGTCCATCGTCTCGATCGGGTCGGGTCCCCGCATGACCTGGCGTACGACGTAGGCGATCCACACGGTGAGCATCGCCAGGTACAGGCAGACGAAGCCGGCCAGCGAGAAGATCATGCTGCCGGAGGCGAGGTGGGAGACGGCGCTTCCGGTGCGGAGCTGCCCGTAGACGACCCACGGCTGGCGTCCGGCCTCGGCCGTGATCCAGCCGCCGATGATGGCGAGCACGCCGATCGGGGTCGTCCACGTCACCCAGCGCAGGAACCGCCGCGAGGTGTACAGCTTTCTCCGCAGCCGCAGGTAGAGACCGACCAGCGCGGTCGCGAACATGACGAGCGCGGAGTAGAACATCACCCGGAAGCCGTAGAAGACGGCGTAGATGTTCGGCCGGTCGTCGGCCGGGATGGTGTCGATGCCCGGCGTCGTCGCCTGCCCCGACAGGTCGTGCGGGCCGAGCAGCGCGCTCAGGTTCGGGATCGTGATCTGGAAGAGGTCCTTGTCGGCCCACGGCTCGGGGATCACGAGCACGTTGTAGCCGGAGTTCCGCGAGTTGTAGTTCCCTTCCAGGGTGATCAGCTTGGCCGGCTGGTACTGGAACATCGTCGAGGCGACGTTGTCGCCGATGAACAGCTGCCACGGCAGCAGGATCGCCAGCAGGCCCATCGCGATGGAGAAGCTGCGGCGGGAGAACGGCCGGTACCGGCCGCGGGCCAGGTAGTAGGCCGAGATGCCCGCGATGAGCCAGGTCGCCGCGATCAGCACCGCGAACAGCATGTGGAGGATCCGGTGCGGGAACGACGGGTTGAACAGGACGCTCATCCAGTCCTTGGGCTGGAACTGGCCGTTCACCCGGACGAAGCCGGTCGGCGTCTGCATCCACGAGTTCGCCGCTAGGATCCAGGTGGTCGACAGCAGGGTGCCCAGCGCCACCATGACGTTGGCGATCATCGTGACCTTGTCGCTGACCCGGCCCTCGCCATACAGCATGATCCCGATGAAGCCGGCCTCGAGGAAGAAGGCGGTCGCCACCTCCATCCCGATGATCACTCCGATGATCGGGCCGACGTCATGCGCGTACACGCCCCAGTTCAGGCCGAACTCAAACGTCAGCACGATGCCCGCCACCACCCCGAGGGCGAAGCCGACCGCGAAGATCTTCCGCCAGAACCGGTAGATCTGCAGGTAGACCGGATCCCGGGTGCGCAGGTACAGCGCGTAGTTAATGCACAGGAAGACGGACAGCCCGACCGTGATAGCCGGGAAGCTCATGTGGAACGCCGCGGTGACCGCGAACTGCCACCGCGAAAGCTCAAGCACAGTCGGCGACGACATTAGTTTTCTCCTCCGGGAGGCGGGGATGGCGGGCCAGCTTGTGCGGGCCGCGATCGGAGCTGGAGTGCGACGATGATCGCGGCGAGGGCGGCGAGGCCGGCCGCGATCAAGAACGACAGCCGGTACCCGGCCACCAGCGAGTCGTGCTGCCCGGCGGTGGCCGCGGCGGCGGCGGTGGCCAGGATCGCCAGCCCGACTGCGGCGCCGGCCTGCTGGCTGGTGGTGAACAGTGCCCCCGCCAGTCCCTGTTCGCTGGCGGCCACGCCGCTGGTGATCGCGATCGAGGCCGTCGGCAGCGCCAGTCCGGTGCCGGCCGCGGTCAGCACCAGGCCCGGCAGCACCGCCTCCGGGTAGCTGGCGCCGGCGGTGATCTGCGCCAGCCACAGCTGGCCGGCGGCCGTGCAGGCCAGCCCGGCCAGCAGCACCGTCTTGATGCTGAAGCGGGCAAGCAGCCTGCGGGTCCCCAGGGTGGAGACGAGGACCACGGTCACCGTCGAGGGGATCAGCCCCAGCCCGGTCGCCAGCGGGCTGAACCCCAGCACCTTCTGCATGTACAGCGACCCGAAATAGACGTAGCCGGCCAGGATCGCGCCGATCAGCAGCATCGCCGCGATCGCGGCCCGCCGGGCCGGCACGGCCAGGATCGACAGCGGCAGCATCGGGGCGGGCGATTTCTTCTCGGCGACGACGAAGCCGGTCGTCAGCAGCACCGCCAGCGCGAGGGCGATGATGGTGGCGGGGGCGGTGAAGCCGTGCTGCTGGCCGCTGCTGAGCCCGAAGATCAGCGCGGCGATGCCGCCGGTCACCAGCAGCGCCCCGCGCACGTCGACCCCGCCGCCGGTGCCGGACCGGCCGCCGGCCGGCAGCCCCGGCAGCAGGGCGAGCATGACCGCGATGATCGGCGGGTTGACCAGGAACACCGCCCGCCAGCCGAGGTACTGGGTGAGCAGGCCGCCGGCGACGATCCCGGCGGTGGCGCCGGCCGCGGTGGTGGCCTGCCAGATCGCCAGCGCCCGGTTGCGGGCCGCGCCTTCGGAGTTGGTCGTCGTCAGCAACGAGAGCGCGGCCGGGGAGACCATCGCCCCGGCCGCTCCCTGCACGATCCTGGCGATGATCAGCATGACCGGCCAGTGCGCGAGCCCGCACGCCAGCGAGGCGATCCCGAACACGCCGAGGCCGGCCGCCAGCACCCGGCGCCGGCCGAGCAAGTCGGCCAGCCGCCCGCCCGCCAGCAGCAGTGACCCGAACGCGAGCGCGTAGCCGGTCACGATCCACTGCAGCTGCGCCGCCGCCATGCCCAGCTCGCGCTGGATCGCCGGCAGCGCCACGTTGACCACGCTGAAGTCCAGTTGCAGCACGAACTGGGCGGTGCAGATGAGCGAGATGACGAACACGGCCCGCCGGGGGGCGGTCGGAGCAGGTGCCGGGGTGGCGCCCTTGGTCGGCACGCCATTGGTCATGCGCAGTTCCTCTCGATCTCGTCGATCTCGCGTGCTCCGCCGGCCAGCGCCGCCCTCACAAGCAGCCGGGGAGCGGGTCAGATGGGTAGCGGCGAAGGTCGGGCACCCCGGCCCGGCGCCGAGGCCGCGGCGCTGCCGCCAGCGCAGTTGCTCGGCGGAGTCGGCGGCGGCGGCGACGGTCTGGCCTTGCCGGGCGCCGGCCGGCTGCTGGTAGCCGCCGAAGCGCCCGACGGGGCTCCAGCGGGGGCTGATGGCAGGCAGCGGCGCGTCGAGGTCCTCGTACTCCGCGGCCGCGTAGCCGATCTGGCCGCCGGTGACGGCTAGCACGGACTCGATCCGCGCGATGTCCTCATCGGCGACGCCGAAGTAGTCGGCCGACAGCACGGCCAGGTCCGCGTACTTGCCCGCGGTGATCGTCCCCTTGGCCTCGTTCTCGCCGGTCAGCTCGGCGCTGCTGCTGGTGTAGAGGCGCAGTGCGGTAGCGCGGTCCATCCGGTTGCTGGCCGGGTGCAACTCGAGCCCGCTCAGCGTCCGGCCGGTCACCAGCCAGGCCAGCGACAGCCACGGGTTGTAGCTGGAGACCCGGGTCGGGTCTGTCCCGGCGCCGACCACCAGGCCGGTGTCGAGCATCGCCCGCAGCGGCGGGGCGCAGCGCGCCGCCTCGGCGCCGAACCGCTCGGCGAACGCCCGACCCGGAAGTTCTCGTAGTCCAGCCCGGCCCGGCCCGGACCAGGGTTTCCCCCGCTCCCGCGCAGCGCAGCCACTCGTCGCCGTCGTCCGGGTGCACGGTCGCGGTCCAGCGCCGCAGGTCGTCCAGCTCCTGCCCGGGGACCTGCGGGAACAGGTAGTAGGAGATTCGCAGGCTGAGCTCGCCCCGGTTGGCCAGCTCCATCACCGCCGCGTAGTCGCCGGGGAAGCTCTGGAACCCGCCCGCCGCGTCCATCGCGCTGGTCAGCCCGAACCGGTTCAGCTCGCGCAGGAAGTGCCGGGTGGAGACGATCTGGTCGGCCGCGCTCAGCACCGGCCCCTGGGCCAGCGTCTGGTACAGCAGGATCGCAGTGGGCGCGGCCAGCAGCAGGCCGGTCGGGTTGTCGGCGTGGTCGCGGACGATCTCGCCGCCGGGCGGATTGGGGGTGTCCCTGGTGTAGCCGACCGCCGCCAGGGCCGCGCGGTTCAGCAGCGCCGATTGGTACAGGTGGAGCACGAAGACCGGGGTGTCGGGCGCGGCCGCGTTCAGTTCGGATATGGTCGGCAGCCGCTGCTCGGCCATCTGCTCGGCGCTCCACCCGCCGACCACCCGGATCCACTGGCCCGCCGGGGTCCGCCCTGCCTGCTCGGCGAGCATCGCCAGACCCGCCGCCAGCGACGGGACGCCATCCCAGCGCAGTTCCAGCAGGTAGTTCCGGCCACTCCGGATGACATGCAGATGCGAGTCGTTGAGACCGGGGATGAGCCGGCGGCCCAGCGCGTCAACCACCCGCGTTGCGGGACCGACCGAGCCGGCGGTGGCGGCGTCGTCGCCCACGACAGTGAACCTGCCGTCGCGGATGGCGACCGCCGAGGCGCCGGGTATAGCCGCGTCGCCGGTGTGGATCCGGCCGTTACGGATCACCAGGTCGGCTGGCTGCCCCGCGCCGTCGGACGGCCGGATCCCGTCAACCGGCATCGAGAGCCCGTGTGTGATGCCCATGCCGCTACTGTCGCGTAACCCCGGGGCCCGACGCTTCAGTCACACGACTGAGACGGGCAGACTGCAACCCGGATCCGGAGCCAGGGGTCAGCTATTAATCCGGTTCTAAAGGTCGGGCCGCCTACGGGCAGCTTCAACTTCAGCCCGACGACGGCCGAGGGGGTGGACGTGGCCGACGCCGCGATCGGTCCGATGTCCGCGATCACCGTCACCGCGGGGCGTGACCTCGCCGCCTCCGATGCGAACGACAAGGTGGCGCTGGGGGCTCGATCAGGCGCAGGCGGATGGTCCCACTCCAAACGGCGGAACGGACGTCCGCCCCTCCTTTGCGTCCGTAACGCACAGTCCAGGGAAATTCAAGATCTTCCTCTCGAACGGTTCCGTGCTTCGAGTCTTCCGCAACACAGCGCCCGGGATCGTTCGGGACAATAGATCTTGCCTTTCGCCTTACCGGGGCCAGCCGGATATCTCGTAGGGAGAGACCGGATTGTCCGGGCGCATGCCAGCGCGGTGAGGGCCGCGTCCGCCGCGTAGTGGCCGCTGCGCACCGCCTTTCCATCGTCGCCGGCCAGCCGGTGGCGGTCCAGGCGCCCGCTAGCAGCAGGCCGGGGATACGGGTCGGGACGGCCAGGCGGAGCCGGGCGGGCCCCGTGGCCGGGTCGAAGGTAGCGCTCCGCTCCCGGCGCAGCGCCTCCAGGGCCGCGGTGGGATGGATCTCGCCCAGCGGCACCGTGGCCCAGCCGATGTCGGCGGCGCCCGGCTCGGACAGCAGGGCGGTCTTGAAGACCTTGGCCGCCAGCGCGAGCGAGGCCTGATCGGCGGTGGCGTTCAGGGTAGCGACGCCCACGAGGTCCCACAGTGACTCCAGGGCACGCGGCGACTGCCCGTACCGCCGCAGCCAGTCGCCGAAGGTCCGCTCGTCCAGCGACGGGCCGTCGAGGTTGAGCCCCTGGAGCGCCAGCGCCGCGCGTACCACCTGCAGTCGCTCGAGCGAGTTGAGGTGCGGGTACCGGGCGAGGCTGAGCGCCAGGTGCAGCGGGACGGGGAGCGCGGTCCGGCTCAAGGCGCCGAGCAACGGTTCGTTCGTGCCCCGCTTGCGGCGGGCGGCGTCGAGCACAGGCACGTACAGGCGCCGCTCAGCGTTACTTTGTCGTTGGCGCCGAGTCGGTCGACGAGGCCGCGATAGGCCGTGCAGTAGCGCAGGAACACGTACTGACCGTTGTCGACCGTCAGGTCCCCGCGCTCGAACGAAAAGGCCAGCCCGTCCAACCGTGGCCGGCCCTCGACCAGGGTGACCGCGACGATCCGTCGACAAGAGATTCCGACTTCGTCGAAGCGTTGCCATTGTCATGTACGTATTGCTTACGCGAACTTGGCCGGGGCGAGTGCCGGGGTCCCGGCTACCATTTGACGCGTAAAGGGAAGCATTGGCTGTGACTGACGATGAAGTTGAGCGGGCTGGGCAGCGGAAGTTCGTCGAGGCGTTCACCGCGACGATGCACGCTGACCCAGCGGGCCGCAAGCGCCGTTCTGTAGCGGCCGGGGTGGCCGTGATAATCATTTCCGCGGGCACGGCGGTAGCGGCGGGCGTGGCCAGCTCGCCCAGTGCTGGCCAGCCTTCTCCGAACGCCCAGCTGAGCGTGCTCGCGCACGCCGCGTCGTCCGCTCCGTTCCCGTCGCCTTCGCCTAGCGCGGGCCTGCCGAGCCTCGCTCATCCGGCCCGCGCCGCCTCAAGGCCGGGCAAGCCCCCGGTCCGCCGGGCGTCGAAGCATGCCTCGTCCAGTCGCGCCTCCCGCGGCGACGGGACCTCCATCGTCAGCGTCGGTCAGACGACGGACTCAGGGTCGACCGTCGGCGGAGCCCCGTCTGGCGGGGGAGCGTCCTCCAGCGGGGGCAAGTCGCCGACGAAACCTCCGACGAAGGCACCCGCTCCCCCGAAGAGCCCGACCTCAACCCCGACGCAATCCTCCTCGCCTGCCCCGACCCCATTCAGCGTGAGCGGTCAGGTCTCCTGTGTTTCCGGTAACTCGGTCGAGGGCGTGTGGGTCCAGGCCGCTGACGGCGCTGGGTGGGCGCCTTGGCAGGGCCTGGGGAACGGGTCCACCTCGAATTGGTGGTTCACCCTGCCCGAGAACGAGGCCTGGTCACTTCACGTCGGCTGTGGCGGGTCGACCTCCAGCTGGGCGGTCGCCGACTACACGCCCTGGGTGACCGGCTCGTACAACGCGTTCAACTGCTACGACGTCGCGGGTCAGGCCGACTACGGGACGTGCGCCCTGCGCTGACCCGCTCGGTGGAGGGTCAGCCGCATCGTGATCGGAGGTGCACCATGCCAAACGCGACGTCGTCAGTTACCGAGTTGTCGTTGACGACCCCCCGGACTGGGCGGCAGGCGCCGACCCGCGGCTGCTGACTGGGCTGGAGGCCGTCGCCGCGTCGGCCGCCCTGGCCAGGGCCGCGCGGCGGTGGCCGTGGCCGGACTGGCTGCGGCCGGCGCTGGCCGCGTCGGCGATCGCGGAGCTGGCGATGGCGGGTTTGCTGGTCGCGGGGAGCCGCGACACCCCGGCCGAGCTGGCGCTGGCCGCCGCGGCGGGCGCCGTGGGCGGCGCGCTGCTGGCGCTGGCGGCCTGCCCCGGCGCGGTGACCACCGGGCTGCTCGCGCTCGGGCTGCTATGCGCGGTCGGGGCGGGTGGCCTTGGCGCCGAGGGGATCAACGCCCCACGGTGCGCCGTCCGCATCGTTGCAGTCAAGGACGGACCACCAGACTCTGGTAGCAGCCGGAGGCCTAGCTGCCAAGGTCATCGAATCCGCTCGCCGCCTATTGCAGGTCCGCGAGATTGACGAAGGTGCTTCCCGGCGGCAGCCCCTGATCGTTAAGGAACGATGCCGCGGCATCCAGGACAGAGACAGAGCCGTAAAGCGTCGCGGATCCCTGGACAGCTGTCCCGCTGGCTGGAGATGTTCGCTGAGGTCGTCGGGGGGCCGGTCATGGCCTGGGGGCTGCGGGAGGATTCGCGCCCCGATCGTTGGCGTGGCGGGGTTCTGGGGTCAGCCAGTGCGTGACCGTGGCCGGGTGGGCTGGGTCGGTCATCGCGCGGATCGCGTCGTACCTATGCTGGTCCCGCACGGTGACCCGGGCCTGCAGCAGTTGGAGGTCCTGCCAGGACGCGACGACAAACTGCTCCAGGATCCGGCTGGGCTCGGCACCGTCCCGCCACACTCGCCATGAACTTGCCCCGGTCCGGCGCCTGCTGAACCGGGCATCCCGGAGCGCCGCGAGCAGGTCATCCTCGCCCCCGGGCAGCACCCGGTATTCGATGGTGACCAGGACCGGCCCGCCGGTCGGCCCGCCATCGGCCAAGTTGGGTGCCGGCCAGTCGCTGCCGGGCAACAGGTCCTGCGGGGGGATCACCTGGAACCGGTGGCGCAGCCCGGCGAGCGGGCCGAGCGCCAGCCCGGCCGCCGCGGCCAGCAGCGGCCGTGCTAGCCCGGCGTGCTGCGCAGCCACGCCGAAAACGGCGCTGCCGACGGCGCTGCCGCCCTGGAAGACGACCAGGTAGAACGACATGCCGCGGGCCTTGACCCACTGCGGCAGCGTCAGCTGGTATAGCGAGTTCAAGGTCGACAGCGCCAAGATCCACGCCATCCCGCCGACCACGAGAGCCACGGCAACCAGCGCGGTCACGTGGACCAGGGCCTGGATGAGCGCGACGCCGGCCAGCCCCGCTGAGCCGGCGGTGAGCTGGGCGCCGGGCGTCAGCCGGGCACGCAGCCGCGGCAGCACGGCGGCGCCGGCCAGCGCGCCGACACCGACGCAGCCCAGCAGCAGCCCATAACCACCAGAACCGAGATGCAGCTGGGAGTGGGCCGTCAGCGGCAGCAGCGCCCAGACCGAGCTGGCGAACACGGTGAACAGCCCGGCCCGCAACAAGATCGCGCGCAGCGCCGGGCTGGCGGCCACGTACCGGCCGCCTGCTCGGACCGCCTCACCGACCTGCTCGCGGGGGAGCGCGTTCGCGGGCCGGGTGCCCTTCCACCACCAAATCACGGCGACGACGGCGAGGAAGGTCGCGGCGTTGGCCAAGAAGACTATGCCGGCGCTGGTAGCCGCGAGCAGGAGCCCGCCGATGGCGGGGCCGACCGCGCGGGCCAGATTCTGGTTCACCGCGCCCAGCGAGATGGCCTGCGGCCGTTCAGCCGGCGCCACGAGCTCAGGCTGCAACGTCTGCCAGGTGGGAGACGTGAGGGCCTGGCCGGTGCCCAAGGCAAACACGAGCGCGAGCAGCACCCAGGGCGTGACGAGCCCGGCGATCGCCAGCAGGCCGAGCGCCACGGCGGCCAGCAGCATGACCGCCTGGGTGACCAGCAGGAACCGCCGCCGGTCGACCAGATCGCCGATGGTGCCCGCCAGCACCGCGAACAACACGATTGGCAGGCTCGCCGCGGTCTGCACCAGGGTGACATAAAGCACCGAGCTGGTCAGCGTCAGCATCAGCCACTGGGCGGCGACGGTCTGCATCCAGCTGCCGACGTTGCTGACAAACTGCGCGCCCCACATCGCGGCGAACAGCCGGCGACGAAACGGCGCCCACGCCGATCCCGCAGCCGGCGAAACGCTGCCACCGGTGGTGCCGGCGTCGGAATCCATATCCTTTCACCCCTAGTCCTCAGCGGAACCGCGTGACCACCGCACAGCGGGCGCCGCCGGACGCCGCATCTCGGCTCCCGCTCCCACTCACCCAACTGAGCCGCGGCAGCCCTGAGATCACCCGGCCAGGGGCGCCCGTCCCGCCACGACACCGACTACGCCTAGTCCGATCCCCGCAGCAAGCCCTAGCAGCGGGCGTCGTTATACGACGCCACCGCCGGGCCCGCAGCAACACCGATCACAGCCGCTGTAGTCCACCGGGCCACCCGGTTCGACGCCGTCACTGGGACACCCGCATAGAGACGGGCCTCACCATCTCGCCTCGACCGGTGTCAGGATGTCGCCATGGCGGTGGATGACCCGCCACTGCCCGTCTTCCCGGCGGTAGATCTGCGTGGCGCGCAGCGCCATGCCCTTATCCTCACGGTCGCCCGTGTGCGCGTAGTGTTCGAGCTCGACGGTGAACGCGAGATTCTCCTCCAGCACCGTCGCCACGTTCTCAGCGCGCCAGCCGTCGAAGTGCTGGGTCTTCGATGCCTCCGTAAGCAGCTCACGGACGGCATCGAAGCCGACCTGATAGCCGCCGATCGCGGCCATGATCGTCACGTCGTCGGCGTGCGACCACAGCTCGAGGAACGGCTCGGGATGGCCTTGGCTCTGCTCAGTGATAGCGGCGTGGCAGCGATCCACGAATGCTCTGAACTCCCGCATCGAAGATGATTCCTGTACCGGCATTGTGATGTCTCCTTCGGTCAGTGGCCAGGGCCTAGCAGATGACGCCGATCCGGAAGACCCGCTTACCAGATCAGCGGGCGACTAGGACCGTCTCGCCCGGACGGCGGGCTCCGATCGACGATCTAAACAAGTCGCCGGCTCGGGTACTCCTCGCCGCTGAGTCCGGCAGCTGATCCGTATCGCGCATATGTGCCATTATGTTGGGTGACGCCCGGCGTCGCGGAACAGCTCTACCCAGGGTGGTCGCGAGCTGGCATGGAGCCGTAAGGCCGCAGATGGAGACAGCGCGAGTACGTCCGGTGGTCATGGCGTGAATCCTCTCCGTGCGCTCACGCGGTTGTTGCTGTGATCGTCGTCCGCGGCGGAACCGGATCGCTTCAGTCAGGTGACTGAACTGGCGGCCGACTCGGCACGATGGCTGCACGGTGGTGATCGCCGCCTCCTGTGCCACCGCCTGCGCGACGGCAGTTGAACCACGCGCACGTGGCCGTTGATCGCGCGCGCCGGCCAGGTCGCCCACTGCGTCCTGCTCTGACAGAACATGGTGATCGAGACGGAGATGGCGTACCTGGTGGTGAGCGAGCCAGCCGCGTGGGCGGTGCGCGCGGCTGCGGCGGTGGCGAGGATGGCGAGCCCGATTGCCGCGCCGACCTGCTGGACGCTGGTCAACAGAGCGCCTGCCAGGCCCTGGTCGCCTGGCTGGACGCCGCTGGTGATCGCGATGAAGGCGGCGGGCAGGGCTAGGCCGATGCCTAGCGCGGTCAGCACCAAGCCGGGCAGGACCGCGGTGGCGTAGCTGGAGTCCGGCGAGATCTGGGCAAGCCAGAGTTGGCCCGCGCCCATCGCCACCAGCCCGGCGAGCAGGACTTGCTTGATGGTCAACCGGGTGAGCAGGCGGCGAGTGACCAGCGTGGAGGTGAGCACCACGGTCGCTGTCGAGGGCGTCAGCGCCCGGCCGGTGGCCCGCGGACTGAAGCCCTGCACCCGCTGCAGGTACGGCGAGACGAAGTAGACGTAGCCGGCCAGCACCGCGTCGATCAGCAGCATCGCGGTGAGCGCCGCCCGGCGGGCCGGCACCGACAAGATGGCCAGCGACAGAATCGGCGCTGCGCCCTTCTGTTCGGCACGGGCGAAGCCGACAGCGAGTACCACCGCCGCGACGAGCGCGACGATGCTGGCCATCGCGGTGAAGCCGTACTGCTGGCCGTAGCTGAGCCCGAAAATCAGCGCTGCCAGCGCGCCGGTCACCAGGACCGCGCCCGGAACGTCGATGCGCTGGCGGCCGGCCGGCAGCCGTGGGAACCAGCGCGAGCATGACCGCTATCAGCGGCGGGTTGACCAGGAAGACCGCCCGCCAGCCCAGGTACTGGGTGAGCAACCCGCCGATGACGATCCCGTGGTGGAGCCCGCTGCGGCCGTCGCAGGCCAGATCGCCAGCGCCCGGTTCCGTGCCGGCCCCTCCGGGTTCATCGTGGTCAGCAATGACAACGCGGCCGGGCGTGGGCAGGGCCACGTTCACCACGCTGAAGTCCAGTTGCAGCACGAACTGCGCGGCACCGATCACCGTCATCGCCAGCGCGGCGTCCCGCGCCCTGACTCAGCGCGACGGCGTGCGAGGCGCGGATCTCCAGGGTGTGCGCGCCAGCGCGCCGAGCAATGAAGTGCTGGGCCTCGGGCGATCAGCTGATCGGCGGTCGCGATCACATACCAGCTGAGCATGGTCTTCCGGGCAGCGGAGAGCGACTTCTCCTCGAATGCGGCGGCCGTGATGGCGCGCCGCCGCTGCGGCCCGATACGGCAGGTCGGCGGCGAAGACCTGGGGAACGTATTGTCGATGTACGGTAACCAGCCAACGGTACCAAAATAAAATCGTGTTCGAATAAGTCGGTTTCCCGCGCGAGGACAGTAACGGCGGCGCTCGCGCCACCCTCAGCGAACTGGGCAGAGTCTCCACGAGCGAGACCTTCGCGGCCGAATATTGCGGGTGCCCGTTCATCAACTCGTCGGCGGAGTTCGCGGCACCCAGCCACCCCGGCGCGCGTCCTCGCGACCGCGCGGCGCGCCTGGATCGCCGACACCCTCGAAGGGCTGCTCGGCGCGATGGGTCACCGTGCCGCGGCCAGGGCCGCCCGCCAACTGCGCAGGCTTCAGACCGGGGCCATCATCGGCGTGGCGATCGACGATTCTACTTGGCTGGACGACGTCTTTCTCGAGGCGTGGGACCGGCTCGTTGGCTCCTGAGCACCGGTGACCGGCCTCTGGTTTGCGCCGCATCGAGCCGCGGCGCCCGGGCCCGGGCTTTCAGTCATGTGACGCATGCGCAGCAGGGTTGGGCAGACAACACTAGACAGGTCCATTCAGGTCATCCCCGCCACGGCAAAAGAGGAGAAATCATGACCAGCCAAGCCGACTCGGAAACCAGCGAGCGATACATGAATATTGCCAGGCAGTGGTTCACAGAGGGATGGACCGGAAACCTAGCGCTGGCCGACGACATCTTCAGCGCCGACCTGCGAAACAACGGGGTTCAAGTCGGCGCTGCCGGACCGGTCGGCAGGATCCGCGACCGGCTGTCGGCCTTTCCTGACCTGACTACGACGATCGAGGACCTGTTCGTCTCGGCAGACAAGCTCGCCGTCACTCTCATCTGGCGTGGAACCCATACCGGTGACTACGGTGGCGCAGCGGCGACGGGCAAGCACGTTGACGTGCGCGACTCCGCGATCTGGCACTTCCGCGATGGCAAGGTCAGCGAGATCTACACGCTCCAGGACCAGTTCGGGTTCCTGAAGCAGATCGGGTACCTGCCTGACAGCGTGTATGCCGCGTAACACACGCGGGGACGGATTACCACAATGACCGCAATCGAGGGGACGGCCAATGTCCGTCGATAATGTCAACGGCCAAGTTGCAGTCCCCGTTTATGGCCAGGCGGTGCCCGCCTAGCGGTATCGGTGTTAATGCAGCACGAGGCATGCGGCCATCCGATCAGCGGGGCTCCCGGACCGATCACCGAGCCGATCCTCGACGGGTTCCCCGATGCTGCTCGTAGAAGTTCGTTACTGCCCCGCGGGCGGGCATGACGTCGCTGTTAGCGACCCATTGTGAGGGAAGAACCAACACGTGCGATCAACGAAACCGTGAGGCATCGAATTGAACAGTCGCATGTCGTGCTTCGGCATTGTGCAGCAGTTCATATGAGTAGGAGGAACGTATGGGAAGAAATATTGTCAACGTCGGCTGAATCCTGGTTCTGGCACACTTTCCGTGCCCTGCTTCGGCGTGTCGCGTATGAGACCGATGTGCCTTCTGTGAGCATGTGCGCCGTGCGATCTTGAAGCCCTTCAGGCGTTGCTGCCGCACCTGGCAGGCGTGCAGGTAGATCATGTTTCGCGGTCTGGCCGGTCGGTCCGGGTCGCGGCGAGGACGACCGCGTCGTGGGCGAGGTGCCCGGGGTGCCAGGCGGTGTCGCGGCGGGTTCACAGCCGTTACGAGCGGCGGCTGCTGGACACCGCCGCGGGCGGCTGCGAGGTGATGATCTGCCTGGTCGTGCGGCGGTTCCGCTGCCTGGCGGCGGACTGTCCCAGGGCCACCTTCGCGGAGCGGGTGGACGGGCTGGCCGGCAGGCACGCGCGCCGGACCCCGGCGGCGACCGCCGTGCTGGGGGCGGTCGCGCTGGCTCTGGGCGGCCGTGCCGGGGCCCGGCTGTCGGGCCGGTTAGCCGTGGGGGTCAGCCGGATGACGATGATCCGCCTGATCCGGGCAATGCCGCTGCCCGCGGTCAGCGCGTCGCCGCGGGTGCTGGGCGTCGACGAGTTCGCGCTGCGCAAAGGGCGCCGTTACGGGACGCTGCTGGTCGACGTCGAGACCCGCCGACCCGTCGACGTCCTGGACGACCGGTCGGCGGACTCGTTCGCCGACTGGCTCAAGGCACGGCCGGGGGCCGAGGTGATCTGCCGCGACCGATCCGGCCTCTACTCCGAGGGCGGCGCCCGCGGCGCCCCGCAGGCGATCCAGGTGGCCGACCGCTGGCACTTGTGGCACAACCTCGCCGAGGCGGTCGAGCGGGCGGTCAGCCGGCACCGGGAGCACCTGCCGGCCGGCGTCCGGGCCCTGGATCCGCCGGCCGACCCACCGGGGCCAGAGGCGGAGCCGCCTCCGGACGTGCCGGCGGCGCCGCGCACCGGGAAGATCGCCCGCAGGACCCGCGCCAGGCACGCCGGCGTGCACCGGATGCTGGCCGAGGGCCGCAACTACCGGGAGATCGCCAGCGAGCTGGGCCTGTCGCGTAACACCGTCCGCCGCTTCGCCCGCGCCGTCAGCCCCGAGGAGCTGCTGGTGAACGACGGAACCGGGAGGCAGGCCAGCATCCTCGACCAGCACGCCTCCTACCTGCGCGAGCGGTGGAACTCCGGCTGCGCCAACGCCGCCCAGCTGCACCGGGAGCTTCGCGACCGCGGATACCAAGGCGGCCAGAGTTACGTCCGCCAGTACCTCGCGCGCTTCCGCGGAGGCGAGACCGTCCCGGAGCCCAAGCCGGCAGTGCCGAAGGTCCGCGCCGTGACCAGCTGGATCATGACCAGCCCAGGCAACCTGGACGATACCGACAAGGCCGGCCTCGAGGCGATCCTCGCCGCCTCTCCCGAGCTCGCCGCAGTCGCCGAAAGCGTCCGCGCCTTCGCCGCCATCATGAACGAGCGCCGCGGCCGCAAGCTCCTCGAGCCGTGGATGACCGCAGCCGAGGCCACCGGGGAGCCCGCGCTGCGCTCCTTTGTCACCGGGCTGCGCGCCGACCAGGACGCCGTCACCAACGGCCTCGCCCTTCAATGGAGCTCAGGCTCGGTCGAAGGCCACGTCAACCGCATCAAGATGCTCAAACGGCAAATGTACGGACGCGCCGGCCCTGACCTGCTCCGCCGCCGCATCCTCCTCGCCGACTAACCCGCCGAGAACACAGCACGGAAAGTGTGCCAGAACCAGTATTGGACCGTCGCCGACAAATATCAATAATCTGGAGTCAGATGGGCATGGATGGCGCGCACGGCTAGGGGTGCTCACACGGCGACAGCGCGATATCCGAATCAGAACTGTGGACCATGGCTCCCGAAAATGCGACAGATCTGCTTGCGAGATTGTCGCTGCAAGCGATCATTTATGTCTGGACCTGGGGTGGTGGTTATCTCCTCGGAACGACCGGAGAGCGAGAACTCGTTAGTCGAGTCGAACAGTATTCGAATGATCAGCCCACGCCGCTCAAGCGGATCGTGGGCTTCGGGCCCAGCCGTCCCTGGTGCGGCGGGTCCGTCTGGGCCGATGCAGCCTAGCAGGCGGAGATGAGCAGCCCGGCGATGGTCATAGCCGCGGCCGTAACGATGACGCGCAGCATTTAAGGCGTGTAGCGCTGGTGAGGTTCATGCTGTTCACTTCCTGAAGTCCGTGCCGGGCACGATTCTAGGCGGGACACCGTGACGTTACGAACGCGGGCCGTGCCTACGCTTGGGCTACGTGACTGAACCCGCGCGATCGGCGAAGAAGTCGAGGTAGGCCTGGGCGAGGGCGGCCGGGTTCTCCAGCGCGACGTTGTGACCGGACGCGGGGATGACCGCGCCGCGGACGTCGCTGGCCACTTTCGCCAACTGCCTGGCTACCTGGTCCCCGAGATAGGCCTGCGCGCCGACGGCCAGGACCGGGCAGCTGATCGGGTCGGCGTAGTGCGGGCGGTTCTGCTCGGCGTCAAGCTGGCGGGCGCGGAAGATCTCCAGGATGGCCCGGGTTCCGCCGGGTTGCTCGACCGACCGCACCATCTCGTCGATGTCGTCCTCGGCCAGCGCGCTGGGATCCCACATCTGGCGCCTGGCGAAGTAGGTCCAAAATGGCCGTTCCCGCCCGGCCAGCAGCAGTTCGGGCAGGTTCGGCAGGCTGAAGAAGCCGAAGTGCCAACCGGTGCGGCCGTCATCGGGGGCGAGCGACGGGTCCCGTTCACTGGCGGGCAGTCCTGGTAGCAGCGTCTCCTGGAACACCAGCTGCTGTACCCGGTCGCGGTAAAAGGCGGCGACGGCGTAGGCGATGGCAGCCCCCCAGTCCTCGCCGACGACGCGGAACCGGTCGAACCCCAGGTGGGTCGCCAGTTCGGCGACGTCGCCGGCCATCGTTGCGGTGTCGTAGCCGGCCGCGGGTCGCTGTGAGCCGCCGAAGCCGCGATTGTCGACCGCCACGACGGTATAACGCGGGGTCAACAGCGGCACGATGTGCCGCCAGTACGACATAGTCTTCGGCACGCCATGCAGCAAGAACACCGGCTCGCCGACACCGCCGATCGCGTAGTGGATCTCCACACCGTTGACCTTGGGCTTGCCGTGCGTGAGCCGGACTCCGGCGTGGTCAGCCAGGGTGATCGAATCTGTCATACGGTCACCGTAGGCGTCCCTGGCGGGCGGCGGCTTGAGTCGGGTGACTGACGCCAGGCCCAGCGCGCACAGTCCGTCTGGGCCGTCACCCGGGGTCCTACCGCAGTCACGTGACTGAAGAGGGGGCAGTCGCAGCGCTCCTAGCATCTGGGCAAAGGAAGAACCAAGGCTGGGGGAGGACGCGATGTCTGGAAGCGCGGCATGGTGACACCACCACAGCTCATCGGCCGGCGGCGGGAGCTTGAGACCCTATCGGAGATCATCGCCACAGCATCGGCCCATGGGCAGGCCGTCGCCATCGTGGGCGATCCGGGGACAGGGAAGTCGGCGCTGCTCGCGGCGGCCGAACAGGGCCCGCGAGGCGGTTCCGCGTGGTGACTGCGGTCGGGATCGAGTCCGACGCGCAACTGCGCTTTGCCGGGCTCCACCAGCTGCTTAGGCCCGTTGGGGAGACTCAGCGGCTGCGGCCGGAGTTGTTCCTGGTTGCCTTGGCCCGCAGTGAACCTACTCGCCGACATCGCTTGTCGGCATCCTGTCGCCGTTCTGGCCGACGACGTGTAGAGGCCGGACCCGCGAGCCATCATGATGCTTTCAGCTCGTCCATGCGACTCCTCCCGGGCCGCAGCCTGGTTGACCGGATGAATGAACAACGGCCACGGACGGCCCGGCTGCTTCGCTCCGCCCCAATACAGGGGCTTCATCACTACTACGGGCCGGTCCGTCGGCGTGCTGGGGACGGTATTCCGACGCCCTACGGGGCATCCCGGGCTCGGGCTCTCCCTCTCGACGCCGCTGGGACGGCAGTTTCCGGGCGCGCCTTCCCAAGTTCCGCATGAGAGCCGCAGACCAGGCGGACGCCACCTCGACGGCGGACACCGCCTGACCAGTAAACGGATATCCGCGAGGCTCCTCCCGGAACACGCACACATTCGCCTCAGTTCTGATGTCGTCTGAATCTGTTACGACGCTTCGGCAGTGATCGTCTCCATGTCCGCGCCTGACACCTCGCGGGCACCTTTCCTCATCGCTCACCACGACGGTCTTCAGCCAACGCAGCATGAGGCGGCTTGGAGCCTTCCCGTAGGGCCACGAGCAATTGTCAAGACCTGTGGATTATGTTTTCGGGCTGGGGTCGGTGAGGTCAGCGAAGAACTGGACGACGTCGTAGTTCGCGATCAGGCGGGCGAGGCCGATCGGGGTCTGCCCTGTGTCGTTGGGGTGCCACGGGTCGGCTCCGTGGTGGCGTAGCAGCTTGATGAACCCACCGCGTCCGCGGCTGTTGAAGACAGCGGTGAACAGAGGGGTGTTCCCGTAGCTGTTGACGACGTCCACCTGGGCTCCGGCGGCGATCAGCGCCTCGGCCGCCGAGACAGACCCCTGCTGCGCGGCGAGATGCAGGGCGGTGAAGCCCAGCCGGTCCGCGACGTTGGGATCGGTGCCGTCGCTGAGCAACATGCGGACGGCGGCAGTGTCGTCGGCCAGCGCGGCGTAGTGCAGCGGGGTCCGGCCCTGGGGATCGATGCCGGGCATGTCAGGCCGCCACGTCGTCGGCTCGTTCGACGAGCTTTCCGTTGATGAAGGTCGCTCCGGCGCGGACCAGGGCGACCAGGTGCGGCGCGTTCACGGCGCGCCAGCGGTCTTGCGCTGCCTCGATGAGCTTGAACGCCATGGCCAGCCCGGCCGAGCGCGAGCCGGGGCCCTTGGTGACCTTGGTGCGGTGGCGGACCGTGGCGAAGGTCGACTCGATCGGGTTGGTCGTGCGCAGGTGCACCCAGTGCTCGGCGGGGTAATCGTAGAACGCGAGCAGTTCGTCCAGGTCATCGGTGATCTTGGCGGCAGCCTTGGGAAACTTCATCCCGTAGGCGGCCTCGA
>Ga0335075_10003067_pt1 | contig 26742 bp, 30 predicted proteins | sample Lox_Sample_24_FD_206723 | JGI IMG/M metagenome (GOLD analysis project Ga0335075, IMG submission 206723) | Soil microbial communities from Loxahatchee National Wildlife Refuge, Florida, United States - Lox_Sample_2.4 | ecosystem: Environmental > Terrestrial > Soil > Wetlands | place: USA...
GGGTCAATGGTCAAGGGCGAATCAGTCATGCTCTCCTGGAGGAGTCAAGTGTCGCCAAAGGCAATGGTCTTTCGAGCATGGCTGTCCAGTCGGAGCAGCCGTACTGTGAGCTTTCCTCCCTAATTCTATGTGACAAACAACTCTGACTGACGCCGAAGCGTCTAGTGAGCCAAGCTCCCCCTGCACATGCCACACGTGCAGGTGCTACGGAATCTGATGTGGTAGGAGATGAGAAGCCTGATTCTCGATCTCCAATCGAGCGTTTCCGTACAGCACCCAAGAAGTCTTTGTCCGTTACAGACCTGGTGTCGCCTGCATGGTGCGAACTGCAGTACTGGTATGCGCTGAGTACACGAGGGAAGCCGAAGCAGACAAAAGCGATGCAAGAGGGCAGTGTGGTGCACAAAGAGCTCGAAAACCAAGTATACACTACGGTCAAGGCTGAAATAGCCACGAAAGAAGATGGGTGGGGTCTGAGAATATGGAATGTCATTCAAGGTCTACGCACCCTTCAGGAGATAGGCTATACACGAGAAATCGAGGTATGGGGAACAGTGGATGGACTTGTTGTCAACGGTGTTATCGACGAACTGTCTTTTACATGTCCAGATCCCGAGCTCGAGGCCCAACTCGAGAATAGGCAGACGCCAGATAAGGATGAATTACCTGCTGATCAGACTACCATAACAAACTTTTTCAAAGCTTCGCGCAATACCTCTATAACTGATGCAATGGGGAGCAAAATGCATGGTCTAGCCAAAAAGGTATACATCTGCGACATTAAAACACGATTAAACCGAAGACTTCCCACAGGGGCCGCAATCCGCCCCACGAAAATGCAGCTCATGACCTATCATCATCTGCTCAGCAACCTCGTAACCAATCAAGTTGACTTTGAGGTGTTGCTCAACCGGCATGACCTCGATGGTGATAAACCATTCTCCGACTCTTTTATTGCCAAGATAGGTAACCTGAATGAAGGGATCCCTTTTGACTCCCCACTAGGTGCCATAGGGGATTCAAGTTCCCCATCAAGCCAAGATTCTACTACTGTTTTACTGGAGCACAACTCCCTTCGTCAGTTGTGGTCTTTCATGATCAAAACGTACCAAAGACTGCTCCCTGGCGGCAGAGACTCCATTGGTAATGTGTTGAGAGTTGAATACCGGTCAAGAGACGACGGCGAGGTTTTGGGCTCCAGCACCCTGGCTATGGACGAGAGCGCGTTGAAACTATATCTGGATCATGAATTGAAGTGGTGGAAGGGCGAGAGAGAACCACTGGGAGTAGTTATAGAGGAGGCATATAAATGCAAGACGTGTGACTATGCGGATATCTGCGATTGGAGGCGGGAGAGGGTGGCAGAGGCTACGGAGAAGGCGAGGGCAAATAAGAAGGCTATTGGAAAGTTGAAGAAGTGGCAAGTATAGTATTATCTGTACACATATAGCGACACCCTCCTGCTTCTGCCCTGGAGCAGTCCCTCAGCCGACTTCATGCAGATAAATAACTTGACCATCTTCGCAACTCCGTGCAATGTAGGGTACCTATAATACAACATATATGCTACACTCAATACTCCATTCTATCCATTTATCTTCTTCTTAAATACCATGTGAAAGCCAACTGATTGGTTTCTTCTTTAAATGGGGTCGGAACTTCCGCCAAACCAGGTCTTGCTACGGGATGCCGTAAATACACCGCAGCACATATGTTTTGATTAACTTCTAGATACCTTGGGATGAAAGCAAACGCTGACATGTAAGGTCGGGGCCGCCACGGTGTTGCGTACGGCTTTGTCGGGTCGATGGGATTGTCACGTGCTTCAATCAAGGCTTCTCGCAGTGCTTCACTATCTTCCTCCGAGATAGACTCCGTTTGGGGAAGAGAGGATGGCGAATCGGAGGGAGTCTTAGGAGTTGCATCGGCGGGTTTGGATGACTTGGAGACCGAAAGTGAGGAGAGAAGAGTACTAAGTTCGTCGTCTAGACTTGAAACAGTGCTTTCTAGGGACTGTGCTGACTTCCTGTTAATTTGCCCAATCGCATTCCGCACTGTAGCAGTAAATGCACGGAGTTCTTGCTTGCGCTTGGCTGACGGGCCTCCAATCTTGTCTTTATCTGCCAGTATTGACTTTGCTTTCTGAAGGATGCCTTTGAGATCGACTTTGGATGATTTTCGCTTTGAATCGATATCATCGACCTCTTCAGCTTCTGAAGCTGCAGGCGTGGGCTCTGAAATTTCCTCTCCGGTCACTTTTTCGCCACCCTCGCTCGTTTCCACAGCCCCTTTCTTGGCTTCTTTCACCTTCTTTCGCATACGCCTAGTCGCCCTGCGTTCTCGAGCATCCTTGGGAGCTCCTGTTGCAAACATAACGCGGTCGGGATCGACTTGGAACATATCGCCGGGGTTCAGAAGATACCCTGGATATATCATCTGATCACTTTATTAGCTTGGGCTAGCTACTAATGGCAGGTCAAACTATAAGTTCACACCTTTTTACCGTTAACCTTCACAGCCCCGTGTATCACAAACTGCCTAGCCTGCCGCGCACTGCTTGCAAACAGTGCTCGAAATATAGCAGTATCAAGCCGTCGTTCTATAGGAGCATAGGTCATCTGCATGTAGGGAGTTGCGGGAAGAGGTTTTTGCTGATCTGGTACATCTCTACCAGAACCTCTGCCCTGAGCCTGCTCTGAGCCGTCAAATGCTGCCAGATATTTATGGTTCATGGGAACCACGGATCGTATCTTTGACGTGAACTGTTTCTGCCATTGCTTTTCACGAATCTGCTCGCCATGGTATGCTCGCGTGGTAGACTTTGCAAGCCATTTTTGTTGGAAAAAGGTCTTTGGTGATAAATTGAGCGGTTTCTGTCTCCAGAGATTATATAGATTGATTTTATTCCAGCTCTGGCGGATTTTCTGCATCGCACTAGGCCTTAGCAATGCCCCAAGAAATCATCTTGCGAGGACTTATACTCACTATTCGCTTCAGGCCATGGAAACGCTTTGCCCTCATGGCGTTGGTGGGATGGCAATGGCTTGTCGTTGATCACAGAGCTTGACCCTGGACTTTCAGAAAAGTCCTTACGAGGACTAGGCTAGCTGCTTGAAGCGGACGCTAGCGGGGCAATCGAAGCTCAAGCGAAAAGAGAAGACGCTCTTCAACTAGCATCTTCACCGAAAGTCTTGAGGAACCTCGATTTTTCTAAAAGGCTGCGAATTTTCCTACCTCACCTTGTATTTTGAGAAGGATTGAACAGTGGCAGCTGTGTGCCTCGTAAGATATAACCCCCATTACATCTGCACTGTGTTTCTAGAGAACTTGTCCAACTTCACCCCGCCATTTTATTGAGTCATACACAAATTAATGACTACAACGGCTAAACATCTAGATACACAGGCAGGCTTTCTTTCCCGGCGGCATTTATTGCAGTGACTGGGTTTACAATTCTTGTACTCATCTTAACTGCTGATCTTCACCAACCATCATGTCAGAGCAGACAGAGGAATCTGCACCAGGCCCAGACGATATTGCCACAGCGGGTGCGAATGATGCTGTAGCACAGAAGGATGAAACTGCCTCATCACCTGCGAAAAAATTGGAGCATGGAAACGGTGCGGCTGAAGGGAAAGCAAGCAATGGCGCAAAACAAGCTGAATCAGGCCAAGAGACAAGTGAGAGTGCTCTCACTGTACAGAAAGAAGAAGCTACCAGGTATCGAAGCGACTCGAAGCGTAACTTCAGCGACCAGAGAGACAGACCAAGAAATGACTATCAAAAACGCCAGAACAAGAGCAAATATGATCCAAATGCTGAACCAGTTCCCGAAGATGCTGTAGCAAGAGCTCAATCGATTCGCAACCTAGTATGTTGCTCCGAGGGTGTTATTGATTTATAGATTGCTAACTGAGGGATATTTTTTTCATTAGGCTGATTTCTATTTCAGTGATTCCAATCTTCGTACTGACAGATTCCTGTTGGGCCTCACTGATGGACCGACAAACCTGCCTGTGAAAGTCAAGGTTATCCATGATTTCAACCGTATGAAGAAATATGACTACACTGAGGTCGTTGCTGCATTGAGAGACAGCGTCACCCTCGACATTTCTGGGCCGGAGGGCCTTGAAGAAATCAGGCGAAAGGTTCCATTCGACCCAAATAAAAAGGATAACAGGGAACAGCGCACTGTATACGTCAAGGGGTTTGGTGAGGAGCTTCCTAGCAGCCAGTTTGATATTGAAGCTTTCTTCGCTCAATACGGCCCGACCAATTCCGTTCGCCTGCGGCGCACTGATGATAAGCTCTTCAAAGGCTCATGCTTCATTGAGTTTCAGGATGAGGAAACCGCTCAGAGCTTCCTGGCCTTAGATCCGAAGCCGTTATGGAAAGGAAAACATGAGCTCGAAATAATGAGCAAGGAGGATTACATAAAGAAAAAGAATCTTGCCATTAAAAGTGATGAAGCGGAACCCAACGCAACAAGGCCTTTCCGGAGTGGTGGAAAGGGTGGGCGTGGAGGCGGCTACAAAGGCAATCGTGACCGACGTGATGCAGGCGATCGTGACCCAGACGACTGGAAAAAACGAAGAGAAGATGATCAGAAGTCTGGCTTTCGAGATAACAAGAGGGACCGAGATAATAATCGCCACCATAACGGCAAAGGCGGCCGTGGTCGAGGAAGAGGTAATGATAGGGACCGCCGCAACAATGACCGGAATCAAGAGCGTGACCACGGAGATATGTATGGTTGATTTCTTGTCTAAGGACGTACAACTTACTAATTGTAACTAGGATCAAGTCAGACAATCGCTCGGATGAGGTCAATGAAAAGACTGTTGACATTACAGACAAGGAAGAAGCAAATAAGAAGCGTGCGAGAGAGGATGATGATGCCGCTGATGAAGCACCACCGAAGAGAGCTGATCAAAAGGAGGATGTCAGTGCCGATATGTCATGATATGCTAGTTTGACTTTTTGATGCATATCATGAGATACAAACCCTCATTGATTACAGCTACAAGTCTCTGCATTGATTGGCGTTTTCGGTGTATGTGGAACGACCCGATGATAACCATCGCTTTTGAACCTGGCTACAAAAACATCGACCTTGGCTTAAGGACCAAGCTCATCTTAGGCGGATTTTCATTTTGTTGCTGCATAGTGTTAATAATCCCGTGGTTTCATTCTTGGCTAAATAATTTTCCTGAATGGAAAGGTGAAAGCATAGGAGAGGCTCTTCTGGTTCTTTGAGCGAAGCTTGCACCTTTTTGTACCCATACGGTCATTCGTATGCACATAGATCGAACATGAGCAAATTCTCATCACATTCTGTCTATGCGTATGGAAGTGAACGAATCTCAAGTCGAGGAGTGTGTCATTGATTCTACATGAGCCTCTATTTAGTACAGCTATCCATAGAAAAGTACTCCGCCAATGCCATATACAGGCCGACGTATAGCTCCTGGTCCATGCAAGCCCAATGTTACAAAGAAACCTCTTTTCCCTTCCACCTAATTCAGTAATATAACAAGTTTCCCTCTCCGCCACCGAGCTGTCGCTGCGCTGGAAGGAAACGAATATAGTCATCCACGTGTACCTAACCCTTTCTTTTGTCTCCGCCTATATGATCTCTCCCAGGTCAATATGCACAGGCTCCCAATTCCCCTTCCCTTGCCCATCCTCGACATCACTCGGCACTCTCGTTTCGCTTCCAGCATTCGGGCTGTATAAATACCATGCCTTCAGCGCTGCAATTGCCGCTCTCGTCCGTGCCTCATTCAAGCTGGGCCCAGCCGCCTCGCCAAGCTTTTCCGTGCCCGAAAAAATGCCCACCACGTACACCGGACTCCTACTATATCGACCTGTCTCGCTTAGCAGTCTCGCGATGGGATATTCGAAATCTTCTCGCGCGCATAACCGTGATAGATCTCTAGTTGCTTGCTTGAATTCGAAAAGCTTGGATATGGGGAGGTACCGCGAAAGTATGTGAGATTTGATGAATGCCGCTGCGGCTTTGCGCCCTGCGTGTAGGTATATGGATCCCACCAAAGCTCGCACGAAGGTAGCATATGCAGCTTCTGCGTATTGGGGGTCTTCCTTGTTCTCCTTCTTTATCAGGTCTCCAAACTCGTCGTCATATATTACGCGGCTTGAAATACCCCTCCGGTAGTGCTCGCTGTAATCTGGTCTGGTCGATGCGCCCAGCGCGGGAGATGCTCCTGGACGGAGTGGGTTGTATTGTAAGAGTCCTGGGTCAACCTCTGCGCCAGGTGCTGCCGCAGCCTCGACACCCCATTCTTGACCAATCTTGCGGAGCGTTGGAGGCCCGATGTAGGCGCTCATTGCGGAGAAAAGAACAGCCATGGGGAGACGGGGGTAGGTGCAGAGGAGCCATTCCGAGACGTGATAAGACAGGAGGGAAGAGCCGACTTGTGCTAGAGAGGCATTATTGAAATTGCTCGATGGATCAGCTGAGCGGTCGATAAGGGTCCGCGACAACGTTTGTAGTGGTAGCTTCTTGGGAAGTGAGAGACGTGCGTGTAGAGCCGACAGCTTTGCTGAGGACAGAGCAGCTTCGGGAGGTGGTGATGGTAGACTTGCTATCTCAATTTTGGATGATGTAGTGTCTGAAAGGGTATTAATATCGTTTTCTATCGTTTCAATTGAAGGAGATGTCGATTGTAATCGTGTGCTAGCAAAGCTCATTTGACATGCTTGATGCTGCCGTATACAACATGGTCGCACTTTCGGGGAGAGCAAGTGCCCGGTCCATCTTTCTAATCGTAATCTCTTCATTGATGGTAATTCCTCCTCTTCGCTACCAATACAAAGCAACAATCCCGGACTGGATTGGCGTTGTAGGCGCGCGTTGCTGTCTTGTCTCTCCTGGTCAAAAAAAGTTCAGAGAGTCCAAAAGTCTCGTGCTCATTTGTGGCCTAGCGCGATTTGAGCTTTGACGACCTCAACTTCAAGCCGAGCCAGGTTTGATCAACTCCACTCCCATCCACCTGCGCAAACAGAGTCAATTGATCAAAATGGTAGGTTCTCGTTCTGGTAAAGATGTATATAGCCAATGCTAACTCTTTTCAGGGCGGTGGCGGCAAGATTCCGTATGTCAAATTCGAACTTTATCCAATTTCCATCCCTGCCTGAAGCTAATTCACTTCCAAAGCTATCCCAAACATGTCTGGTCACCAGCAGGTGGTTGGTACTCGCAGCCCGCAAACTGGAAGGCGAACACAGCTGTGATGGGTGCTGTTATTGTTGGTATCACCGCGTTCATGTGGAGCGTCAGCGCCGAGCGAGAAGTCCGCACAAGGTTCCCGGAAGAGGGGAGGTTCTTTCCGAGTCGATAGTACGTCCTAACCTCATGACTAGAGTTACGAAGTCCCCAAGGCTAACCTTGTTGCAGCTGGAGTAAGCAAATCATTGAGCACGAGAAGGAGAGGAAGAGCCAATCATGAGGATCAGAATCGTCCAAATTTGTACATATTTGCGGAGTTACGGATGAATATGGGATTAGAGACAAATTAAGTCTTGGACATCAAGTTCTAAACCGCTGAGATACATGAGACCACAAGCATGCTATAAAGCTATGAAAAAAATGCGCTCCAAAAACACTTCTGCTCCATGAGATATATTACATAGTACAAGCTAGCCCTGCCACAGTTACCCGCTCACCCCGCGTGCTCTACTATCTCGCTCGCAACCTTACCATCTTTATCAATATAATGCCGGATTTGGTCTGGTAACGCAACTTCCTTGTAATCACCTTCTTCGCCTTCAATAATGTTCAGGTTGATACCCGAACATTTACTCGCAAAAACTTCAGTATTCATGCTCTCTTTGCCCAAGTATATTTGGGCACCGTCGACCTGATCCATGAGGATTGTCGGTAAGGTGCCCGTTACCTGCATGGTAAAGTTGGGCGCCTTAATGACATCAACCGAGGACACCAGTGAATCGATGAGGAGCGACAGTCGCGGCGAGTTGTCGATTGAGATGGCATTTGCTTTTCCTTTGACAATAATAGTTGTCTTATTGCACCGGCTAATGAGGATCGAATGAGAAATAGATACTTCTATTTCAACTGGCTGCGATTCGCCGTCATAGTTTTCCTGTTGAAGCGTTAGGTAATTTATTGATATTTTTCCAGTCACAGCGACTTACGATGTACCACTTATTCCCATCGAGCTCTTTTCGTGGCGGCTTTTTTGTTCTCATGCTCTCTGGCTTCGGCTTCTTTCCCGGAGCAAGGCTCTTGCCACGACCGACGGATGAAACACTTGACTGGCTATCACTTCGGGTTGGTACGGTAGCTCCAGCACGCAATGAGGGATTCTTATGTGTCATCTCCTTCGGGTCGACCTTTCGTAAGCCCTTCGTTACGGCTTCGCCTTTGTTCAGCTCGGAAAATACAGCACCCAGACCACTAGCGGCGGCAGTAGGTGCAGCCGGCTTCTCATCTATCTCAAACCTCGGTGCAGGCCCAGGTGGCGGAGGAGGGGGTGGTGGACCACCGGATATTCTTGCCGGCTTTGACGATGAAGGAGGGCTTTGTGCATCTTCGACGAGCTTCGAGGCCTCCGCTGGGCTAACTCCATTCGAATTCCATAGGATACCATGGGGGAAAGATAGCTTTACATATTCCGTCAAATCTCTGAAGACTTGATAGTAAGACTGAACCCATTCCACCTGTTTGGGATCTCTAAACAGACTATTAGCATTAAGCAATTCGGGAAGTCGTTATTAGAGGAAGTCACTTTTCTTTATTTTCCTTTACCACACGGTTGCCCCAGTATTGCGCCGATCCTAGAGATTCCTCCACATGCTTGAAAGGCTTCGTATCCACAGTTACCCATGCGAGGACAGAAATACTTTCCGATACAGTACTGAGTTGATTGAAGAGTGGGGATGCCCGATTGCGCTCTCGAATGTCGGTCACAGCTTGCAATTCGTCCTGCAGAGGTTTGAGCAGCTCCATATATGCAGGGCTCATTATATCGGGCTTCTTCGCCTTAGTTGTAATCATAAGAAACTTCCGTTGCCCGGTAAATGCACGTAGAACTTTCGACGCCTATTCGACACGTTAGCTTCTAGAAGCAGATGAGACGTAGCTACTTACTTGTTCGGCCACAAGCCCTCCAATTTCGTTACTAAGACCAACATATTTCTTAACAGCGGTCTCAATAAAGGAATCGAAGTCCTCGATCATTGGCGGTAAAGGCTCCGCGACCTTTTCCGGGGCCGCAGGTTGTGCTGCTGCAGCGGGAGCAGCAGCCGTAACTGCGGGCAAAGCACCGTTCGTCTTTGGAGTTTCCACCACCACTGACGCCATGTCCTCAAGGCGTGACGTAGCAGCTTCCAGCCTACGTATGATAGGTGTCAGCTCGATCCTTGTAACAAAAACGGGAGCCTCATCGTCATCCATGATGGTGGCGTATAGTTATGTATGACGGTTAAAGAGAAGTTAAGAAGAAAGAAGGGCATAGCAGTACCGCTTAATAAGGGTGGTAAGGTTGTGCATATTGTTCGTGGCCATCTTTATTTGCTGGGATCTTATGGACGGGGTGTCGGCTGGGCGCAGATGGGGATAACGATGAAATGAGGTAAGATCAACAATGGCTGGATGAAATTGTGAGATAGTGTAAAAAGATGAAGCGTGAATACAGTTGGTGTCAGGAAAGTGACTGGGAGAGGTCCAGAGATAGATTTCTTAAATCTAGAAGCTATCCCTGGCACAGCTCCTGAAGCTCTGTTGCAACGAAGACAACCAAAAATTAGCTTTGTGGCCTGAGGTGTGCACGGCTGAAGAGTGTAAAAATGCAGCCTCGCCATTTGTCTCAGTCATCACCACGAGTTCACAATTATGGGGTCTGGAACGGAAGAACACATTTCTCCGGGCCAGGAGATAGATTTCTGTACTCTGGGCATGTTCATCATTGGTAAGATGAGAATTTTTCGCAGTCAGTTCTTTCGAGTTGCCGATATTACTCTCCTACGCTTGATCTAATCTAGCCTGAATTTTATTTTACTCGACAGTATACAAAGACTACTTCAAATCATTATGAAGATCACGAATACTTCATTCTCAAAGATGCAGGATCAGAAATCTCTTTATCTTGGATATGCCTGCAGACGAAGCAGATTTTCTTGGAGGCAGGGGCTGTAGCAAGTGCCCAGTCCTCCCCACTTGAACAGTTGATATGGAAGCAAAGGAAGTTCACGTCAATCCCCATCTGGCCCTCCCCGGTTGTTTAAAGTTTTCCTATTTTCGAGAGAGACCATAAAAACCTATTTAAGTATGTTTGGTCAATTAGTCATATCACTCATGTCGCAGATTATCAAAAGGTGGTCCCTTGTAATGGATCTTTCATGCTTCATGTCACATTCTGGTTTACTGGGTCATATCTTTGATTCAGAGTTCTTCAGGAAATTTTTATCGTCTTTTTCATCATTCTAAATTCATCATTTCCGTCACTAACTTACATATGCATAGACGAGATCCATTATTTACCTCCAAAGCCTCCAGTCTATGACGTTCTCGGCGGTGCGGGCTCCTACTCAGCCCTCGGCGCGCGCCTCTTTTCACCTCCCCTTCTCTCCAAGAAAATTGGCTGGATTGTGGATAAAGGCAGTGACTTCCCAGCCTCCATCCAGTCTCACATCAGCAGCTGGCAAACCTCCTGTCTCATGCGATCGAATCCATCCCGACTTACAACTAGGGGCTGGAATGGCTACGACTCAGCAGAAAATAGAACTTTCCATTACGCAACCCCGAAACTCCGCCTTGACCAGAACGCACTCTCTTCTCCTCTCCTAAGGTCCAAATCCTATCACATAATCTCTTCCCCCACGCGCTGCATCGAGCTCGTTACATCTATACTTTCCCTTCGAAAGCAAATAAAGACACCAAACATACTCCCTCGCCCTCTCTTCATCTGGGAACCCGTCCCTGATCTCTGCATACCCGATCAACTCCTCGAGACCACACGCGCCCTCTCCCACGTCGACATCTGCTCCCCCAACCACGCCGAACTAGGCTCCCTGATGGGCTGTTCCGGCATCCTTCCAGACGGCTCCGTAGACAGAACCTTCATCGAAGACGCAACCGAGCAACTACTAGGCAGCATGCCTATCTCGAGCTTCTCAATCATCGTCCGCGCTGGCAAAGACGGCTGCTACATCGGCAAAAACGGCGGTGGCATCAAGAAACGCACCATCCGGCCAGCCAAGACCAAATCGACGAAGCAGAAACGGCGACCCATTCACGGTCGCGGAGGACTGAGCGCAGACACCGACTTTGCAGATCTGTTTGCCTGTCTTGAATCTGCTCATTGGTCGGATGAGGACTTTGAAGAGTCGGAAAAAGAGGATCATGAGCCTGATTGGGGCATCTGGACTTGGGTCCCGGCGTATCATAATGAATCGAGCAAAGTTATTGATCCTACTGGAGGCGGCAATGCGTTCTTGGGCGGGTTGGCGGTTGCATTGTCAAGGGGGAAAAGGCTGGAGGAGGCGGCTAGGTGGGGAAGTGTCAGTGCTAGTTTTGCGATCGAGCAAGTAGGCATGCCCGTCCTGGGACAGGATGCAGAGGGTAGAGAGGTGTGGAATGGGGTCAGAGTTGAGGAGAGGCTCGAAGAGTTCGAACGGCGTTTGGCAGGGAAGAGGGGCAAACTCTGAGAACCTGCTTTTGCTGGCGTTTGAGAGGACAAAATTAGGTCGGATATTGGCAGGAATGGATTACTAGATGGGATGATAGATTTAATGACTTGCTTCCGGGCATTTCTACTGTAGACTAGATAGAGTAAGGCAAGACAGAAAGAAACAGATCTGTCTTCGTAGCAAGGAACAAATACACGAACGCCTCAACTCCTACTCTTAAGATAAAAATTACACCAGAGTAGCGGCAAACGCCATTCATTCATGCACACCCAAGCTCCCATCCCACAGATCTAGATCTTGTACACAATTCCATCGGTATACCTACCCACTCGTCAGCAATCAAATCCACAAATATCAACAACAGAGCCGAGAAACAGGGAAAACTTACATAATATCATTACTCTCGTTCAACCTCATCAACGCCGCAGCCGCCTCCTGCCTGCCAAACGCTGGCCCCCCATTCGCCACAACCCTCGCATTAACAGCCTGCACCACAGCATCAAACGCCGCACTCTCATCCTCAAACAACCTCCCAGTCATCTCTCTCCCCAGCGCAGTCCTAAACTCCGCCAGCCGCGGCACCGTGATAGCGTGTTCAGGCGCTAGGTGCAGAGCTGCAGTACCACTAGCCAACTCGGCGTCTTCTTCCTGCGTGTCTTCAGACTCGGGCTGTGATTGGGATTGCGTGCGTAAGGCCTGGGACGCAGGGATCGAGGACGCGAAGGAGACTTGCGACTGTGAGGGGCCGGTGGAGCGAGTCCCGTTTGTGCGGGAGCGCTGGGTGGTGGTGCGGGGCGAGGCGGTATAGACGTCTTCTTGGTCGCTATCGTCGTCGGCGGCAGCGGTGCCTCGAGTTCCGTTTCTGGCAGTTGCTATTGCGCGCGTGCGAGCTGTGCCGCGGGTTGAGCGATTACCGTTGCGGCCTGTGACGGGTGTGTCGTCGGAATCGGAGTCTGAGGAGTCGGAGCTGGAGGACTCGTCTTCGAGGGGTCGGGTCTTGCGACGCTTGCTCTTCTTTTCATCTTCAACAACTTCTTTGAAAAGGGCGAAGCGGAGGATTTCTTCGGCTGCTCTGGCGTCGAGCTCTTCTACACGGTTGGAGAGCCGGGCTTTGGCGTGAGCGGTTGCGAGACGGATGATGGTCTCCAGAGTACGGACTGTCATGGGACTGGTCTTGCGCTGGCTGCCTTCCATGTCGTTGTTTCGGAGGGAAACGTAGATTTCGCCAATGCAGTCTGATGCTTCCTCTGTGAGGACGGGTTTTATGCGGGACTTGGCATATTGAATGTACTTCTTGATAAAAGGGATGCTGAGAACTTCAGTTTTTCTGGCCGAGCCACGGCCAGTTGTGATGGTTACTCCTGCATGGAGCATGGCGTTGTACTTCTCATATACTGCTGTTGGCTTGTTAGAGTTGACATCATCCTCCAAGCCGACCCCCAAGGTCTGTTGAGACTGTTCTCGGACTGGAACACCTTCCTCAGTGCCTGGTTGACGGTATCCATGCATACGTAGGACGTGCTCTGAGATTTGACGATCTCTAAAGTCATCGATATCATCTGTGACAATGAAGAGTAAATCGAAACGAGAAAGTAACGAATCTGGTAACGCGATGTTCTTATGTGGGTCCTTATGTGCGTCGTACTGACCAAATATAGGGTTGGCAGCCGCAATGACACTGCAGCGTGCATTGAGTGAGGTATGAATACCAGCCTTTGCAATGGTCACAGTTTGTTGTTCCATAACTTCGTGAATTGCTACACGATCGATGTCAGACATCTTATCAAACTCGTCTATACAGACGACACCACGATCAGCGAGAACCATAGCACCAGCTTCAAGTCTCCGCTCCCCGGTTTCCTTATCTGAAGTTACGGCAGCTGTGAGACCGACACCAGACGAACCGCGTCCCGTAGTAGCAATGGCAAGCGGTGCAGTGTTAAGGACGAACCTTAGCAGCTGAGATTTGGCCGTAGATGGATCACCAACCATGAGAATATTGATATCACCTCTCAAATGGGTTCCGTTCTCGAGATTCTTTTCTTGTCCACCAAGAAGCATTAAAAAAATAGCTTTTTTGATATAGTCATGACCGTAAATACTGGGTGCAAGCGACTGGGATAGGAGGTCAAAGACATTCTTCTTTTTGGCAATCTTGTTGATGTTTCGAATATCCGTATCGGTGATGGTAGCAGTTGCAATACCGCCCCCTGACTTTGAGGAGAGCAGGACCACATTGTTCGCTAAAACCACAGTCTTGAAGAGAGCGTTGTTGTGGCTCGCATTACGGTTTCCTAATGAGCGGTAAATTCCTACCAGCTGGATCCTATCCCCAGGCTTGACCTTATCAACCAGATCGTCGTCCAGAATGACATCCACTCCTCGAGGCAATTGTCCAGCAGGTGCTCGTTCTGGCATCTCTTGAATGGATATCGTTTGGTGGTCTCGGTATATACTGTAGCCATACTCGGTAATGAGTGGGTTGCCCTCCTCGTCTTCCTGAGGATATACACTCGAAGTCGTTGCTCCGTTTGCAGTCATTGTCTGATCCTTGTACTCCCGGAAATGAAACATCTTCTTTTTCTCGTTATAATGAACACTCTTTACCACTTTCGGCCGCACCAAAGAACACTTCGTAACGATGCCTTCTAGTGACACCATTCGGTTCAGGTGAGCCGAAGAGAGTGTTCGAGGATTGCAAGCATATTGTCCAAAACTGCCCGAAAATGCACAATAGTACATTGTATCCTCTGACGTCTGTTTGGGAGTCGCATTGGGAATGGCGGCAACAATGTTTTTGAGAGCTTGGTCGAAAGCCTGGGCAAAGTCGAAGGGATGAAGTAAAAGCCCCTCTGCGAGCTCGGCATTGTGTGACCTGACTTCATCGATGCTGACCATGAGTCTCCTCTGATACTTCTGCAGCATCAAAATGATGTCGGATCTGTAGCTTCGTGCTTGATTGTCGTCTACAGAGAGTTAGAGCGTTGCAACAGAATGGACAGAAGACCATACTTGGATCGAGGAATTCCTCTGCAGCACGAATGCGATCGCGCACTGCCTCATCTCTCAATTGAATTCCGTCCATGATGAGCAGTTGCAAAGACAAGAGAGATAGACCTAGTGAATGTTGTTGCAGAAGATAAATGAAGTTCTATCATCAACCGCGTAGCATGTACTAGGAATTGAGGTTCACGCGTCGGACGCGTTTTTAGCGCGTTTTTATATTTCGCGTTAAGTGGTTTTCCATTTTAGACCTAGCGTACCCCGTGACTGTTCAATACGTTTTAGTATTGCAAACGAATGGTTGCAGTCATTTTAACATTCCCCCCTTCTAGACTACTTATCTCTGAATGCTCGCGAGCTTCACCAATTTACTTACAGGCCAGAACGTGGATTATATACAATGGCATAAGAGAAAGCTAGAAGGAGTGGTTGGCACAAAGGATATCTATCATGTCCTTCCAAAATGACAATGGTATATTGGGGCAAAAAAGACAAAGACAACAAAAAGACACTAGACATTCCGTTGAGTCTCTGGCCCAAAAATCCTTCGCCATGGATTTTACTTTCGCTCGAGTTCGTTGTTGTTGTTGTGGTGTTGTCAGGTGATTTGTTACAGTTGATGCCGTTCAACCACTTTCCTCTTGCCGATTGGACTCGTAAACTACTCTGACATTGTCCTTGTTATGGTAAAGAGCTTATTTTAAATGAAGATATTGCGGATCGTAAATGAAAGAGTGATGAATGGTGGCAAAATGATGGTGGTTCGGATTGATTTCTCAGTGTAAAGTAGAGTATTAATAAAAGGCTCTTTTCTTACTTAGAAATAACAAGTCTGCTGTTAGTCAAGTCTGGTATTACTAAGGTTCTCTGTACTAATATCATTAAACACGAATTAAGGGAATTGGTGACTATGAAGCCGCGACACTCCAGTGACCTGTTCAATGGTATTCAATAAAGCCCCCTAACAGATTCACGACCAATTTATGTAGAGTAGGAGAAATCTCATTAGGATACAGAGCATGACGGCTCCGAATATCAAATATGTATTATGTCATGAATCACAAATGCCGATGTCCGTATGCCTCGCTATGCCCAACCATAAAAATTGTCGACGCCATACCCATAAACACATCACAGCAGCGCGAGATGGCGCATTTATTATTATTTTCCATTTCAATGCCCCCAAATGCAGACAACGTCCTAGGAATTTAGGAAAGGTTCCGTATAGAGTGGAAAAGTCTCGCCACAAGTCCTTTTTGGAAGAGTCATGTCCTGGGTTATCGTGCCATTATTATCTGCAAAGGTTTGCCTGGTCTCAGGCGCGACGTCTGCCGTCCCACGGATGTTCTCGGGCATGGGTGTTTCAGCTGGCGTAAGTTGCCTTTCTGCTGACCAAACAGCCTTGCCAGAGAAGACTGCTTTCAGGTCCGCTTCTGGTATTTGAGGCAAAATATGCCCGGCGCGCCGGCTTGCATACCTTCCTGCCTTTTCCATTTCCTCCAATGCATCCCCTATTAACTCTTCGGTCCATAATGGCAGGAGTCTGTAGCCAAGATTCTCCATGATAGCTTGCTCTGTGGCATTAATTTGTTGGCAAGTCCATCTCCCAGATCCCCAATCTTCTGAGTATAATCTCGTGGTTGATTGTTGGTCGTCTAGGAATTTGACGGAAATAATAAGCGCGGCAAGGATGATGACTTCGGGGCGAACTGAGTCGATGTGAAGTTGTTCGGGCAGGGGGTTTTCAGAACTTGTAAGTGGAAACGAACGCCGCCAGGAGAGGGCGAAGCGGGTGTTTAGACTGTCAAGTATGCAGACTGCCAAGGCGATGGTTGGAAGTGGGAGGAGAGCAGAGGTTAGGACCGAGTGGACAACATAGATATCAGGATCAACAAGAGAAACAGCACTCGGTATGAGGTTCTTGAGGTAGCATGCCGGGCCTGGAATATGACCATGTTAGTATATATTTGTGCATAAGGTAATATAGTAGCACACATACCAAGGAGACTAGGGTCAAGATCTCCATCCAGGTCCAATATAGGAATATTGTCTCTTGAACTGCTGCTTGAATGTAACGAGAGTGGAGGGGTAGGGAGATTCGAGAGCGGTACGTAGGTCTTGGAGAAGTAAGAATCGCTGTCATTGGAATCATACGATTCACGGCGGTCTGTGGAAACCATTGGAGGTGTGGTAGAGGGCGCCATGATACGGGAGAGCCGGAGTGCTGAGGAGTAGTGCTTGGTATATATGTGGAGAGCGAAAGATCAACTGATTCACAGTTGAGGCTCGTGTGCACAACGGAGCGATGATTCAAGGAGACGGATGCAGCGTCGAGAACTTCACACTATATTCCAATGCAGGTCAAGGATTTCGAATGGTTTCGCGAGCAAGATGTGGAAGACTGTAGTAATTCATGAAGGGCGTTCAGTTGGTTGTATCATCGCAAGGTGGAGATGGAGAGTTAGTAGTAGACGGGTGTGAACGAGTGTGTAGTTTGGGATTAGTGCGGTGCGAAGGATAAGTATTTGCATAAGAAATATTATACATATGACAGTCAGTACCTTGTGACGCTTTTACGAGGCACGGCCTTAAGGATGAGCCAAAGGTAAAACACACCATGCGCCTTCTTCCCCACTTTCACCGCCAACATTAGACTTCCAGCTCCAGACGCCACCACATTCAGCGCTCGGTACTGCATTTGCTAATTGCAAATGTCAGCTCGGCGGAAGTTCCTTTCGTCTGATGTTAGTCAGCTTATTTGTTGAGCCACGTTATGATGATCGGGGATCTCGGACGTTTTTTTTTGACGCATCCTGTCTGAAAAGTGGAGCTTCATGAACTCTGCCGATGGCTTTTACACCGCTGCAAGGATTTAATACGGAGCGCGCCCCATCTCACGTGCCTCGTCCTTTGCCCCTTTATGCCCTTCTTTTGCTTAACTTTTTTAGAAACAAGACATTTGAAATCATCGCCTGCATCTTACAGTAAGGTAAGATAAATTTGCCTTGTCTTTGTCAGACGTAAATGGTGAGGTTCAGAGTAAGCTTTTGCTACAGTCAGGGTTCTATGCGGGTTCCTGAATATCGCTACCAGAAATAGATCCTTAGACTAGTCCGTATTGGGTAAACTTGACATGAGATGCGATGATCGCTATGGCGCAAGGGATGTGTGTTTCACAAATCATTAATGCATTTATCAGAGATACGAGATTACGCGTAAGGCTTGGGATCTCAAATATCCTATGGCCTCTCTCGGAAGCTACGCAATTGCTCTTCTGTGTTATTCTAAAAGCCTCCGCATTCTACATTAGCCCTGTATCGGGCCCGTAATCATCGATGCGCGATCAGGAACCTGGGCTCGTATCTAGAATCCAAGATCCCGCCAGATGACGTAAGTGTATCGATGGTTGGCAGTCGGTAAAATTGGATATGATCTTTCCTTATGACATTATTGCTATCGCTCTAGGATCGATCCCATGATCGAGATCCAAATCACTGAAGCCGGAATATCCATCTGCAAGCAAACCCCACATGGCTCCCATTTCTTCATGATCGTGTGATTCGTTTATCGAAGTGGTCGCTGGCTAACCAAATATTCAGCTGAAATGGTCCCCATTCTTGCCAATGATTCCCAATCTCATTTTGCGTTGAAATCTTTCACGCCTCTCTGCCTCCCCCCTCTCTTCTCGCAGCTTCTTCTTCCTTTCATAGACTGCTCTTATTGACCTTCTTATTCTCTCCCTACCCTCTTCAAAGTTTGCTCTTGCTAGTCTCACAACATTGTCGATATCTTCTGGTGTATAGATGAAGTTCCATGTGCTCATGTAGGGTGCCGTCACCGGGTCAACATTTTCGACTTTCGGATTGCTCAAGAAAGGGAAATAAACAACTGCAATGCCTGCATCCGGCTCCATTAATTGCCAATCTTCGGCTACAGCTTTGGATGGCGGAACAGTCGAAACGTCGGTATGCTTCCGTTCTTGCATCGTCCCAACCCAAACCGTACAGTACCCAAGGTCACCCGGGTCTCCCTTGTTGCGCTTTTCTTGTTGGTCTTTTGACTCTTTGTCATTTTGCTTTGCTAATTCGTCGAGACATTCTTTTTGCTCTTGCTTCGCTTCTTCGACCTTGCCGTCAGCTTCAGCTGCTGTTGCTGCTTGAGCTTGGTTGAGTTGCCCAGCCGTTTTTTCGGCGGTGTCAGATTCTTTCGGCCAGCCGGCACCAATTGGCCAGCCTTTGATTCCTCGCTGTCGAGCATAGCCATCGGCAACTGAAAGCCAATTCTCGGTCTGGATGACATGGATTAGCACTATTAAAGATGTTGTTACAATACAATTCTCGATCCAATTTTACCTTTATGTCAGCTGACGCGTCGAAGGCGATAATCACATCAACAGCACGACCAGGACGTAATAAAGGGTCTATTGAGAAGTGAGCTAGGGTTTAAACATGTGCTTCATGAAAACTCACAGATGGGCAGGTTGTTACTCATCCCTGCATCCATAAGTTGTATATGTTCGTTTTTGGATATGCTCTCAGGCGTTGTCTCCGGTAATTCGTCTTCCATGCCTACGAAGGGATTTGGTATAGATGCCGGATCAATAGGGTGAACCTTACTTAAATCTTCATTGCGTCCTTGAATCATATCGTCGATACTGTTAAACCCCGCGAGGCCTCTTATCATAGGACGTACCTCTTTATAATAAAGATTTAAGGTAGCACAGAATGCGCTTCCGAAAATACCAAGCAAGAGTGGTAACCGGACCTCGGGCACTCTTAAACCATCATCTTGAGGCACATCACGACCTTTCTGAAACTTGCGGCCAACAGCCCATGTAGGAATTCCAGCATTGAATTCTTCGCAAAAGAACTCATAAGGTGTAATCTCAAACCACTGAAACCAACTTTCTTTCTATGTACACGTTAGCTGGATTCTCCTCATATTTTGTGATGAATGATAAGTACTCGCTTTTGCCTTCTCCTTAGTGTTTTCTGATGGACTTTGCGTGATCTTCTCCTCTTGTGACAATTCTTCAATGATTGGAATCTCGTGGCGAACGGCGCAATAGATCGGGAGGGGATTTTCCCCGTGCCTCATATTCTCCCGCTGGTTCGACATCTTCAGGTCGTTATCATTGACTCCGAGATCCCCTTTCGGGACGAGCAACCTTGCTGCTAGAAGCACGCCGTATATATCAACGATACCGAAATCAGCTTTTGGGTCGCCTTTTAGCTTCTCCACAAGTCCTCTCAGGAGGAATTTGTTTGTTGGTGCGGAGTCAAGTGCTCCAAGGGCCACGATGGGAGAGGCGATGTGGGTACCAATGCGGGCCTTTAAATGATCAACCAGTTTGTCTAAGCGCCGACCTCCTAAAGATGTATGGTATAATGCCTGCAACCAGCAGCTCCCACTAACACCAGCAGTATAAGTGATACAGTCGAAAAGTCCAGCTTCAGTCGTCGCCAAGAAGGAGCCAGCGCCCGCAACTAATGCACGTAATCCTCCCCCAGATCCCACCATAGCAATACAAGGAACATCTTCTGGATGTACTTCCTCCTCGGGAAGTCCTAAATACTTTGCTAAAGCTCTCGCAGTAACCTTCCTCCTACGAACCAGAAAGTCCTTCTCTTCATCACACAACTCGTCGGAAACCCGAACAGTTGCGGGCCTTTCGATTTCAGGATTCAAATATGGATCATGGGCTTCCTGCCATATTTCATCTGCTAATGATCCAGGAGCCATGGACAATTCCCGTTGTAGCTTTTTGACATAATCTGGCATGAGCTTGGCCCATTCAGGGACTACAAACTCCGAGATTGACCCTGGGATAGACCCCCAGTTAATGTCAGTAAACGAATCCGTGAATGAGGTCAAAGTCTCAAATTTGCTCATGAATAAAGTCCAAGCGGACTTGTCACCTGACTCTTCACGTGGTCCCTGGCCTTCTTGACAGGGAAGAGCTGATAGATGCCGAGTGTTCTGGGCCGTAGCCTTTTCATTCTTGTTTCTCATCGCTCGAAACTTTTGACGTTCTGCTCTGATTTCACTCCGGACCTTTGTCGGAGGAAGTGGTTGGAGGTAATTATTCTCATAGAGTATGTATATGACAGAACCGCCAATAAGCAAGGACGTAACTCCAATCATCGTTGTTTGAGATATGGAGGCCATTGTGGATTTAGATTTCTTTTTCTTCTGCCTTGTAAACAATTTCCGGAGCTGAAGGGAAGTTCTCGACGATATATGCGAACGGTACAGAATATGTTGAGCTCTTTGACAGGCTTTCACCTGAACTGACCGAGAAGCACGAGATGTGCCCCGAGGGATTGAGCTGAACATAACGAGCGAAATGAAAACATGACCAAGACTATCTGTTTATATGTGCGTGGAAAGGGTAAAGCATGGCCGCAAGAGACCTGGGATTGGGGATAGTGAGTCCCTGAAGAAAAACCACGGCATTTAAAGGTAGATATCAGCCACTATCGGGTACTTTCGCATGGTGGCGGTGCATATTTGGCGGGTGACGCTAGGAACGGAAGAACTGTTTGGACCGTTCTTTCCAGGGGAGCTCCACCTCCTTGCGTAACATTTGACTGCATAAACAGCTCGGCACCCTCTACGCATGATAGGCTGGGCCATGAAGTTTCGGACTTAGACATCGCAGAAGCGCGTCAGGGATGGCCCTTACAGTCAATCCGCGTCATACGGCAGACGAGGAGGCGCAAGCGGAAGTGGAAGTGCTGAATTCGAGACTCGAGAAAACAAGCCAATTGACGAAGAAGATCCAAGCATCTCTGACTCGACTTGAGACCAGCGGGCGGAGCGTGCAGGATGCTATTGGTCCCATCTACAACAACACACAAAAGTTACAGGTTTTGGGAAGAAGTAGGCAAACTTACATGATTTCTTACATGATAACTGACATCCTACTTAAGATATCGATGGCATCATCGCGGCAATAGAGAAACTTAGGCAACCGTCTGATATCAAGAATAATGAAGAGGAGATCATACGAGCTGGGTAAGTGCGCTCATATCACTGGGTGGGCTGAACTGACATTGCTATCATAGCCCCGACAAATCTGGGTTATCTTCCTATCTTGCTTCTCTGAAGCGTGTCAATAAGGCCCTCGGTGAGATGAAAGCAACGAATCTCAAAGCCAACCAGCCAGCTGTCGCAGATCTGAATCGCTTATTACAATATGGCAATCAGCAATTGGAAAGCGCTTTCGAGAGGATACTTCGAGAAGATGCCCGACCTATCGAACCCCTCCACTATATCACCAAAGATATGCCATTCCCATCTCTGAACCAGGACAAAACCACTCGACTGGGACTTATGAACTCCTTCATTGCAGCGGGTGTACGACAATCGGCACAGAATGGGCAAGAAACGCCTACGGCACAAATATATGCCAAAGTACGCGGGCCATACCTCACAACTTCTCTACAGAATCTTGCGGCGGCTTCAGTCAATACTGCGAAGAAGAAGACGCCGAATGCATTATATAAGCAGGGCACAAATGGGATTGGCACCTATGCAACTGCCATTGAAGGGACCTTCCTGGCTGAATATGACAATATATGCGCCCTTTTCTCTAGAGACGAGTGGGGTCGGGTATTCAACCTTACTTGCCAAGGTGCTATGTCAGAATTAGCAAAGACACTGAAAGACCTCAACTTACACATAAAGGCTAATCTCACGACGGACTGCTATCTAGCATATGAGATCATCGAGATCGTCTCAAGTTTGTCCTCACGTCTTGACGGCCATACTGGTGAACTCAAGCCATCTTTCGCTTCGGCTTTGAAGCCAATCCGAGATACGGGAAAGTCATCATTAGCTGAACTAATAGAAGATACCCGCCGGCGGGTGGGGGGGTTACCTATCCTGCCGACCGATGCGGCGGCCTTACCGATAACGACAGAAACAATGACCCGCCTTCAGACTATGGTGGACTTTTTACGACCGATATCGAGTATCATGATCTCACTAGGAGATGGCAACTGGAAGAGCATGAACGCCGCCAAGGACTCGTCTGATACTGTACCATCTCTGAAGTCCTTCGATGTTGGCGCAGACGGCAAAGAACTCTTCGCCCATTACAGTACTGATACAATCGATGCACTTCTCACCTCACTCGACCAGAAAGCGCGGGTTGTCCTCAAGGGCAAGTCCGTCCTAGGTGCCTTTCTCTCGAACAACGTCGCGGTCATCGAACGCATGACCCGCGATTCCGAGTTATCCCCTCTACTCGCATCACGCATGTCTATCATTGACACATGGCGCAAGAAAGCCACATCATTATATCTCGACGGGTGGCGAGATCCATCAGCCCATCTCCTAGACGTCCAATACACAAACCGCGGCGGCAACCGGCCACCGTCTGGCTCAGGGGCAGCGGTCGACTCGGCAGCGATTCTCAAAGGCCTCAGTAGCAAAGACAAGGATGCCGTCAAAGAGAAATTCCGCATGTTCAACGTCAGCTTCGAAGAATGCCTCGCTCGGCACAAGAGCCTGAGTATGGAGAAGGAAGTCCGTGCAAGCCTGTCTAGAGAGGTACAGCAGATGATTGAGCCCCTGTATGGAAGATTCTGGGACAGGTATCATGAGGTTGACAAGGGGAAGGGGAAATACGTCAAATATGACAGGGGCTCTATGTCGGGCATATTCTTGAGTTTGGCTTAATCGTATTGTAGTGGCCTTTTTTTGGGCGGGAAAGATACCATCATGACGGGCGTTCAATGTTGCTTCGTTGTAGATATCTGAAGTGTGAGAATATATCATGTTACATATGTTTCTGTGTTCTAATCTGTCGTGGAGGTGGCTCTGTGTCGCAGTGCTATGGCCGTTGCACCGTACGGGTCTTTCTACTCAGCATAGGCGTGAAGTTACCATGAGTTTTTCAAACAGACTTTTGGGTGATCATGACAACGGAGCATTTACCCCATGTTCCAGTCCCGGGTCCATGCCCGTGTTCAGCCCTAGCCTATGTTCCTCATTTCCTGACCGTTATCGCTGTCTGCAGCTTCGTCATGGTGTTTAGCGGGAAGGTCTGCATCTAATACAGGGTTTAGTACTGTAGGGGATCCTTGCACTGGGTAAATAGTTCTGGAATGGCGTGGTGACAGCGGACAGGGAATTTCTATACGAGGTAGAGAGAACTTTTAAAGAAACACCTTTTCATTCGTGACTACCTATGGGAAGGAAAGAACAGCCAAAGGAGAGACAGAGAATGAGCAAAATCAATCTTAAGTTATCGTAGTAAATACAGCTTAGTCCGAAAGAGCACGCAAGGAACTGGAAAAACAGCGAGCCGTTTTGGGTTGTCAGACAGTCTTTCCCCGCCCCCGTTATAGAAACGCTCACAAGAACAGCCTCGCAGAAGCCGCAGAAATGCGCTTTTTGCCTTGCTCCATGTCTCATCGTCCATCGTACTAGCAGTATTAATTTCAGGTTGATTACAAGGAAGAAGAGCTGAAGTAAAGGAGTCGTATGTGTTGCGCATGATATAGGGACGATGGATGTCGCCCCAGCGCATTGAAGTTCATAGAACTTTAACGCAGCGAGAACTTGTTCCGCTTTCCCTTCTCCTCTAATGGTCTGCCGCTTTCGATTCTCGACTTCTTTTCTTCCAACTCTAAGCGCTGGCGCTCCAGCTGCTCCTTCATCTCGCGGTGACGAGCATACAGTTCCTCTTCGCTCTGTTTCAGCTTGCTCTCCTTTTCTGCCACCTTCTGTTGGAAAACCATCTTCATCTCGGCTTCCATCTTGGCAAGCTTTTGCTCGTGCAATGTGCGCTCCTCTTCTTGCTTTACAGCTGGGTTGACCTCCTTGAATACGCTCGGATCTTGTGCTACGCCCATAGCGGTGAGCTTCTCTGATCGGTAATTCTCATAGAGAGCATTGTTCGTATGCTCCTTGAGCTCCTCCATATGTGTTCTGATGAGCATCTGGCGCAGCTTGACAAAGTCGCAGTGTTCCTCATTATCTACCTCGATGATACCCCATGGGTAACGACGGCCTCGGACCTTACGTCCGTCTGCGCTGGTGATCTCAGAGGTAGCACCAACAACGGCAAAAGGAACCTTGGACATGATTTCGTTGTTCTCAGCGATGGTCTCGTCATCGTCTAGCTCATAGCGAGGACCTTCGAAAATCTGGATGTCGTGGTACTTGATATCTGCGAGGATCTATGACATATCAATACGATGATATGTGCTGACTCAATACTATGGACTCTTACCCTTGCTTTGAAATTTGCGATTTCCTCATCCGTCAATGTATCTGCCTTGGCAATGACGGGAATGAGGTTGACCTTGGTATGCAGTCGGCGCATAACCTCGATGTCTAGGGGCTTCAGTGCATGGCCAGTAGGCTGAATAAAGTAGACGCATGCATGAACACGATTGTCGACAATGTTCATGCGGTTGACCTTGTTCTCTGCATCTAAGTAGGCATCAAATCGCTGCTCGATATTGTCAACAATTGGTCGCCACGACTCGTCGTTATTGACAAAGTCACCAAAGCCTGGAGTATCTACAACAGTCAAGCGAAGGCGAACACCGTTCTCCTCAATATCGGCGCTGATTGACTGTATAGAAACCGTCTTTGGTATGATATCAAGACTTGGTCCTTTGCGCTCTCGGGGAGGATATAGGGAAGTATTGAAAAGAGTGTTGACAAGTGTGGATTTTCCAAGTCCGGATTCACCTGCAACATATTAATGAGGATCAGGCTGAAACACCTCCAGGGGTACTTACCAACAACCATGACATTGAAATTGAAACCTTTTCGAACACTCTTCCGGTGCCACTGATTCGGTAAGTTCGCAAAACCGACATAACCGGTCAACTTCCTTCGAACAATGTTCCTCATATCACTGGCCTGCTGTGCCGCAACTTTAGGGTCGGTAGACGCGACGCTCTGGGGCATCTCCATATGTGGAGGAACTGGCTCACGGGCCTTGCCGTTAGGTATCATAGGCCCTGGCGATGCCCGGGTAGGCGCAGGCATTACTCCGTTCGCAGCTATAGTACATGAAAGTCAGTCATTTGTATCTCCAGCACGTTGGGAAAAAGTGAGCTCGATGGCGATCCAAAATGGTAGTAACGTGGCCGGATGTGAAGTGGGGCTGATGGTGGCACTAGGTTTCCATATCATCATCTTGGATCCAAAATCTTCCGGGCACTTCGGCAATCTTGTCCTCCTCGCTCAACGTGGAAGTCTTGAAAACAACTCATTTGATTTTAATAAGTCATTGATTCCGAGATCTTCCTAACCCGCCCATACCTCAAAACTGTGAGGTCGCAATGACCGTTTGCCAGTCCTACGTGAAGGCGAATTTCCAAAACCCAGTGTAACATTGAGTGTGTCTGCTGATGTCGGATAATTACGCAAGCGATCCTCCAGATAAAAATGTCGGTCGATCTCTGTGAGAAAGTCTGTGGTTTGATCGAGAGTAGCCATGAGATTTGAGTCGCTATAGGCTGGAGTAAGAGTCTTTCGAAGTACTGCACAAACAAGAGCTCGTGTTGGCGATTTCTGGTTGGCGATGCAGACAGTCCTGGCGAGGGATACTTTTGATGCGCGTATGGGACAAAGGGTGATGATGTTGTTGGCCTCGTCGAGAGACATCCTATGCGAAGACAGAGAATAGATTATGCTTACCCATTGTGATACTTGTGATCTAGAAAAAGCGGTTGCCGAGAGTGCGTAATACTTGATGTTAACGATCTACGCAAAAATGAATTAGCTCCGCGTGGTCAGAAAAAGTCAGTCGCGCTCAAGATAGTGATTTTGCCGTGGCCAAGAATGCTCATCCACATTTGATTTCCCAAGAAGAGACGTGCAGTCGTTGTTACAAGAAGCTTTGGGGCCCAATGTGCATGAGCACTACGTGGAGCTGCATCTGCGCACATACCGTTTATTTGTCCTTCAAACCGAGCTTAATCTCATCCAAATGTTTGGAGTCGCAGGAAAGGCCGCCGCCGCAATTACTCTTTCGAATCCGAATCTGCAGAGAGAAAGGTGCGCAGTCAGTCTTCGCGCTGATGTTGAGGAAGTTTCCCC
>Ga0335075_10003068_pt1 | contig 26729 bp, 20 predicted proteins | sample Lox_Sample_24_FD_206723 | JGI IMG/M metagenome (GOLD analysis project Ga0335075, IMG submission 206723) | Soil microbial communities from Loxahatchee National Wildlife Refuge, Florida, United States - Lox_Sample_2.4 | ecosystem: Environmental > Terrestrial > Soil > Wetlands | place: USA...
CGTCAACCCGCGCACCACAAGGCCCCGCCGGCCCGCCGGCGGGGCCTTTCCCGTCACCCGTCATGCCCACCCGGCATGACGCCGAGATGCCCAACCAGCGCGTCGCAGAACAGTCTCGGGCCGCGTGCACCAATCGCTGAGCCCCTGGATGTGGGTGGTCGGCACGACGATGCGGGGCATTGATTCGACTTGTGATTGCGCTGCCTGGTAGAGGACGGCACCGGGCGCAGTCCCCCATCGGTACCGGTAGTAATGCAGCACGGTCTCGACGAACTGCGGATTCCGGAAGGCCAGCGCAGCCTGATTAAACTCGTCGTCACTGAAGTTCCAATGCGGAGACCAGGTGCGCCACAAATGACGGCATAGGGGCTCGGTGCTATCTCGCAGCAGGGTATCGCCATGGTCGGTCAGGAACAGCCACTGATACCAGAAAGCCGTGGTCTGCTCCATTGACAGCTCGGTAATGGGCGTCGCCTCGTTGTACCCCGTGCCGAGAGTCACCATCGAATGCACCCGCTCCGGATGCAGGACCGCAAGCGCACAGGCCGCACGGCAGCCCCAGTCGCTGCCGACCAGATGGAATTTGCGAAGGCCAAGAAAATCCGCGAGCAGGACCACATCCGAAGCCAGGGCGGAGGTCTCCGCAGAGACCGGATGACCTGGATTGACGACAGTTGGCCCGTGCCCACGGATATACGGCCGGACGACCAGGAATCCTGAGTTGATAAGCGGGCCGACGATCCCGTCCCACGTCCGGGGGCTGTCCGGGAATCCGTGAAGCAGGATGATCGGTGTGCCCTTTGCTGTGCCGTCTACCTCATACCCAATTGTCACCTCCTGAAAGGAAGCAGATCTCATGCCCTGAGCATTGTTTATTGTGACCACCGCAGTGACGTTATGCTGCCTCGCAGATTCGGGCAAGTGATAGGCTCGCTCAGTGAGCCAGAAATCGTCTGACTCGACGCTTGGCCGCGTTATCGCTGTCCTCGACGCGGTCGCTGGAGGGCCGGCCATAGTCACGCGCAGCTACGTTGCCAGGCGCACAGGACTTCCGAAAGCGACGGCAAACCGCATTGTGGCCCAACTCGTGGCAGCGCGTCTGCTGCAGCCACACCCTGGAGGAGTGGGGCTCGCGATCCGTGTGTTCGAGTGGGGGATGCGAGCTGGCGAGGCCGGGATCCCGCTGCGTGAAGCCTCCCTGCCACATCTGGAAGACCTTTACGAGATCACCCATGGCAATGTTCAACTCGCGGTCCGTGACGAATTTGAAGTCGTTTACCTGCACAAGGTCTCCGGACACCGCAGCGTCCGGATGTCCACGCGGGCCGGCGGGCGGGCGCCGCTGCACTGCACAGGATCAGGAAAGGTCCTTCTGGCGTTCGCTCCGCCGGAAGTCCTGCCGCGGCTGGTCCTGGAACGTGGCTTGCCGGCCCGTACTTCATATTCCATTACCGACAGCCGGGTACTCGAAGACGAGCTCGGCCTTATCCGGCGCAGGTGTTACGCCGTCGACGACGAAGAGTTCGCACGCGGCGTCCGCTCGGTGGCGGCGCCCATCCTCTACCGAGGGGAGGTTGTTGCCGCGATCAGTGTGTCTGGCGACGCGCGCTACCTGTCCGCGTCGTCGGTCGCCCCGCCGGTCAGGGCCGCAACAGCAGCGATAAGCCGCAGTCTTGCCCTGCCACGGTGGCCGGCACCCCGCACGGAAGGACCGAAGCACGGCACGCGGCATCATTGACGTCATGACAGAGGCGCTCTCAGTTGCCGCCGTTCAGCCGGTGTGCGTCGCCCGAGACGTTGGCGCCAACGCGGTCGCGCACGCCGGCGCTGTCCGTGCCGCGGCGACGCGGCTGGTCGTCTTTCCTGAGCTCTCGCTGACCGGCTACGAGCTCGACGCTCCGGCGGTGTCGAGCACCGACCCGAGGCTGGTGCCGATCCTCGAGGCGTGCCGCGAGGCGGACGCGGTCGCGCTTGTGGGTGCGCCGATCGAGCGGGACGGGCGCGTCTACATCGCGGCCCTGCGAATCGACAGTTCCGGGGTGCGTCTCGCCTACCGCAAGACCCACCTGGGCGGCGACGAGCCGCGCCGCTTCTCCTCCGGTGACGGGCCGACCGCAATCGAGGTTGACGGGCGGCGCGTGGGAATCGGGATCTGCAAGGACACCGGCATGGACGAACACGTCGACGGCGTCGCCGGTCTGGGGCTCGACCTGTACGTGGCCGGCCTGGTGCACCATGCCGAGGAGCTCCCCGAGCAGGACAGGCGCGGCCGGCGGATCGCCCTGCGATGCGGGGCGCCTGCCGTCTTCGCGAGCTTCGCCGGACCGACCGGCGGCGGATTCGACCGCACCGCCGGGACATCAGGAGCGTGGGCGCCTGACGGCACCCAGCTCGCGCGCGCCGGTGCTGATCCGGGCGAGCTCGTGCGCCTCAGCATCGACTGAGCCGACCAGGAGGCGCCTCGCTCACTTTCGGGTCGCCGGACCGTAGTCTCTGGCCCGCCCCACCCCCCGCCAACCGCCCCTCACCCCCGTGCCGATATTTTTTCCGAACGGTCCGTGGTGCACGGCTCCGTCCCCGTGCGGAGCAGACCGGCCATGTAGCTGACGTCGGGTGCGTGCTCAAGGTGATCGAAGGCGTCCACGAGATCGTCAACGGCGGAGGGGGCTCGATTACGGATCTGGCCTGGACGGGCTTCCCGGCTGGAACCCAGGCGCCGTGCCGACCCCTCCTCCTGACAGGTGATGCGGCGTCGCCGCCGCCAGCCGACTGTTACACATTTCTGTGATACATTGATGGAATGAAGACCCCCGGAGAGCTGTCAGTAGGGCTGCGGGAGCTGCGCCACCATACCAGTGAAGTGATCGCTCGCGTGCGCCGGGGTGAGACGATCGAAGTCACCGAGCACGGAACGCCTGTCGCCCGGCTTGTCCCGTTCGAGCGGCCTGAACGTCCCGCGATCCTTGCCCGGCTGGAGGCTGAAGGGCGCCTGCGTCCCGCCAAGAACCCTGGCTATATGCCCCAGCGGGTGCACCCGGTTACCGGCGCCGACCCGAATCCGCTCACGCAGGCGCTGCTAGAGGAGCGCGAGAGCGAGCGCTGACGACCCGTGGCTCTGTACTACCTGGACACCAGCGCCGCGTTCAAGCTCCTGGCCGCCGAGGAACACGCTGACGCGTTTCTCGCCTTCTACCGCGAGCACCGCGGCGACAACTGGATCAGCTCGGACCTTCTGCGGATCGAGGTCAGCCGTGGCGTGGCACGAAACTGGCCCGCGCTGATCCCTGACGCCCAGCGGCTGCTTGATGCTTTCGAATACGTCCAGATCGACGAGGACGTCGTCCGCTCCGCCATCGTCGAGCCTGACCGCCTGCTGCGCTCCCCGGACGCGATCCACCTGGCAACAGCACGGCTGCTCGGCCCGGAACTCGCCGCCCTGCTCACCTATGACGACCGGCTCGCCAAAGCCGCTGCGGACGCGGGGATACCAGTCCTTGCACCACACGATGCTTGAACGCTATGGGTGCCGGTAACCCTGTCGCCGTCCTTGACCTGGCGTTCCTCCTGAATCAGCACACGGCAAGTCCGGCATCTGGCTGCGCGGTGGCTTGCCTGCCCCATGCCGTGCCAAAACCGGCGTGACGCGCTGGCCCGCTGGTCTACAGCCCCAGTGACTTGGCGATGATCGACTTCATCACCTCGCTGGTGCCACCGTAGATACGAGTGACCCGGGCGTCTGCGTAGAGGCGGGCAATCGGGTATTCGAGCACGTAGCCGTAGCCGCCGAACAGCTGCAGGCAACGGTCGACGGTTCTGGCCCTGCAGTTCCGGACAGAACAGCTTCAGCTTGGCCGCGTCGACCGGCCTGAGATCGCCCGCGACGTTGGCCAGCAGCGCCTGGTCGACCATCGCCTGGCCGGCCGTTAGCTCAGCCCCGGCCGCCGTGAGCTCGAACTTGGTATTCTGAAACCGGCTGAGGGGGTACCAAAGGCCGTGCGTTCCTTCACGTTCGCGACGGTCAGATCTATTGCTACGCGGGCCGCGGCCTGCGCGCAGACGGCGAATCGCGAGGCGCTCCTCGGTCGCCAACCGTCTGGGCAACGAGGGGGACGCGTTCACGTACCTGAGCCACAACCTGGCTCAATGTGCCTCGGGGCCGGCCCGGTGTGTACGTCGGCGCCGCCGACATGGCCGGGGCAGGAAGGTTAGATGACAAGCTCAGGCTCCCATTGGGTCTCGGGCTGGTGGGTTCGCCGCGGCGATTGCCCTCTGCAGGATCCGGGCGAGGTCAGCGGGTGCTTCGAGGGGCGAGAGGTGGCCGGTTCGGGGGATGACGTGCGGCTCGGCCTTGGTCAGGTAGGGCAGCAGGTTGTCGCGCAGGACCTGTTCGGGTTCGAGACGGTCATTTTTGCCGGCGATGACGAGGACGGGGACGTTGATAGCGCGGGCCTGGCTGGTGATGTCCTGGATCATGCCGTGCCGTGCCCACTCGTCGCGAGCCTTGGGGACGGCGTCGAGGGAGTCCGCCACGATCTGGGCCTTGATGTCATCGCTTAGCGGGTGGCGGTCAGGATGGTGTCGGCCGGCGGCGACGGCCTCGTCGCTGTCGTGACTGATCCCCTACTAATCCTGGTTTCTATCGCTCAATGTCGGTGATCAGCTTCACCGGCTGACCAGTGACCGAAGCCACGACCTCGAAGTCACGATCATCGCACAGTACGATGAGGCGCTCACTTTCCGCGGTCGCGGCGATGAGCAAGTCGACGGGCCCCGCGGAGCGGTGCCTGCCGGTCTCGGTCAGGCGTTGCTGGATCTCGTCCGCCCTTTCATAAGCCCGCTCGGGCATGGGCACCCAGCCGAACAACTCTCGCAGCAAACGCCGTTTCTCCAGCCGGTCAGCCAGAGATCGCGCGGAGTACAGGAACTCCAGCTCTACGATCGGGCAGATGGCGATAACACCGGCGGTCAGCTGATCGGACCACGCCTGCCTGAGCTTGTCCTGCAGGACCCGGAACAGGCCCGACGTGTCGATCAGGTACAGGGCAGGACTCACCTGCGGTACGCGGCCTTATTGCCGAGGAACTCATCGAAATCGCCGCTGTCGGCCATCTCGCCGAGCCTGGCCAGAGCCCGCAGTCGCACCATGCGCTGCCCTACTTCGCGAAGGGCGGCGTTCACCGTGTCCTTCTTCGTCTTGGTGCCCAGCACCTCGGCCGCCGTGGCCAGCGCTTCCTCATCAATCTCGACCGGCGTTTTCACCATGCTCATAGAGACGATCTCCTTCTAGATATCATGGATATCCGTTTAGGATATCTTAGGAGTTCGACCCCTCTTCCAAACGAGGCTGGTGTCCTCCGGTTCGCGGCGCAGCCAGCCGACCAGCTGGCCCAGCGCATGCTGCCGCCGGGCCCGGGCGAAATCGTCGTCCGCGTCCATCCGCGGCGTGCCGGTGTCAAGGTGCAAGGCCATTTCGCCCTCCTCCTGCTCATGAGCTGCTGACCGCGCTATGGGGAGGTCAGCCCAGTCGCCGTGATGGGCGCGGTCGGGCCCGCTGCGCGCCTGCTCCATGGCTTCGCGGCCGCGGATGGCTAGGGTTGAACCGTGTGCACGTGTTACGACATCCAGGATGCCGACGCCTACGTTGCAGCCCGTGAGCTGCTAGTCAGGCGGTGCGGGGGAAACGGCGCCGTCGCTGACGGCGGGCGCGGCAGGGGATGCCGGACCCGATGACGAAGACGACGATGCCGAATCCGTACGAGGGACCGGAGTACCGACGGCTGCTCGAAAGTGCCCGCCGCTTCCTGGAGCGCACCAGCGCGGACCTGAGCGGCTCGGTCAGCGTCAGCCACCCAGACGACGACGAGCGTAAGGCGATCATCGGGCTCACCGGGCAGTACCGGGACGCCCACACGGCCCGGCTCACCGTCCGCCTCGCCGATCTGGACACCGCGGTCCGCGAGGCCAGCGGGTCCGGCCTGGCGGAGCTGTTGGCCCGCGTGGGCGGGCCGCTGCGCGACCGCCCTGCCGAGCGCAGCGCGCTTGCCGCGGCGCGCGCCGCGTTCCTCCGCATGGCGGAGGCGAGCCCACTGCATGCCTCCTGCGGCTGGTACCGGGACTGGCTGGCCGATATCGCGGGGGACGGCAGCCTGACCAAGCTGATCAACCAGGGCGAGCAGGCACGGATCGGGCAGGCGGTCCGGGTGCTTGAGTACCTCGCCGGGCGCGCGGGCGCGCCCGTCCTGCTGCCCGCGCTCGCCGCCGAGGTCACCGGGGACACCAAGGCGCTCAACCACGGGACGGTGCTGTCGACGCTGGTGCTGCGCGCGCTGGCCACCAAGGCGGGGATCACCAGGCCGGGGACTGCGCAGGAACGCAGGGAGGTGTGGGAGGCAAGCGATGTCGTCGCCAGCGACCTGGCCAGCAGGGTGCTGGTGCTGAACATGCCGGCCGAGGGCCGCGGGCTGGCGGAGTGGCTTACCGGCGCGGCACGGCTGGGCGTTCCGTTCTATGTCACCTTGCACCAGCTCATGTCGCTGCCGCTGACGATCGCGGGCGCGCTCGTGCACGTCTGCGAGAACCCGGCCGTGTTGCGCCGCGCCGCCGCCGACCTGGGCCCGGGCTCGGCGTCGCTGCTGTGCACGGAGGGACGGCCGTCGACGGCATTCCACCAGGTGGCGGACGCCGTGGTCGGCGGCGGCGGTGAGCTGCGCTATCACGGCGACTTCGACTGGCCGGGGCTGGCCATCGCGGGCTCGGTCATGCGCCGTCATGGTGCACGGCCGTGGCGGATGGGTGCCGCCGACTACAGCGCCGGGTTGCGCGCCGACACGGACCACGTCCGGCTGACCGGGACGCCGCAGCCGACGCCGTGGGACCCGGAACTCGGCCAGGTCATGGCGGCGGCAGGGCGCGCCCTGTACGAGGAGAGTATCGCCGACACCCTGATCGCCGACCTGTCGGAGTGCGGCCGTGCCAGGCGGTGAGCCTGGGACGGGCCGACTGGACAACGCCGCGCTGCTGGACCTGCTAGAACCCGGCTGGCGCCGTGACCTGGCCTCCGGGGCGCGGGCCGCGGCCCTGCAGGTCGAAGCGGGGGTGCTCCGGGCCGCGGCCAGGGCGCTGGGCGAGATGGCGCGGCGAGGATCGCCCGCCGATACGGCGCGGAAATGGCCCGCCTGCGTGGTCGTCACGCTGTCCAGGGTGGCGGGCAGCAGCGACCGCAGCGGGAGCTTCTGGCCCGGCTGGCACCGCGCGGCCGGGTTGCGGGCGACCCGGCGTTCGGGCGAACAGTGGGGCCAGTCGTTCCTCGACGCCCTTGCCGTGCTCGGGATCGCGGCGGCAGGCACTGTGCCCGCCACGGCACGGGACGCGGTCCTCGCCCAGGCGGCGCCCCCGGATCCGGGCCCCTCGCAGACCGCGAACGGAGCCGGGTGCCCTCGGCCGCGCCTGGATCCGTTCGGGCAGGGCGTGCTGCTGGCGGAACGGCCGGCCTTGCCCGAGGAGGTCGCCGATCCCGACGACCCGCTGCTGGTCTTCGACGCCGATGGCGAGCACGTCGGCGACGAACTTCCGGCGGAACCCGTCTGGGTGCTGTACCCGGCAGGCGCCGAGCTCTGCTGCGACGTCCCGCCGAGAGTCGTGGTGACCAGCCGGCCGCCGCTCACCTGGCGCGGCTGGCGGCTGCTCCAGCTCGACCTGCGCGGGCTCTCCTGGCTCGAGCTGACCGGGCGGGTCGGCCACGAGACCCCGCGGCGGCATCCTGTGTGCGGCCGGACCAGGCCGCGGCTCATCACCGGCCCGCCGGTGCCCGGCGTGACGACGGCAACCGGCGACCCGGTGTTCGCGGCGCGGCCCGCCGTGCTGCTGCCGCCCGGCCCGGACCGCTGGCGCGTCGAGGTCCGCAGAGCCGGAACCAACGCCGTCCTCGGCAGAATGACCGCGGTCGGCGACGGCTGGCGGCCCGAACTGCTCTGGCAGCGATCCGGCCGGCCGGTGCTCGGCGAACTGACGGTCGCGGCGACCGCCGCCGATGGCGAGGCCAAGGTCGGCATGCGCCGCACGCTGACCGTGGCGGAGGGACTGACTGCCAGCTACTTTCCCGCGCCCCGGCTGACCACCGACCGCGGGCTGGAACCGGCCGAGGCGGTCCTGTCCGCCCCGCCGGGAATGACGGTCTGGCCGCAGGCGGCGCCGGTCCCGGCCGAGGCCGTCACGATCGAGGTGACATGCGTCGCCGGGCAGGTCCGGCAACGACTGCACGTGACGCCGCCGCATGTCCGGGTCCGGATCGAGGCCGAACCCGGCAGCGGGGGCGGGCCTGGGCGCTGGCACCACGCGGGCCCGCTGCGGTTTCGCGCCGCCGAGCTGTGGCACGGCGGCGCGCTCGGCCTCGACCTGCCGGGCATCGACCGGGCCCCGCCCGTCGAGGTCGTCGGCCGGGACGACCACGTGGTCCAGGTGCTCGAGCCGACCAGGCGGGGCCGGTACCCGCTGCGTCGCATGGCCGACACGGTGACCGCCTGCGGCGGCGCGGCCCTGCGCATCACGGTCGGCGGGCGCACGGCCACGATCGCGCGGATCATCGCGCCCGACGGCACGGCGGACGCGGACCCGTGGGTCACAGTGAGCCGGTAGCGGGAACCACCGGGCCGTTCGGCTCTATGTTCTTTAAGCTACCGAAAGTGGACGTGGTCGCCACCAGCGCCCGCCTGGGCGCCACCTACCGTCGTTACCTGCGGTCGCTGCTGCCCGTGCGCGAGCCCGCCCTTGCCGCGGCGCTGCGGGCGGCCATCGACGGCAGCCCGCTGCTGACCAAGGGGCCCATCCTCGAGGCGACGCCGCCGTACCGGACCGGCGCCAGCCTGCGCGACCTGATCGGCGACCGGGTGCTCGACCCCGCGTTCGCCCGGCTCGGCGGGCCGGCGCTGCCGCTGGACCGCCCGCTGTACCTGCACCAGGAGCAGGCGATCCGCAAGGCCGCCGCGGGACGCAACCTCGTGGTCGCGACCGGGACCGGATCGGGCAAGACCGAGTGCTTCCTGCTCCCGGTGCTGTCGCAGCTCGTCGCCGAGCACGCCGCGGGCGTCCTCGGGCCCGGAGTGCGCGCGCTGCTGCTGTATCCGATGAACGCGCTCGCCAACGACCAGGTGCGCAGGTTGCGCCAGGTGCTCGCGGGCTTCCCGCAGATCACGTTCGGGCGGTATACCGGAGACACCCCTGAGCGGGCGAGCGAGGGCGCGTCGCTGTTCGAGCAGCTGAACCCGGGGGAGGCCAGGCTTCCCGGCGAGCTGCTGTCCCGCCAGGAGATGCGGGACAGCCCGCCGCACCTGCTGCTCACCAACTACGCGATGCTGGAGTACCTGCTACTGCGCCCGGCGGACATCGAGCTGTTCGAGGGCAAGCACGGCGGGCACTGGCGGTTCGTCGTGCTCGACGAGGCTCACGTCTACGACGGGGCGAAGGCGGAAGAGGTGGGGATGCTGCTGCGCCGCCTGCGGGAGCGCGTGGGCCGGTGCCCCATTTTTTTTACCGAACGAACCGGGGTGACTGCCCGCCCGCAGAGCCGTCTCCAGGTGATCGCGACCAGCGCCACGGTCGGCGACCAGCCGCAGGCGGTGATGGACTTCGCCGCGAAGCTGTTCGACGCGACCTTCGAGTGGCGTGATGATGACTCTTCGCGGCAGGATCTGGTCCGGGCGACCCTGGTGGCGGTGCCGGACGGTCCGTTCTGGGGGCCGCTGCCGGCGGCGGAGTACCTGCGGCTCGCGGCCGCCGGCGATCCGGCAGCCGAGGTGGGCGCTCTGGAGCGCGACGGGCGCATGTGCCACGGCGACGCGGTCGCCGGCAAGGCCGATGCGGCCGGCCCGGCCGCGATCTTGGGCCGCGAGCAGGCGCTGGGTCGCGTGCGCAAGTTGCTGGCGGAGGCTCCGAGGCCGTTCGGCGAGCTCGCTGCGGCGGCGTTTCCCGGTATGCCACGACCCGAGGCGCAGGCGGGTCTTGGCGCCCTGGTCGCGCTCGGCGCCAGGGTCCGCGACACCACGGGAACGCCGGTGCTGTCGGCCCGCTACCACTTGTTCGCCCGGGCCACCGAGGGCGCGTTCACCTGCCTGACCCCGGACGGCCCGCACGTAGTGCTGGCGCGGCACGAGATCTGCCCGGACTGTCGGGGGGCCGTCTTCGAGTTCGGCTGCTGCAAGCGGTGCGGCGCGGTGTACCTGGCCGGCACGATCGACCGCGGCGCCGGCGGCGAGCGGTTCACCTCCCGCGTCGTCCGTGGCGACCGGCGGAGCTGGCTGCTGCTCGGCGGGGCCGAACAGGTCGCGGACGAGGACGACGAGACCCTCGAGGAGGGCAGCGCCTTCGCGGCGGAGGCCGTCGGCGCTCTGCTGTGCGCGGGCTGCGGGGCGGTGTTTCCTCGGGGGGACGATCCCCTTGGGGAGGGCTGCCCGTGCCCGCATACCGCCGCGGGCCTGCGCCAGGTGCGGCGGCTTCCTGCCCGCTCCGGCGCGCCTCGCGGGTGCCTGGCCTGCGGCGCCCGCGGCGCCGGGATGATCAGGCTCTTCGAGAGCGGCAACGAGGCGTCCGCGGCCGTGCTTGCCACCGCGCTGTACCAGGGGCTGCCCGCGGAGCCCGAGCACGAGGATCGGCCGGGCGGCGGGCGCAAGCTGCTCGCGTTCAGCGACAGCCGGCAGGCTGCCGCGTTCTTCGCGCCGTACCTGGAGTCCAGCCACGCCCTGGTGCAGCAGCGTCGGCTGATCCTGGACGGGCTGGCGCGGGCCACCGCGCACGACGCGGACTGCACGGTGGACGACCTGATCGAGGCGACCGCCGCCGTGGCGGCCGAGGCGGGCGCGTTCTCCCGCCGCGAGTCCCGCCAGGGCCGCCGCCGGGAGACCGCCCGCTGGGTGATGCGCGAGCTCGTGGCCCTGGATGAGCGCCAGTCGCTCGAGGGCCTCGGGCTGCTCCGGGTCGGCCTCGACACCGAGCCGTCGTGGCACCCGCCTGGGCCGCTGCTCGACCTGGGCCTCACGAAGGCGGAGTGCTGGCTGCTGCTGGCCGAACTGGTCAGGTCGCTGCGGCTGCAGGGCGCGCTCACGATGCCCGAGGATGCCGATCCCGCAGACGAGATCTTCGATCCGCGGCGGGGCCCCATCTATGTGCGCGGGGACGGCGCGGAAGCCAGGCTGAAGGTGCTGAGCTGGCTGCCCACCCGCGGCGTCAACAAGCGCCTGGATTACCTGCGCCGGCTCATGGCCGCGCTCGGCTTGCCCCAGCATGACCCGCGCGAGGTGCTGGCCGGATGCTGGCGGGCGCTGACCGCGATCCGCGAGGGATGGCTGCGCTCAGCCGCGCTGCCCAAACTCGGCCGCGTGTACCAGGTCGACCACGCATGGCTGACCCTGGCGCCGGGTCCCGCTGGCGGCGGCGGCGCCGCTGGCGACCAGGACGAGCTCTACCTGTGCGGCACGTGCCGTCGCCGCACCACCGTCGCGCTGCGTGGCGTCTGCCCGACGCTCGGCTGTTCCGGCCGGTTCGCGGCGGCCCGGGCGGACGCGGGCGACGACGACCACTACCGGGCGCTGTACCGGCAGACCGCCCCGGTCTCGCTGACGGCGCGCGAGCACACCGCCCAGTGGACCGGTCTCGAGGCGTCGGACATCCAGCAGCGGTTCCTGGCCGGCGAGGTCAACGTGCTGTCGTGTTCCACCACGTTCGAGCTCGGCGTGGACGTCGGCGCGCTGAGCGCGGTGCTACTGCGCAACATGCCGCCGACCACGGCGAGCTACATCCAGCGGGCGGGCCGGGCTGGCCGTCGCGCCGATACCGCGGCGCTGGTGCTCACCTACGCCCAGCGCCGGTCGCACGACCTGTCCCGCTACGCCGAGCCCACCCCGATGCTGACGGGACAGGTCCGCGCGCCCTACGTGCCGCTGGGAAACCCGCGCATCGACCGCAGGCACGCGCACTCCGTCGCGCTCGCCGCCTTCTTCCGCGACGCGAAGGACAATGCCGGGGAGGAGTGGAAGACCGCCGGAGACTTCTTCCTGGGCGGCCCGGCCGGCGTCCCCGGCGGGTCACGGACCCCCGCCCGTGTCCCGTGCCAGCGGGTGAGGTCGTTCCTCACCCCGGTGCCCGGCCAGGTCCTTGATGCGCTCCGGGCCATCCTCCCCGCGTCCGCCTGGAGCCGGCTCGGCGTCGAGGATGGCACCTGGGTGGACGAACTTGCCGCGTTGCTCGAGCAAGTCCGCGCCGAGCTCGCGCACGACGTCGCCACGTTCGAGGAACGCCGCAGGGAAGCCTTCGGGCAGCGCCGCAGCGATCTGGCGGCCCGGTTCGAGCGCAGCGTCAACACCATCACCCGCCGCCCGCTGATCGGCTTCCTCGCCAACAGGAACATCCTGCCCAAGTACGGGTTCCCGGTGGACACCGTGGAACTGCGCACGGCGCACTGCGACAGCCAGGTTGGCGCGAGGCTCGAGCTGACCAGGGACCTGTCGGTCGCGATCCACGAGTACGCACCGGGCGCCGAGGTGGTGGCCGGCGGCGTGCTGTGGCGCAGCGCCGGCATCTACCGGTTGCCGGGCCGGGAACTGATCACCCGCTCGTACACCGTGTGCCCGGGCTGCCAGCACTACCGGGAAGGCGGCGACGACCTGGAGCCCGCGTGCACCGCCTGCGGCCGGCCCGGGGACGGCCCGGTTCGCGAGTACTGCGTCCCGGAATTCGGCTTCGTCGCGGACCCGCGAACCGGAAAGCCGGGCAGCGTCCCGCCGCAGCGCTCGTGGAACGGGGCGGTCCACGTGGTGTCGCTGGGCACCGAACTCGCCGAGATGCGCTGGCGGGCACCGGGCGGCGCGGTCGCCTGGTGCCACTCGGGCACGCGCGGCCGCCTGGTGTCCCTGGCCGAGGGACCGGGGAGCAGCGGGTTCCTGATCTGCGACTGGTGCGGCTGGGGCGGCCCGAACCACGGCCGTGCGCCCGCCTCGCACGTCAGCCCGCTGCGCGGCAAGCCGTGCACCGGCCCGCTGCGCTGGCGCTCCCTGGCGCACACCTACGAGACCGACATCTTGCAGCTGCTGGTGGATGCCCCCGGCCTCGGCACCCGCCCCGAGTGGCACACGCTGTTGTACGCGCTGCTGGAGGGGGCGGCCGAAGGGCTGGAGATCAGCCGCAACGACATCGACGGGGTCGTGCACGCCGGCGCCGACGGAAGCAGCGGCCTCGTGCTGTTCGACACGGTCCCCGGCGGGGCGGGCAGCGTGCTCCGCGTCGCCCGCGGTCTGGACCAGGCGGTGTCCGCCGGCCTGCGCCGGGTCGGCTCCTGCGACTGCGGCCTGGAGACGTCGTGCTACGGCTGCCTGCGCACGCCCCGCAACGAGCGCCACCACGAGAACCTGAGCCGAGGCGCGGCACTGACGGTCCTGCAGGCGTTGTCCGGCCTCCGCCCGGAGGCGTAACGGGTCAGGCCGCCGCGACACGCCCGGGCCGCGCCGTTCGTGACGCGAGCGCCGGCCCGGTGGCCTGCCGTCATACGCCGGCGCGGGCGTGCCGGGGCGCGAACCGCCCAAAATGTCACCGGCCGGCGGAATAATCGGGCCATGATGACAGCCAGTCCCGAGACCGCCGGTCCCGGACACGGCGAGGACGCCGGCAACGCCGACGCGTTCGGCATCGACGCGTTCACGCTGGATGACCGGCTGCGCTTGTTCCACTTCGCGGCCGCGGAGAAACGGCGCGAGTACCTGTGGCTACTGCGCGCCTTCGACCGGGCGCGGGCCAACTACCAGGTGCTGATGCACGCCTCCGACGCCCAGGCGATGCTGGAGGGCCTCGCCGCGGAGCAGGCCGAGGCGGGCACGGTAGGCGACGTGCAGGCACTGCTGGACGCGCTGGCCGATTGGCACGTGCTCGACCGGTCCTACGACGGCACCCGCGCCGCCAACCTGGCCGAATACCGGAACCGGCACTACGTGTACCAGTTCACCCAGGCGGGCTACCGCGCCTACCGCGCGGTGGAAGACGTGCTCGGCGCCAGCCTGGAGGATGCGCAGCTGTCCCGGTTGGTCTTCCCAGACATCCTGGCCGACCTGGTCACGCTGGCCGAGGCCGCACGCGCGGGTGACGCCGCGGAGGTGTACAGGAAGCTGTCCAGGCTGGACGGGGTGCTGGCGGACATGGCGCAGCGCGCCGCCCGCTTCTACCTGATGCTTGGCGACCTGGCCAGGACCAACGACACCCGGCCCGAGGTCTTCCTCGCGCACAAGGACGCGCTGCTCACCCACATGCGCGAGTTCCACTCCGAGCTGTCGCGGTATTCGCCGCTGCTGGCCGACGCCGTCGCGAAGGTCGGTGCGATCGGCGCCGACCGGATCGCCGCGCTGGCCGCCAAGGCGGACGAACGGCTGTTCCGCACCCCGGCCGAGCGCGTCGCCGACTGGAGGCACCGCTGGGGCGGGCTGGCGCAGTGGTTCGGCGCCGGTGCCCGCAGCGAGGCCGAGCGGCTGCAGGACGCCACCATCACCGGCATCGCCAACATCACCGCGCTGCTGCGCCGCGTCACCGAGTCCCGGCGCGGCGGCGTGAGCCGGGAGAGCCAGCTGCGCCACCTCGCCGGGTGGTTCGCTGGCCTTCCCGCCGACGCGGACGCGCACGCCCTGTTCCAGGCCGTGTTCGGCCTCGGCGCGCCGCGGCACGTCTCGGCCGGCTACGAGGACCCGGACCTGATCCCCGGGCGGCTGTCATGGTGGGAGGCCGAGCCGGTCGCGCTGTCGCGGACCCTGGTGCGTACCGGCAGGGCGCAGTCGCTGCACGGCCCGGGCAAGATCCAGCGCAACGAGGAGGAGCGGCAACGGCTTCGCGCCGAGCAGCTCAAGGCCACCGCGCAGCGGCGTGCGGCGGCCGCGCAGCTGGCCAGCGACGGCGTGTACCAGCGTGTGCTGGATGAGCCGGAGACCCAGGCGCTGCTCAGCCTGCTGGACGTCGCGCTGGCGGCCCGGGTCCCGGTCAGCAGGACGCTGTCGGGTACGCCCGGCCCGGTGGCGACGGGGTCGGCGCACGCCGTCCGGCTCACGCTGCGCCCCGCCGCTGGGTCGACGACCGTGCGCACGGTCCGCGGCAAGCTTCACCTGGACGGCCTGCGGCTCGAGGTGACCACCGCCGAGGCGGCCCCGCGAGAGGCGGCGGCATGAGGGTCGCTGCCGACGTCGGCCCGCTGGAGCTCGGCGAGTACCAGCACGCTGTCCGGCTGGTGCTGCGCCATCCGCTGATCACGGCCGGATACCCGGACAAGACCGCCCTGCCGCTGGTGCGCAGGTGGGCCGGGCAGCTGCGCGCCGACTTCGCGGAAGTCCTCGGCTACACCCTGGTCAGCAGCGGCGAGACGATCAGGCTGCGGCGAGCCCAGGACACGCTCGACCCCACCCGGCCGGCGCTGACCCGCGCCCGGCGTCCCTTCGACCGGCGCCGCTACGCCTACCTGGTCCTCACCCTGTCCGCGCTCGGGCGCTCCGGCCGCCAGATCGCGCTGAGCGAGCTGGCCGACGCGGTGTCCGCCGAGGCCGGGCGGATCGACGGCCTGGGCATGGATACCGGCCGGAAGGCCGACCGCGACGCCTTCGTCGACGCGGTGGCCTGGCTGGAGACGCGCGGCGCGCTGCGCGTGGCCGACGGGTCCGCGGCCGAGTGGGTCAACGACCCCGAGCGCGCCGAGGCGCTGTACGACATTGACCGCGAGGTCGTCGCCGCGGTCTACGCACCGAGCCGCGTGCTGCAGCATCTGAACTCGGTGACCGAGCTGCTGCAGGTGACGGCCGCGGAGCACCTCCAGGGCGTCAACGCTGCGCGCCGCGTGGCCGCCCGGCGCGCGCGGCGGCTGGTCCTGGAGAACCCGGTCGTCTATTACGCGGACGTGGATCCCGGGCTGCAGGGCCACCTGAGGTCCGCCGCGCTCGCCGAAGACCTGGAGCGGCTCACCGGGCTGCCGCTGGAGCGCCGAGCCGAAGGCGTCGCCCTGCTGAACACCGGCCAGCGGCTGACCGACGTCGCGTTCCCCGCGACCGGCACGGTCGCGCAGGCCGCGCTGCTGCTGTGCGCTCGTATCGCCGGGTACCTGCGGCACAATCGCTCCCGGGTGGAGCGCTTGCCCGCCGCGACGGCGGCCGAGCGGCTCGCCGCCGCAGCCCGGCGCATCGACTCCGCGCTGCCGGACCGCGGCCGGGTGGCAGACCTGCTTACCGTCGACGGCGGCGCCGTGCTCGCCTGGCAAGCCGGGGCAGCCGCAGAAGCGGAAGCAGGCGAGCCCGCGGCGGACGCCGACGTCACCTACCCGTTCCTCAGCGACATGTGGCTGCGCGCCGAGCTGCGCAAGCTCGTCGACGATTTCGGGGCGGGCATGGCCGAGAGGCAGGTCGCCGATCCCGGCGGCCTGCTCGCCGACGCGCTCAGCCTGCTCTCCGGCGCCGGCCTGGTCGCCCGGGTCGACGGCGGCGCGCTGGTGCTGCCGCTGCTCGCCCGTTACCGCGGCGTGACCGCCCAGATCAAGGAGCCACCCAGGCCATGACCCGCTTCGAGCCCACCCGCGCCGGGATCATCAACATGTGGGACTACCGCGACGAGGAGTTTTGCTTCGCAGGCGGCTGGCTGGTGCTGCGCGGCCCGAACGGCTCCGGCAAGACCAAGGCCCTGGAAGTCCTGTTCCCGTTCGTCCTCGACGGCCGGATCGACCCCAAGCGGCTCAACCCGTTCGCAGCCGAGGACCGGACGATGAAGTCCAACCTGCTCTACCGTGGCGGCGAGAACGCAGTGGGCTACTCGTGGCTGGAGTTCCGCCACCGGGACACCGGCCAGGCGGTGACGGTGGGGATCGGCCTGCACGCTCAGCGGCATCGCGACACCCCGGTCCGCTGGCACTTCGTGGCCGACGGCCGGGTGGGCGAGGACTTCTCCCTGATCACCGACGACGACAGGCCGATGACGCGCAAGCAGCTCGCCGAGGAGATCGGCGAGACGTCGATGTTCGCCTCGCCCAGCGAGTATCGCACGGCGGTCGACCGGCGGCTGTTCGGCCTCGGGACAGAACGCTACGAACAGCTGCTCACGCTGATTCTCACGTTGCGCCGGCCGCAGCTAGCGAAGAACCTCGACCCGGTGAAGCTGTCGGATACGCTCACCGACGGCCTCCGCCCGCTCGACGACGAGCTGATCGCCGAGGCGGCCCGGTCGTTCGACGACATGGAAGCGGTGGCCCTCACGCTGGAGGGACTCGCCGCCGCCGACGAGGCGACCCAGACGTTCCTGGCCAGCTACACGACCTACCTGCGCACCCACGCCCGCTGGGCCGCAGACGCGGTCACCAGGCGCCGCGAGGCGACCGCGGCGGCGCGGGTGGCCGTGGCCGGGGGAGAGCAGGCGCAGCAGGCCGCCGAGCAGCGGCAACAGGCCGCGATGGCGGACCGGGAGGCCGCGGAGAGTTCCGTCGCGAGGCTGCGGGCCCGGATTGAGCAGCTCCGGGCCAGCGGCGCCTACCAGGCGGTGGAGCAGATGAAAGACCTCGACCGCCTGGTCCGTACCTGCCTGCAGACCGCCACCGAGGCTTCGGACGAGCTGACCAGGCGCCGCGCTGCCACCAGCCGCGGCCGCGACGAGCTGGACCGCGCCAGGCAGGTCCTGGCTGACATACAGGCGGCGGTCTCCCGCGCCGCGGCCGAACTGGCGGTGCACGCCGGCCAGGCCGGAATTGGCTGGCAGCCCGCCGACGCGTCGCGCGACGGTCTGGCCGAGCGGGCGGGCGCCCAGGTGACCGTCCGGCTGGAGCAGGTCCGCGCGGTCCGGTCCGCGCTCGCCGAGCATCACAAGGCCGAGCAAGCGCGGGACCTGGCCCGGCTTGCCCTCGACCGCGCCCTTGACGCGCTGGCCGGAGCCGAGCGGGCCGAGCAGGAGGCCGCCGGCGCCGTGCAGCAGGCGGCGGCCAACGCCCGGCGCGCCCTCACCGACTGGGCGATCCGGTACGCCGGGCCGCTCCCGGACCCGGAGTGGCGGCTGCTTACCCAGGCGCTCGGTGACGCCGTCGAACGGTTCGGCGAGCCGGACGCCCCCGGGCTGGAGACCGTCTACAACGCGGCGACGGCGGTCGCCGAGCAGCGCGTCAGGGACGAGCAGGCGGCGCTGCGCGCCGAGCGCGCCGCTACGAGCGCCGAGCGGGACCGGGCGACCGAGGAGCGAGACCGGATCGCCGCCGAGCGCGACGACGCGCCGCCGCCGCACCAGGGACGCGCCGCCGACCGCGACGACATGGAGGGCGCGCCGCTGTGGCGCCTGGTCCGCTTCGCTCCCCACGTGCCGGATGACCGGGCCGCGGCGGTCGAGGCCGCCCTGCAGGGGACAGGGATGCTCGACGCCTGGATCCTCCCGGCGTCGGATGAGATTACCGCCGATGACGGCTTCCTGATCCCCGGCGCCGCGGTGCCCGGTGCCAGCCTGGCCGACGTGCTCGAGCCCGAGGAGGAGACGCCCGTGCCGCCCGGCCGGATCGCGGCGTTGCTGGCCTCGATCGCGCTCGACGGCGACCTGTTCTCCGCCGCCGCCGTGATCGGTGCCGACGGGCGCTACTCACACGGCGTCACCGCCGGGCGGCACGGCAAACAGCACGCCGAGTACATCGGCGCGACCGCCCGGGCCCGCCGCCGCGCCGCCAGGATCGCCGAATGCGAGGCGAGGATCGCAGAGCTCGGCGCCAGGCTGGCCGGCCTGGACCGGCGGGCCGCCGGGCTGGCCGACACGCTCGCTGCGTACGCCGAGGCGCGTGCCGCGCTCCCCGCAACGGGAGCGATCGCCGCCGCGCAGCGTGAGCACTCCCGAGCCGCGGGGCGCCTGCGCGGCGCGAGGGAAAACGCCGAGCAGGCCCAGTCGGGCTTCGACGTATCCGTCGCGGCCTGCACGGTGACCGAGCGCGCCTTGCGCCGCGCCGCCATTGAGAACTCCCTCGACCCGGATGACGTGGAACGGGTGGAGAGCGCGGCGCGGCGGTTCGAGTCGGCCGCTGGCGACCTCGCCGCCCGGCACCGGGAGGAGTCCCGGCAGGCCGGCGTCGCCGCGGAGGCGTCCGGACGGCTGGACCGCGCCGCAGCGGAGGAGAAGGCTGCCGCCGAGGCCGAGCGCGCCGCGCGGCTGCGGCACACCGAGGAGGCCGCCAAGCTCCAGGCGCTGCGCGACGCGGTCGGCCTGCAGGCGCAGGAGGTCCTCGCGCAGATCGCTGACGCCGAGGTCGGCCTGGACGGGGCGCAGAAGGAGGAAAAGGAGGCCCGCGCGGCGGAGATCGACGCGGTCCGCGCCGCGGCACAGGCGGCCGAGCGGGTGGTCAGCGGCCGCGAGGCGCTCGCGGTCGCCGCCGATGAACAGCGCGCCACCGCGCGTGGTCTTGCGCCGTTCGCGGCCAGGGAACTGCTCGACGTGCTGCACTGCCCGCCCGGCCTGTCGTGGCCGGCTCGGGACGCGGACTGGGACCGGCAGGAGCTGCCGTCGGCGGTCCTGGACATCTATGAGGCGATCCTTGCCGTCACCAAGGACCTGAACCCGACGGAGACCTCGCTGAAGATGTCCACCACCCGGCTTACCCGGGCGCTGGAGGAGCTGCAGGTCCAGCTCGCCACCGCCGGGCAGGATTACCACCCCGAGTGGGACGGTGCCGACGGGGTCATCGTGGTCAGGATCGCCGATGAGCAGGGCCCGCTGCCGGTCGGCGCTTTCGCCACGCGGATTGCCGCGGCCCGCCGCGACCAGCAGCTGCTGCTGTCGGAGTCAGAGCAGCGCATCCTCGAGGACGCGCTGCTGACCCGGCTGGCCCAGCAGATCCATGACCGCACCGTGGACGCCAGGGACCTCATCAGGAAGATGAGCACCGAGATGCGGATGCGGAAGATGTCCTCCGGCAAGACCGTCGGCGTCAGGTGGCAGCTCTCCGACCACCTTGACGACGAGCAGCGGGCGGTGTGCGCGCTGCTGGAGGCCGACGGATCCCGGCTCAACCCGGATGCGCTCAGCCGGATGCGCTCCCACTTCGCCGCGCAGATCAAGACCGCCAGGGCGCGGCACAGGGACCTGCCGTACCGGGAACTGCTCGCCCAGGTGCTCGACTACCGCCGGTGGCGCCAGTTCGTCTTCCAGCTGGTCAGCCCGGAGGGCGGCGAGGAGACGCTGACCCGCGCCCGGCACAGCCGGCTGTCCGGCGGCGAACAGTCGCTCTCGCTCCACCTGCCGCTGTTCGCGGCCGCGCACGCCATGCTCAACACCGCACAGCCGCATGCGCCGCGGCTGCTCGCCCTCGACGAGGCGTTTGCGGGGGTGGACGACACGGGCCGCGGCGAGCTGATCGGCCTCGCCGCCCAGTTCGACCTCGACCTGTTCATGACCGGCTATGACCTGTGGGCAACCCAGGGTTCGATCCGTGCCGCCGCCCACTATGACCTGGCGCACTCGCCCATCCAGCACACGGTCAGCGCGTTGCTGCTGGTCTGGGACGGCGCGGAGCTGATCGCGGACGAGTCCGGCGAGCTGACCGCCGCGCTCGGTTCGCCGGGCACCCGCCGGGCGATCAAAGTCGCCGCGTGACGAGGGGCACGCCGTCTTCGCCGTCAGCTCGACGGTTCCAGTGACAAGGGCGTGCTTGCGGGGTAGAAGGCTCGCTGGGTCCCTTATGGCGCAGTCGGCGCCCGCGCGGGACAAGATCAATACAAAAGTAACACAACCGGCCCCCGGACGGTCCTCACGGCGCCCGGCCTTGGGCGAGGGCGTCGACCACGGCCGGACTGGGACGGGTCTCCTTGCCGCGCTCCAGGCGGGTGTAGTAGTCGATGGACACCCCCGGCCAAGGTGGCCAGCTCCCCGCGCCGAAGCCCCGGTGTGCGGCGCGTCCCGGCGCCGGCGGGCAGGCCCACCTCGGTCGGCCGCGGATCTCACGGTCGCGGCCAGCACTCGGGATGGTGAGAGCCTCGCGGGGCCAGTCGCAACCCGGCCAGGATTGGTCTGCGAGGTGATCTCCCTTTCGCCGGCGTGCCAAGGCCAAAGGTCGGTGTCGGGAGCTGAAGTCAGCGCACGCAGCGCCTGACCGGCCCTGTGCGCTGAGGTGGGTCCGCAGGTCATCCATTCAATGATCGAAGCCGATACGCGCGGACGCCGGCCGTAGAGGATACGTGCATGGCTGGGCATGACCCGCTCATCGGCTCTGCCCCGACACCAGAAGACGGGAACCTACGCGAGTGACCAGTCTCCCGCTGCCAGCGCTGAAGCTCCATCACTTCAGCATCGCCGTGCGCGATCTCGATGAGTCCATTCAGTGGTACGAGGCGGTCTTCGGCTTGACGCTGGAGCGACGAGGCTCGCTGTCGTCGCCCGAGATAACAGGCCGCAACGCGTTCCTTGCCCGGGACGGGATCCGCGTCGAGCTGTGGTCGCTGGATGGAGCCGCACCGGTACCTTCCGAGCGGCTCGCCCCGAACACGGACCTGCTGACCGGCGGCACCAAGCACATCGCCTTCGAGGTCGACGGCCTTCAGTCGGTGATCGACGAGCTGGTGCGGCGTGGTGTCGATATCGCGACCGATACTTTGGAATCGACAAGATCGTCGGCATTCCCACACTTGTGATTGTGGCCGCAGCTGTCGCCGGTCTTCTCGGCGTCATCTTGTCTCAGACCCGATGGGGACGCTATACCTACGCCATAGGATCCAACCCCGAAGCCGCCCGCCGCGCCAGCATCCGCGTCAGCCTGCACGTCGTATCCGTTTACGCCGTCATGGGCCTGCTCGCCGGGCTTGCCGGATTCTTGTCCTCCTCCCAATACGGCAATGGACTGGCGCTGACTTCAGGCGAACTGCGGAGCCTACACGGTTCAGCCATCAGCCAGGCCGCCGCGAGACTGGCTTAATGGACAAGGGGAACGGCCGCAGCAGGGATGATGGTCATCGAACTCGCCGTAACCCCCTGGCAAACCGGCAGAGACGCCCGCCGGCGCCCGCCAGAGCTGCAGATCGTGTCACTAACTGATTCTCGGCTCACTCCGCTCATCCTCGGTGGCCACGCCAGCGACCAGGGGCTGGGCGACAGCCCGAAATCCGAAATTTCACGTTAACCCAACCTGAGGTGCACGCGTGTGAGGTTGGTTGAGCGGTGATGCCGGGCCGGGTGAACATCTCGGGACCGGGCGCTCCCAGGCCCAGGACAGACCTCCTGTTAACCGGCAGGTTCCGAGTTCGAGTCTTGGCGCGGGACCTGGATCGGCTTCCCGTGGACGAGCGGTGGTCCCGCAAGCACGCCCACACCCAGCGGCGGCTGTGCGAGCGGTTCGCCGCCCCGGTCATTGACGCGGTCGCCTGCTCGGCCAGGGACCGGCTGATCGTGTTGCTCATGGCGCGAGCGGGGCTGCGCTGCGGGCTGCGGCGCGACGTGCACCTGCTGCCGGATTCGGCGGCGCTGGGGTGTCAGGTGCCGCGCGCTCACCTGCACGTGGTCCGGCGGGACAACCCGAACGGCGCGTGGGCGAAATGCCGCCCGCCAGCGGGCGGTCCCGCTGTGCATCCCGACCCGCGGCGGCTGCGGGCGGCGGTGTCACCGCTGGGTTAGGACGGAGCGGATCCTTCCCGCGCGAGCTCCGCCGCTGCGACCGCAGCGCGGTCCGGTTCGAGGCAGCGAGCCGGATCGGCGACGCCGCTTCCGTACTCGAAGACCAGCGGCATCGCGACGGGAACATTGACCTGGGCGATCTGCTCGTCGTCCAGTCCTTCGAGCAGCATGATGAGCGTGCGCAAGCTGTTGCTGTGCGCTACAACGAGCACGCCTCGGTAATCGGCAAGGTCCGGTTCGACGGCCCCCCGCCAGTACGGCAGCACCCGGGCACGGACCATGTCCAGGCTCTCGGCCCGCGGTACTTCGACGCCGGACCAGCCATGCGAGCGCCGCGCGGCGATGTCCGCGACAAGGCGCTCGTGATCCTCGACCGAGTCCGCGGGAGGCAGCCCGAAGCGTGAGCGCCGGATCGTCCGGTAATCTTCGTCGCCATGGCGCATTCGCATGGCGTATTTCGAAGCACCTTGCCACGCTCCGTAGTGCCGCTCGTTGAGCCGCCAGCTCGCGCGCACCTGGACCTGGTCGCGGCCCGCTTCGCGTAGCATCTCATGGGCCGTCTCCTGGGCCCGGGCCAGCGCCGAGACGTGCGCCACCTCCGGCCGCAGGTCGTGCTCGGCCAGCATGCGCCCGGCGTGGCGCGCCTGGACCCGGCCGACATCGTCGAGGGAGTTGTCCAGCCAGCCGGAGAACACCTTGCCGCCTGCCCGCGTGGGTACGACCGTGGCGCACTAGCACGAGATGGTGCACCGCGTGCTGGTCTGCCATTGGCTGAGCCAGCGGCTCAGGCAGGCATGCGGGATCCCAAGGCTGATGAGCCGTCATCGTTGAGCTCGGTCAGCCAGAACTGGGCCGCGTTGCGGATGTGTGCTCGAGCCGCCTCTTCGGCGCGGTCGGCATCGCCGGCGGCGATTGCCTCGAGGATCTCGCGGTGCTCGGTCGCCGACTTTTCGTGCCGCTCCGGCTGGTGGCCGTGCTCGAGGTAGATGGCCTGGCAGGTGATGCGCACCAGCGGCACGTTCAGCAGCAGGCCCTTATGCCCGCTCGATTCCACGATGGCGAGGTGGAAGCGCGCGTTCTCGGCGAGGAAGGTTCGCTTGTTGTCCGCCTTCACCGCGCGGTTCATTGCCTCCACCCGGTCGACCAGGTCTGCCGCCAGCTTGCTGGATATGCCGCTGCGCGCGAGCACCCTGGCGGCCAAGCCGTCGATGAGCTCGCGGACCTCCATCAGTGCGAGGGCGTCCTGACGGTTGTAGCTGGCTACGCGCGCGGTACCGGACGGGCCAATGATGACCAGTCCTTCGAGCTCCAGGCGCTGAATGGCCTCGCGGGTCGGGGTCCGGCTGATGCCCAGCTGCTTGGCCAGCGACTCCTGCCGGATCAGTGTGCCGGGAGGCAGCGTGCCTTCCACGATCATCTCGACAAGCCGGTCGACCACGTGGTCGACGATGCGCGAGGGCTTGGGGAGGATGATACGCGGAGTGTCGCTGGCTGCGCTTTGCGTCATCACAGACCTCCCGGCTTCGTATCCAGATTTACGGGCAATGTATCGCGCCGGGTTGGTCAGCTCCTCGTAGATCTGTTACATGCCCGGTATCGGCGCGATTGGTGTATCCCAGAATACAATCTCGTCTCTGATCGAGCGCTACCAGGGCGTCATAGCCGCTCACCGTGCCGACCGAGGCGATCGCGTCGACCGGCCGGCCCCTGAGCACGTCGCGGATCGGCACCTCGAGGCGCTTGCCGTTGATGGTTCTGGGCAACCCGGCGACAGCGACGATGCGATCCGGGACGTGGCGCGGCGACAGTTCCGCGGCGATCTGCCGACGCAGCGCAACAACTGCCTCCTGGGCGAGCGCGTAGCCGTGCTGGGGGACGACGAGCAACACCAGTTGGCTGGATTCCCCGGCCGAGCGGGGGACGTCGACGACCACCGAGTCGTTGATCCAGGCCACGGTGTCAAGGATGCGGTACAGCTCCGCCGTACCGATGCGGATGCCACCGCGGTTCAGCGTGGCGTCCGAGCGTCCGTGGACCACGCTGCCGCCGTCGGCCCAGATAGTCACCCAGTCGCCGTGACACCACACCCCCGGGAAGCGGCTGAAGTACGTATCGATCAGCCGCTTCCTCGTGCTGTCCCCCCACAGTGCCACCGGCATGGACGGCATGGGCTGGGTGACCACGAGCTCTCCGGGCTGGCCGACTACGGGATGGCCGTCGGCGTCGTACACCTCGGCAGCGACGCCCAGGGGCAGGCACTGCATCTCGCCAGCACGAGTAGGGAGCAGCGGCGCGCAACCGAGAATCGACGTGCACACATCCGTGCCGCCGCTGGTCGAGCGCAGGAAGACCGACGGGCTCACCTTCTTGAAGACCCAGTGGTAAGTCTCCGGTGGCAGGAGCGACCCGGTGGAGCCGATGGTCACCAGGCTATCGAGGTCGAACTCCTTACCAGGGCTGGAACCGGCCGCGATGCACCGGCTCAAATAGGCCGGGCTGGTGCCGAACGCCTGGGCGCCGTGCGTAGCCACCATCTCCCAGAGGTAGTCGGTGCGCGGGTAGTCGGCGGCGCCGTCGTAGAGCAGGATCGTGGCCCCGACGAGCAGGCTGCCGACGTGAATGTTCCACATCACCCAGCCGCTACTGGTGTACTGAAAGGTACGGGTGTTCTCACCGATGCCGATCTGCAACGCCATGGACTTGAGGTGTTCGAGGACCACGCCGCCGTGGCTGTGCACGATCCCCTTCGGCAGGCCCGTGCTACCGCTGGAGTACAGGACCCACAGCGGCGCATCGAAGGGAACCTGCTCGAAGCGCAACTCGGCCGACCCGGCCAGCAGATCGTCCCAGCTGATACCACCGCTGACCGGGGCGTCTGGTAGTCGGCGCACCCACACCAGGGGAATGCCGCCCAAGCCGGAGACCAGGTCGGCGACAACCTGACGACGGTCGTGCGTGCGGCCGCGATAGACATACCCGTCGCCTGCGATCAGGGCCGTCGGGCCGATCTGGGTCAAGCGGTCAAGCACCGAGCGAGCACCATATTCGGGCGGGCAGCACGACCACACCGCGCCCAGGCTGGCGGTCGCGAGCATGGCGATGAGGGTCTCCGGCACGTTCGGGAGGTAGCCAGCCACCCGGTCGCCCCGGCCGACTCCGAACCGCGCCAGACCCGCGGCGGCCCGGGCCACGTGGTCGCGCAGTTCATCGCGTGACAGCGTAGTCTGCCGCCCGGCCTCATCCCAGCTGATCACCGCCGGCTGCTCCCCGCGCCAGCGCAGCACGTTCTCGGCGTAGTTAAGCCGGGCACCGGGGAACCAGCTCACGTCAGGCATCGACGAGCCGGCCAGGGGCTCGCTGGGCGGCGCGGAGTGGACGACGCCGAAGTAGTCCCAGATCGCCGACCAGAAACCGCCGATGTCGGTCACCGACCAGCGCCAGAGCGCGACGTATTCGCGTGCGTCGACGCCAAGGTGCCCGCGCGCCCAGCGCAGGAAGGCGGTGAGGGCCGCGCCATCGCGGTCGGCCGGGTCAGGCGACCAGACGATCTCGCCCCGCTCCTGACTGGCCAGCGGAGTGAACTCAGTCACGCGTGGTACCGCCTCACGGTCTCCATAAGCTGCCCTTCTGGTGGATTCTTGTATCCAAGGTCGATGCGTAAGCATCATATCGATCTACCCCAGCCGACACCACCGGCAGCTTCCCGGCGCTGGGAGCGCGCTTATCAGATCCGCTCAGACCGGCTGTTACCTGCACTGGGGCCACCTGCTGCCGACCGGGGGAGGAGGCGGCCGTGCGCCGCGCCGGATCACAACTTGAGATCCAGGCACACAAAACTATTGACGGTTGGATTCGTGGATGCCAGCATTCACATCCAGCGGGTCAGTGTGATCTACGAGACAACACAAGGGAGTGGTCGTGGAGGGAAGTCATGCGCGGGCGTCCCATTCGGCGCCTCAGATGAGCGTCACCACGCGCGGGAAGGTCGCCCGGCCGCGGGGTCGGCGCCGCCGATTCGGGCACCGTTACTTTGGCCTGGCGGTGTCACTGGCCGTCGTGCTGGCCTGCAGCACGCTGAGCGGCTGCGCAACCGGCAGCGGCGGAGACTCATCCGG
>Ga0335075_10003069_pt1 | contig 26727 bp, 27 predicted proteins | sample Lox_Sample_24_FD_206723 | JGI IMG/M metagenome (GOLD analysis project Ga0335075, IMG submission 206723) | Soil microbial communities from Loxahatchee National Wildlife Refuge, Florida, United States - Lox_Sample_2.4 | ecosystem: Environmental > Terrestrial > Soil > Wetlands | place: USA...
GTCGTGCGCGCGGATGCGCCGCAACGCTTCGATTCCGCCCATGCCGGGCATCGCGATATCCATGACCACGACATCGGGAGACAGCTCGAGGTAGTGCTGGCAGGCGGCTTCGCCGGATTCGGCCTCGCCGATCACCACGATGTCGGCGCGCGCCTGCAGCAACAACCGGAAGCCCGTGCGCACGACGGCGTGATCATCGGCGAGCAGGACCCGGATCATGCGCTCACCCGCGGCACGCCGGCGAGCGGGATCTCCGCCGTGAGGAGTGCGCCCCGGGGCTCACTGCTGCGCAGCGTCAGCTTGCCGCCCAGGTGGCCGACACGCTCACCGAGGCCCCGCAGCCCGTAGTGCCCGGGCCGGGACCAATCCTCCGGCAGGCCGACACCATCATCCGTGACGGTGACCGTCAGGCTGGCCGGCGCGGCGCGCAGCTCGACATCGATCCGCGACGCGTTTGCGTGGCGCAGGGCATTGCTCAGCCCTTCCTGCACGACGCGGTAGGCGGCGAGCGCGACGCCGGGACCGGGATTGAACGCAATCTGCTGACGCAGAGTCAGGATGACGGACGGGTGGCGGCTCTGCAGGTCCCGCACCAGGCCTTCGAGCGCATCCGAGAAGCCGAGCGTATCGAGAGCGGTCGGCGCCAGCCGCGGTATCAGGCCGTGCATGGCGTCGTAGAGGCGCGCGGCCTCCTCCGAGATGAGGCGCGCGGCCTCCTGCATCGGCGCCTGGCTCGATTGGCCGACGATCGCCTGGGCGAGGCTGCGGATCGCCGTCACCGACTGGCCGAACTCGTCGTGCAGCTCCTGGGCGATGAGGCGCCGCTCCTCGTCCACCCGCTGCTCGATCACGACCGGGGCCACCGCGCGCTCCACCATCCAGAACGCCAGGCCATTGAAGACGAGGAGCATGGCGGCGGCGATGGCGAAGAGCCGGGTGATGGCGTCCCAGCCGTCCAGGATGCCGCGCGAAGGCGCGGCCTGCACGATGAGCTCCAGGCCCGAGGGCAGGAAAAAGACGTAACGGGGGATGGTCGGGGCGACGAAGTGCGCGAACCAGGCGGGCGCATAGTGCCCCGCCTTGTAGGTGGCGGGCGGCGAGTGATAGAGCACGCGCCCGTCGCGATAGGCCAGAACGATGTCGTTGGAGCGCACGTGCCCGAGTTGTGTCAGGAACTCGCTCACCGCCTGCGTACCGCCGATGAGTCCATACACATTGACCAGGCGGCCGAGCAGCTGGATGGCCACCTGATTGGCCGACAGGATGTCCTCCCGTATACGGGAGCGGGTGAGCTGCACCTCGGACGCGACCAGGACGATCATCCACGCTATCGTCAGGCCGGTGATCACCAGATGCAGGCGTGTGCGCAGCTTCATCGGCTCCGCATCGTATCAGCGCCGCGGCCTGCGCGACTCATGAAAATCATGAGGCGCGAATCATGATGATCCGCTTTCCCGCGCCGGCGCGCTTTGGCGAGGATGGCGGCGCCGGGCCATCCGGTCCGGCTTGCACCGGTAAACGACCGGAGGAGCTGGGTATGAAGTGGGAAACGCCGCAGGCGATCGACCTTCGTTTAGGCATGGAAATCACGATGTATATCGCCCATCGCTGACCGGGAAGCGCGCGGCGCATGTGTCGCGTGTGCGGCGCATGCGCCGCCCGCGCGGATCCCCGAATGAAGATTCGCGTCCTCGGGTCCGCGGCGGGGGGCGGTTTTCCCCAGTGGAACTGCAACTGCCGCAACTGCGCCGGACTGCGCAACGGGACGCTGAGGGCGCGCGCCAGGACGCAATCATCCATCGCGGTCCGGGCCGGCGATGCCCGAGGCGGCCCCGCCGGCCGTGACGACCCCGCCTCCTGGGTGCTGGTCAACGCCTCGCCCGACATCCTCGCCCAACTGCGCGCCCATCATGACTTCCAGCCCGCTCGCTCGCCGCGCGACACGGCGATTGCCGCCATCGTGCTCGTGGATGGACAGGTCGATCACACGACCGGCCTCTACATGCTGCGCGAGTCGACCCGGCCCTGGGCGCTGTGGTGCACCGATGCCGTCTACAGCGACCTGACGGCGGGCAATCCGGTCATCGGCGTCCTGTCCCACTATTGCCGCATCGAGCGCCGGCGCATGAGCCTCGACGGTGCCGGCTTCGTCGTGCCGGGCACGCCCGGCATCCGTTGGCACGCCCTGCCGGTCGCGGGCAAGCCGGCGCCGTATTCTCCCAACCGCGATTCGCCGGTGGCGGGAGACAACGTGGCGCTGCTCATCACGGACGAGGACACCGGCAACGCCCTGTTCTATGCTCCCGGCCTCGGCGATGTCGATGCACGGATATGGCGCGCCATGGAGTCCGCCGCCTGTGTGTTGGTGGACGGAACCTTCTGGAGCGATGATGAGATGCCGCGGCTCGGCCTGTCGCGCAAGAGCGCGCGTGACATCGGCCACCTCGCGCAGAGCGGGCCGGGCGGCATGCTGGAGTGGCTCGGGCGCCTGCCCGACGCCACGCGCAAGGTCCTGATCCATGTCAACAACACCAACCCCATCCTCGATGAGGATTCCCCCGAGCGCGCCGAGCTCGGCCGCCGCGGCATCGAAGTCGCCTGGGACGGCATGGAGATCGACCTGTGAGCGCGACGCCCTGGAGCCGGGAGGAGTTCGAGAGCCAGTTGCGCGCCCGGGACCGGGGCTATCACATCCACCACCCCTTCAACGCGATGCTGAATTCCGGCCGGGCACGGCCGGAGCAGATCCGCGGCTGGGTGGCGAACCGGTTCTATTATCAGATCTGCATTCCGCTCAAGGATGCCGCGATCCTGTCCAACTGCGACGACCGCAATGTGCGGCGCCACTGGGTGCAGCGCATCCTCGACCACGACGGCTACGGAGATGACCCGGGAGGCATCGAGTCATGGCTGCGCCTGGCGGACGCGGTGGGCCTCGAGCGTGCGCGGGTCGAGAGCCTGACGGAAGTCCTGCCGGGCGTGCGCTTCGCCGTCGATGCCTACGTCAACTTTGCCCGCCGCTCGCCCTGGCACGAAGCCGCATGCGCCGCGCTCACCGAGCTCTTCGCGCCGCAGATCCACAAGCAAAGGCTCGCCGGCTGGCCCGACCATTATCCGTGGATCGACCGCGCCGGGCTGCACTACTTCCAGAGCCGCATCAGTCCCGCCAACCGCGATGCCGAGCAGGCCCTGGCGGCGACGCTCGAGCGCTTCCGCACCCGGGCCGAGCAGGAGCGGGCGCTCGAGATCCTGCAGTTCAAGCTCGATGTGCTCTGGCAGATGAACGACGCGATGGCTCTGAAGTACGGCGTGCAATGAATCCGGGGACCCGCTGATGGCCATCATCCACACGACCGTGCGTCCGGTGATCGGCGGCGGCTTTCGCCTGCAGTGGGAGCCGGCCCAGGAAGCGCACGTGCTGCTCTATCCGGAGGGGATGGTGAAGCTCAATCAGAGCGCCGCCGCGATCCTGACACGCTGCGACGGCCTGCGCACGGTCGCGGACATCGTCACCGACCTGGAGCGGACGTATGCCATCACCGGCCTGACGTCGGATGTCTGCTCCTTCATCGCCATGGCGGTGGAGCGGACGTGGCTGGAGTTGCGGCCGTGAGCGCGCCGCAAGGTCGCGCGCGCCCGGGGCCGCCGCTCTGGCTGCTTCTGGAGCTCACCTACCGCTGCCCGCTGCACTGCGTCTTCTGCTACAACCCGACCGACTTCGGCACCGTGGGGCCCGAGCTCGAGACCCGCGACTGGCTGCGCGTGCTCGAGGAGGCGCGCGCGCTCGGAGCGGTGCAGCTCGGGCTCTCGGGCGGGGAGCCGCTGGTGCGCGAGGATCTGGAGACCATCGTCGCGGCGGCGCACCGGCTCGGCTTCTATACCAACCTCATCACCTCCGGGGTCGGCCTGACGGAGCCGCGCCTGCAGGCGCTGCGGCAGGCCGGCCTCGATCACATCCAGCTCTCCTTCCAGGACAGCACGCGGCGTATGAACGACTTCCTGAGCAGCACGCGCACCTTCGAGCTGAAGTCGCGCGTCGCGGAGCTCATCCGGAAATACCGCTACCCGATGGTGCTCAACGTGGTGCTGCACCGCCTCAACATCGATCACGTGGAGGAGATCCTCGGCATGGCCGAGCGCATGGGCGCCGAGTACGTCGAGCTCGCCAACACACAGTACTACGGCTGGGCGTGGCGCAACCGCGAGCAGCTGCTGCCGAGCCGGGCGCAGCTGCGGCGCGCGGAGGAAGTGACGGCGCGGTTTCGCGAGCGGGTCGGACCGCGGATGCGGATATTCTTCGTGGTGCCCGACTACTTCGAGACCCGGCCGAAGCCCTGCATGAGCGGTCTCGGGCGGATCTTCCTCGGCATCGCGCCGGACGGCGTCGCCCTGCCCTGCCAGGCCGCGCGGATGCTGCCCGGTCTCGATTTTCCCAACGTGCGCGCGGCGAGCATCGGCTCGATCTGGTACGACTCGCCCGCGTTCAACCGCTATCGCGGCGAGGACTGGATGAAGGAGCCCTGCCGCAGCTGCCCGGAGCGGGGGCGCGACTTCGGCGGCTGCCGCTGCCAGGCTTATCTGCTCACGGGGGATGCCGCGAATGCGGACCCGGTGTGCGATCTCTCGCCCCATCATCACCTCGTGACCGAGGCCGTGGAGCGCGCGGAGCGGCGTGCGGCGGCGCCTCCTTCGAAGCAACCTCCCGCGGAGCAGCCGCTGGTGTTCCGCGACCATCGGAACGACGAAGGCACGCGGGCATAGCAGTTGCTCGGTGCGTCTCGTGCGCACACCTGACCCGCACCCTCGCACGGAGGCCGAGGCCGAACGCAAGGAGCCCGGCCGCGGCCGAGCCGCTCGCACGCCGAGCGAAATCCCGCGTGCGGGCTGGCGTGACATCCTGCTGCGTGTCTGGCAGAAGCTCGGCGACGACAACGTCTCCCTGGTCGCCGCCGGCGTCGCCCTGAACACTCTGCTCGCCGTGTTTCCCGCCATGGCGGTGCTGGCTTCGGTCTACGGCATGTTTTCCTCACCCGCGCAGGTGGGGAAGGACATCGCACCCTTCTACGGCATCCTGCCGCACGATGCCGCCGGCATCATTCAGACTCAGCTCGAAGCGCTCGCGCGGCCGCATGGGCAGACCCTCGGCATCGCCGCGGTCGTGAGCCTCATCGTCTCGATCTATTACTCGAGCCAGGGCGTCTCCGCGCTGATGTCCGCCACGAACATCGCGTACCACGAGGAGGAGCGGCGGAGCTTTCTCACGCGCATCCTGGTCGCGCTCGGGTTCGCGCTCGGCGCGGTCATCGGTTTCGTGCTGATGCTGGTGCTCACCGTGGCGGTGCCGCTTGGACTCGAGCGTCTGCCGCTGCCGCAGTTCGTCAACCTGGCAGCGCTGGCGCTGCGCTGGATCCTGCTCTGGCTGTTCGCGGCGCTCGGGCTCGCCGTTGTGTACCGCTACGCCCCTTCGCGCGAGAACGCGCAGTGGCGCTGGGTGAGCTGGGGCTCGGTGATCGCGGCCACGCTGTGGCTGGCCGCGAGCATTCTCTTCTCGCTCTACGTGCGCGATTTCGGCAGCTACGGCAAGACCTACGGCGCGCTGGGAGGTGTGATCGTCCTCATCATGTGGTTCTACCTGCAGGGCTACTCCATCGTGCTCGGCGCGGAGTTCAACGCCGAGGCGGAGCACCAGACCGCGGTCGACACCACCCGCGGACCGCCCGCGCCCATGGGCGAGCGCGGCGCGCACATGGCCGATACGCTGGGGCGGCGGCCGAAGTGATACATTCGCCGGCATGGCCGTGCGACCGGTACTCAAGATGGGCGAGCCGCTGCTGCGGCAGGTGGCCGCTCCCGTGCAACGCTTCGACGCGCAGCTCGCCGCTCTCGTCGCCGACATGAACGACACCATGCGCGCTCTGCACGGCGCGGGCATCGCCGCGCCGCAGATCGGCGTCGGCCTGCGCGTGGTCATCTTCGAGGTTACCTCCAATCCGCGCTACCCCGAGGTGGCGCCGATCCCCTACACCGTGCTGGTCAATCCCGAGCTGACACCGCTGGGCGAAGAGCAGGACGAAGGTTGGGAAGGCTGCCTGTCCGTTCCCGGCCTGCGCGGGCTCGTACCGCGGTTCACGCGGCTGCGCTATCGCGGCTTCGGTCTCGAGGGCACCGCCATCGACCGCACGGTGGCGGGATTCCATGCCCGGGTGGTGCAGCACGAGGTCGACCACCTCGACGGCATTCTTTATCCCCAGCGGGTGCGCGACCTGCGCAACTTCGGCTTCGAGGATGCCCTCATCGGGCAGATGAAGCCGATGCCGGACTGACGCTCAGACGGGAATGCCGTTGTTGGCGCCCGGGTCGAAGCGCATCGGCTTGGTGACGCCCATGCGGGTGAGCTCCTTCAGCAGCGCTTCCGCCAGCTCCTGATGAGCGGCGCGATCGAAGGGCGGCGCCGCCTCCCAGTCGTACGCCCAGGGATGGGCGGTCTTCAGCTTCGCCGGCTCGTCGGCGTAGCGCGGAATGACATGGGCATGGAGCGCCGGCTCGAGGTTGCCGAGGATCGCGTAGTTGATCCGCTCGGCGGCCGTCACCTTGAGCACCGCATCGCCGAGACGCGCGAGGTCCTGGAGGAAGAGCGTGCGCTCGTGCGCGCCGAGGGCGTTGAGGCTGGGGACGACCGGATCGGGCAGCAGCAGCACGTAGCCGCGGAGGAATTGCCGCTCGCCGAACACGGCCCAACCCGAGAAGAGGCGCGCGACCACGCGCGGCTCGCGGCCGGCCCTGGCCGCCGCGACCTGACGGTGAATCGCCGTCTCCGGAGCGGTTTTGTTCTCGCTCTTCATGTCAGCAGGCGACGCCGAGCCCGTGAAGCTCACCGACGGTGGTGTCGTAGCCGGCGTGCACGATGCCGTGCCAGCCGCGGCGGCGCGCCGCCACGATGTTCTCCGAGCGGTCGTCGATGAAGACGGTCTCGGCGGGTGTCAGGGAGAAGCGCCGCTCCGCCTCGATGTAGATGCCCTCGTGCGGCTTCATCACGCCGGCGAGGAACGAGGGCAGCGCGCCGTGGCCGATGCGGTGCAACTCGTATTCACGCGACACGTGGTCCCAGTGCAGGTCGCCGATGTTGGACAGGAGGTAAACGCGGTAACGCTCGCTCAGCCTGTGCGCCAGGTCCACCATCGCCGGCTGCAGCTCGAACATGTCCACCCAGCTCGCGTGCGCCGCCTCGAGGCTCATGGGCCGCGGCGCCAGAGCGGCGAACCGTGCGAGCAGACCCTGGCCGTCCATGCGCCCGCATTCGTGGTCCTCGAGCGCGATGCGCGCGAGCACCGAATCGAGATCGGGCGCCGCCGCCCCGTGAGCCGACAGGAAGTCGAGGAATGGTTGGTGGTCCAGATGCACGAACACCCAGCCGATGTCGAACACGACGTTACGAATCACGCCGCCTCCGTGGATCTTCAGGTCGCGCCATTGTACGGCGAGACTCCATTCACAAGGGGAACGGCATCACGGTACCGCCGTCTCCGGGCGTGGCATTCACCGCGACCACGGTCGCCTTGGGGAAGAAGTTGAACTCCGAAGCGCTGGCCCACGTGTACGCCCCCATCGCTCTTCCCACGATGAGATCGCCCGCCTCCAGCTTCGGCAGCAGGAGATTCTCCGCAATGACATCGATGCTGTCGCACGTCGGCCCCGCGAGCACCGACGGCAGACGCTCCTCGCCGTCGCGCAGGGGCTCCACGGGATAGCGCGCATGATCGTAGAGCTGCCCGCTGTAGGAGCCGTAGAGCCCGTCGTCGAGGTAGTACCACCAGTGTCCCTCGCGGCGCGCGCGGCCCATCACGGACGCGACACCGATCACGGACGGCCCCACGATGTAACGGCCCGGCTCGGCGATCACACGCACCCTCTTGGGGAGTTTCGCCAACGCTTCGCGCAGCGGCTCGCAGAAGCGGCCGATGTCCTGCACGGGCTGGGCGTAATCGATGGGAAATCCGCCGCCGATGTCGAGCGTATCCAGGGGTCCGAGCTTCGCCTTGCGCCCCGCCGACATGAGCTTCGCGCAGGCGACGATGGCTTCGACGTGTTTCGCCGAATCGACCGCCTGCGAGCCGACGTGAAACGACAGGCCGCGCACGCTGATGCCGAGCTCCGCCGCGAGACGCGCCAGGTCCAACGCATCCTCCGGATCGCAGCCGAACTTGCGCGACAGATCGCACATCGCCCCGGGACTGCGGAAAGAGACGCGCAGCAGCAGCTCCACCCGGTCGGCGAGCCGCTCGAATTTGCGCACCTCGTCGGGATTGTCGACCACGAAAGTGCGGACGCCGAAATCGAGCGCGTTGCGGATGTCCTGCGGGCGCTTGATGGGATGAGTGTGGATGCACCGCTCGGGAGTGACACCGAGACGCCGTACGAGGTGCACTTCGCCGCTGGTCGCGAGGTCGAGGAATCCCCCTTCGCCCAGCACGGTGCGCACCACCGCCGCGTGCGGCATGGGCTTCAGCGCATAGTGGAGGTCGACCCCCGGGAGCGCCGCGCGCAGCTTCCGGTACTGCACGCGCACCCGCTCACAATCGAGGATGATGAGCGGCGAGCCGAACTGCTGCACGAGCCGGCGCACCTCCGCCGGCTGGAACGGATCGATGAATCGGGGACGGCGTACAGTCACAAAGGGCTTACGGCAATACCGCCATGGTGCCGCTGTCGTCGTTTTCGCTCACGCTCGAGGCGGCACGCAGCAACCGGTCGCGGATGGCGGTCCAGCGCTCGCCCTCCGGGACGTCCTGAACCAGGATCTGCTGACAGCCCGCCTTGTCCAGCGTGCGCAGGTTGGTATAGAGATCGTGACCGTACTGCTCCGGACGGCGGCCCGCGTTGATCCAGGTTACGTACTTATGCGCCTTGAGCGGCAGCCGCTGCGCCAGCACCGCCACACGCCGCCCGCCCTCCGAGAGCACCGCAGCGCGCGCATCGACCTCGCCGGACGGCACGATTGTCATCGGCGTCGTCGGCGCGTAGTGCGTGGAGCTTCCGCCGGGAACACGCGGCGACTCGACGTCCGCGCCGATCAGCAGCTCGCCGATGACCTGGCGGATCTGCGGCGCCGTGATGGCGCCGGGGCGCAGGAGCCGCACACTCTGCCCCTGGAAGGCGATGATGGTCGACTCCAACCCGATCTGACACTCGCCGCCGTCGAGGATCACCTTCACCTGCTCGCCGAGCTCCTCGCGCACGTGCTCGGCGCGAGTGGGCGAGAGCCTGCCGTATCGGTTTGCAGACGGTGCGGCGATGCCTCCGCCGAATGCCGTCAGGAGCTGCTGTGCCATGGGGTGCGAGGGGACGCGAATGGCCACGGTGTCCTGGCCGCCTGTCACGACGTCATGAACGTTGTGGGCGCGAGCCATCACCATGGTGAGCGGTCCGGGCCAGAAGCGCTCCGCGAGCTGCATGGCAGTCTCCGGTACCTCCCTCACCCACCGCGGCAGGAAGCGCGGGCTGTCCAGATGCACGATGACCGGATGATGGCTCGGCCGGCCCTTGGCCTCGAAGATCTTGCGGACGGCCGCGGGATTCTGGGCGTTCGCGCCCAGGCCGTAGACCGTCTCCGTCGGAAAAGCCACGAGCTCGCCGTCGCGCAACGCCTGCACGGCGGTCTCGATCTCGACCTGGGTAGCTCTGACCACTCGAACCATGATGATGCGGATTCTATTATGAAGCGCTGGATCGGGGCATCCTGCCCCGCCCAGCACTGCTTCGAGCAAAAAGCGTGGTTTTTGCTCGAAGCTCCGCCACCTGCGGCGGCGGGGCACCTCCGTGTGCCTGGGAAACGGGACCGTGCATCGTGATTTCGGCCGCCGGTCATTCCAACTGTTGTGCTTTGGCGACAGCTGGACTCAGTCGAGCGCGTGGCGGGTCCAGCCGCCGGGCGTCCTCAGAAGCTCATAGGCGGGCCAATAGTGCTTATCGAGCTTCAGGGTGATCACATCCGGCGCATTGTTCCAGGTGATGGTGGTCAGTCTCACCGAAGAGCGGTCGGGCCGCCCGGCAACGGCCTTGATGAAAGCGTCGAGATCAGGCGTCGGCTCCCCGTCCACCTGCACGATGCGTCGTCCCGGGTAGAGCCCATAGCGTGCGGACGGCGATCCGTATGCGAAGTAATCCACATAAACGCCCACGGGAGGAATGCCCCGCTGCGCGCGCATCGACTGGAACGGCGCCTGCAGCGTTGCGCCTGCCCACTCCACGACTCTCTCGAGGCCCGCCCCTGAGAGCGCCACCGTCGGCACCGTGAGCGTCTGCTCGCCACCGCCTCTCCAGACCGTCACCTGCACTTCGGGGCGATCCTCGGTCGCGTGCTCGACCTCGCGGAACTCGGTGACGACCTTGCCGTCGAGCGCCAGCAGGAGGTCGCCCGGCTGCAGGAGCGAGGCCGCCGGCGAGCCGCCGACCGTGCGTATCACGGTCAGCACCTGCCGCTCCGTGGGGCTGTGGGCGGCGAGCTTGGCGGTCCAATCGGGAGAGAGGCCCATCTGGTGTGCGCTCGCCAGCGGCTCGGGATCGAGCTCGACATCGAGAGAATGCAAGGGGCGGCCGCTGCGCACGCGATCGACCATGTCCGCCACGACATCGATGGGTACGCCGCGCAGCGCCTGCGCGATGCCGCTGTCGTTGTCATACGCAAAGCTCGACCACGTTCCCAGCACGTCGCCGGACGCATCGGTGAGCACGCCGTCGAATTCGCTCGGCGGGTTCACCAGGCCGATGGTCTCGATGTTGGTATCGCGGAAGCGCATGGTGCGCGACAGCGGCAGGGCGAGCGGGTCGATGCTGGCGATCTCGGTGGCCCGGGAATGCATCTGGCTATCGTCGCCGAGCCCCACCACCCAGATCGGCTGGCCGGGAACGAGCTTCTGCGGTTTCAGAATCGCGGCCTTCACCGGCGTCGTGCCGATGAGCCTCGGGTCGTAGGCGACGATCGCGAAGTTGTGTACCGGATCGACGTAGACGACCCGTCCAGGCACCTGCACCGTGCCCGCGAAAGTCACCGTGACGTCGCCGATCGAGACCGGCACCGTGTCCCGGTCGACCACCACCAGGCCGCGCTGCGCGTCCACGACGAGTCCGGTGCCATGGTAGAAGTGCTCGGTCACGCCCGAGACCGAATACGGCATGTTGAAAGTCACCGTCGCCAGCGAGGGGGCGAGGGCGGTCAGCCGCGGGTCCTGGTATTTCGGGAAGCGGGTGGAGCTCACCGGATCGGGCTTGGGCCGCGGCCCCGGCCCGATCGGCGTGCAGGGCCAGGTGCCGAGCTCGTCGTCGCGCACGCAATGTTCCGCCGGGTACCACAGCCGGTCCATGCGGAAGGAGCCGAGCTCGCTGCTGTTGGGATCATCGACCGTCGTGAAGCGCACGTTGGCGTAATCACCGTCGCCGAGGCCGTCGATCGCCCGGCGGAAATCCCCGAGATCGTCGATCGGCGTGGAGTTGACCTGACTGATCACCGCGCCGCGCGGTATGCCGGCGGCGCCGAACACGTAGCCCGGATTGGCGACGAACACGCCGCGCGGCGGCACGTTGAGCTGGCGCGCCTCCTCGTAGGAGAGAGTGTTGACCACCGCATCGCCGAACTGCACGTAGCTGCTCGGCGAGATGGCGGTCAGGTCGCCGACGGCCACCGTCACGGCCACCGGCCTGCCGCCGCGCTCGACATCCAACCGGATCTGCCGCCCGACCGAGGAGTCGACCGTCTCCTCGAGCGGATCGAACGTGGTCACGTAACGGCCGTTGACCCGCAGGAGGATGTCGCCCGGCTGCAGCGCCAGCGCGCTCGGCGTGCCCGGCAGCACGCTCGCCACGACCAGCATGCCGGTACGCTGCGGGAACTGCTTGCGCACGGCCGACTCGACGTCGAGCGGCAGACCCAGGCGCTCCAACTCGTCGTAGGGCGTGTAATTGAACACCGTATAGAGCGTGCCGCGGGTGACGGGCTTGCCTTCCTGAATCAGCTTGAGCGCGCGCTGCACGCGCTCGAGCGGCAGGTAGAAGCTGGATGCCGAGTTGTCGGCGCCGCCGGCATTGAGCGCGACCACCCGGCCGCGGATATCGATCACGGGTGATCCGGAGGAGCCGCCGGAGGTTCCCGAGGCCGCCTGCAGGTAGAAGGTATTGAAGTCGTTGTACTTGCCGAAGCCGTAATCCGGCGCCTCGCGGTCGAGGCGCGCGAGCGTGCCGGCGAGGATCGACAGCTGCTCGCCGGCGTTGTTGCCCACCACCCGGATCTCGCGGCCGACCTCCGCGCCCTGGGGATGGAGCTCGAGCGCCTTCGGCTGCAGGTAGTGCAGCTTCTTCGGATCGTAGCGATAGAAGCCGAAGTCATGCACGGGATCGCGGTAGATGGGATGGAGCTGCACCACCTCGCGGTCGAGGAACACCGCCTCGGCGGTGACCGGCCCCGGGGTCACGACGTGCCGGTTGGTGAGGATGATGCCGCGCTTCGCATCGACGACGAAGCCGGTCGCCTGCGCGGTCTCGTTCCAATCCGTGTCGAAGGAGCGGACCTCGTCGACGTTGATGGAAACGACGCTGTTCGCGATGCGCTCCAGGGTGGCGGCCCAGGTGGGATTGGCCTCGACCGCCGCCGCCTGGCGGGCAAGATGCGCGCCTGGCGACAGGCCGCCCGGCGGCGGCATGTGCGTCGGCCTGCCCGGCTGAGTCGGGCCGCTCGGCGGTGGCGGGGGGGGTTGCCCGGCGGCGACGCTCAGGGGCGCACAGGCGGCGAGCAGGAGAACGCTAAGGCATCGGGGGAATCGCATGGGCTCCGGCCGGCTTCCACGTGAGATCCAGTTGCTTGGCCGCCCGAACGTCATCCAGGCGCCGTACCGGCATGGTATGCGGAGCGCCGGTGACGCGCTCGGGTTCTTGCACGGCCTCGGCGAGGATCTCGCCCATGGCGGCGATGAAGGCATCGAGCGCCGCCTTGCTCTCGGTCTCCGTCGGCTCGATGAGCAGACACTCCGGCACCAGCAGGGGGAAATAGGTGGTCGGCGCGTGCATGCCGTGATCGAGCAGCCGCTTGGCGAAATCCATGGCCGTGACGCCGAGCTCCTTCGCCTGCCGCTTGAGCGTGATGATGAGCTCGTGACTGGCGCGGCGGTCCGGGTAAGCCGCATCGAAGCCGGCGCGGGTCAGCTGCGCAAGCAGATAGTTGGCGTTGAGCGTGGCGTATTCACTGACCTTCGCCATGCCTTCGCGGCCGAGCATGCGCATGTAGATGTAGGCCCGCAGCAGCACGCCGGCGTTGCCCATGAACGCCGACAGCCGCCCGATCGACTGCGGCAGGTCCCGCTCCGTCAGCCAGCAATAGCGCTCGCCGCGGCGCGCCGCGACCGGCAGCGGGAGGAAGGGCGCCAGCCGGGCGCTGACTCCGACCGGACCGGCGCCGGGACCGCCGCCGCCGTGCGGTGTCGAGAAGGTCTTGTGCAGATTGACGTGGATGACGTCGAAACCCATGTCGCCCGGCCGCACCTTGCCGAGGATGGCGTTGAGATTCGCGCCGTCGTAGTAGAGGAGGCCGCCGGCGGCATGCACCGTGCGCGCCACCTCCTCGATCCTGCGCTCGAACACGCCCAGAGTGGACGGGTTGGTCAGCATGATGCCCGCGGTCTTCGGACCCACGGCGGCCTTGAGCGCTTCCAGGTCGACATCGCCTTGCGCGTTGACCGGCACCTCGCGCACCACACAGCCGCACATGGTGGCGGTGGCGGGGTTGGTGCCGTGGGCCGCGCCCGGGACGATGATCTCGTTGCGCTCCAGGTCGCCGCGCGCACGGTGATAGGCGCGGATCATGGCGACGCCCGCGAACTCGCCCTGCGCGCCGGCCATGGGACTCAAGGCCACGGCCTGCATCCCCGTCACCGCCTTCAGCATCTCCTGCAGCTCGTACATGCAGGCGAGGAAGCCCTGGCCCGCGCTCTCCGGCGAGAGCGGATGGCGCGCCAGGAACTCCGGCAGCATGGCGTACTGATTGCAGGCCTTCGGATTGTATTTCATCGTGCACGACCCGAGCGGGTAGAAGTGCGTGTCGATGGAGAAGTTGAGCTGCGAGAGACGGGTGAAGTGCCGCACCGTCTCCAGCTCACTGACCTCGGGCAGCAGGGGCCGCGTGCCGCGCCGCAGATGCGCGGGCAGGTCATCGCCGGCGGCCGCGCCGGGATCGCGCGGCCACTGGTCCTCGGCGCCGCGGCCGGGGACGGAGTATTCGAAAATCGGCTTTTCCAGTCGGGTGGACATGATGTTCGGGCCTCAGGCCGCGCGCGCTTCGCGCAGGCAGTCGGCGAGCGCGCTCGCGTAGCGCTCGATGTCGGCGGATGTCTTGGTCTCGGTCGCGCAGACGAGCAGCGCGGGGCCGAGCTCGGGATAGTGCTCGCCGAGGTCCAGGCCGCCGTGGATCCCGTGCGCGGCGAGCTTCTCCAGCACGGGGGCCACCGGACGGTCGACTGCGATGGCGTCCTCGTGGAAGGTCGGGCCGCGGAAGAGGCGCCGCACGCCCGGCACCCGGGTCAGCGCCGCGACCAGCTCGCGCGTGCGCGCGTGCGAGGCGGCGGCCACCCGCTCCAGGCCCGCGGGCCCCATGAGCGACAGATACACCGTGGCGGCGGTCACCAGCAGTCCCTGGTTGGTGCAGATGTTGGAAGTTGCCTTGGCGCGGCGGATGTGCTGCTCCCGGGCCTGCAGCGTCAGCGTGAAGCCCGGGCGGCCGCCGGCATCCGTCGTGCGCCCCACGATGCGTCCGGGCATCTGGCGCACGTGCTCCATGCGCGCGGTCATGAAGCCGAAGTAAGGGCCGCCCGAGGACAGCGGCACTCCCAGCGGCTGGCCCTCGCCGACCGCGATGTCCGCGCCCTTGCTCGCGCCTGGAGAGCCCCACTGGCCCGGCGGCTTCAGCAGCGCGAGCGAGGTGGGATTCACCACCGCGATCACCAGGATGTTGCGCGCGCGCGCCCAATCGCACAGCGCATCGACATCCTCCAGCCGGCCGAAGAAGTTGGGCTGTTGGATGACGAGCGCGGTGATGTCCTGGCCGTCGTAGCGCGCGAGCGCGCCCGGGGGAATGCAGCCCTCTTCCGTGCAGTAGGGCAGCTCCTCGAAGATCAGACCCTGATTGCCGGCCACGGCCGCGGCCGTGCGACGGTAGTGGGGATTCACGGTCGTCGGCACCAGGATGCGCTGCGAGTGCGACTTGCGGTTGGCGCGCACCGCCATCAGGCACGCCTCGCCCATTGCGCTCGCGCCGTCGTACAGCGACGCGTTCGAGACTTCCAGGCCGGTGAGGCTCGCCATCATGGTCTGGTATTCGTACAGCAGCTGCAGCGTGCCCTGACTGGCTTCGGCCTGATAGGGCGTGTAGGCGCTGTAGAACTCGCCGCGGGTGGCGATCGCCCACACGGCCGCCGGAACGTGATGCTCGTAGGCACCGGCGCCGATGAAGCAGAGCGGGCGGCCGTCGGCGCGCGCCCGCTCGGTCATCAGGCGGCCGATCTCCATCTCGCTCGCGGCTTCCGGCACGCCGCTCAGGGCCGCGAGGCGCAGGCTGGCGGGGATCTCGTCGAAGAGCTGCTCGATGCTGTCGACGCCGATGGCCTCGAGCATCGAGCGGACATCCTCGCGCGTGTGCGGGATGAAGGCCATCAGCCGCCCTCCTCCGCGATCAGCTTCTCGTACTCCGCGGCACTCATCAGGGCGGGGGCCGCGCCGCCGGCGGCCGGGCGCAGCCGCATCAGCCAGCCCTTGCCGTAGGCGTCGGAGTTGATCACCTCCGGCTCGGACGCCAACGCCGTGTTGCCGGCGGTCACCTCGCCGGCGACGGGGGAGTAGACGTCGGAAGCGGCCTTGACGGACTCCACGACCGCGAACGGCTCGCCGGCCGAGAGCTTGCGCCCCGCTTCCGGTACTTCCGCGAACACCAGATCGCCCAAGGCATGCTGGGCATGATCGGTGATGCCGATCTCCAGCGTCCCGTCGGGCAGGGTCCGCAGCCACTCGTGGGTCTTCGTGTACTTGAGGTCGGAGGGAACGTTGCTCATGCGGCGCTCCGGAGTTGGGGAATTGGATGACGGATCAGGGATGAGGCTCGGAATCAATGGCGGCGCAAACTCGTAACAGGCACATGGAGGTGCCCCGCTTCATACGAGCGCCCTGCCGTGACGGACGAACGGCGGCCGCACGATGCGCGCAGGCTGCAGCTTGCCGCGAATATCGACCTGCACGCCGGCGGCCGCGCCGGCCGGTACGCGGGCCAGCGCGATCGAGCGCTCCAGAGTGGGAGAAAAGGTTCCGCTGGTGATCTCGCCCTCGCCGGCATCGGGCACGATGACCCTCTGATGGGAGCGCAGTACGCCGCGGCCCTCGAGCAGCAGGCCGACGAGCCTGCGGCCCGGCCCGCGGGCGCGAATGGCTTCGAGCGCCTCGCGGCCGATGAAGGTCCGCTGCCGCGGCTCCAGCGCCACCGTCCAGGCGAGGCCGGATTCAAATGGGTTCGTGCGCTCGTCCATGTCGCTGCCGTAGAGACTCATGCCGGCCTCCAGGCGCAGGGTGTCGCGCGCGCCGAGGCCGCATGAAACGACGCCGGCGGAATTCAACGCCCTCCAGGCCCGCTCCGCGTCCGCCGCGGGCAACATGACCTCGAAGCCGTCTTCGCCCGTATAACCGGTGCGCGCGACGAACCAACCGTCGATCTCCCGTCCGAAGAAGGGCTCCAGAGCCAGCGCGCCGGCGGCGCCGGCGGGTGACAGCAACCCCGCCGCCCCGGCGCGAGCATCGGGACCCTGCACGGCCAGCATGGCGAGGTCGGTACGCTCGCGGACCTCGACCGCGAAGTCCGCCGCATGTCGGCGTATCCACGCGAGGTCCTTGTCGCGCGTGCCCGCATTGACGACCGCGCGAAACCACGAGTCGCCGAGAAAATAGACGATGAGATCGTCGATGACGCCGCCCGTCTCATTCAGCATGCAGCTGTAGAGCGCCTTGCCCGGCGACTTCAGCTTGCCGACGTCGTTGGCGAGGAGTCTCTGCAGGAACGGCCGCACGCGCGCACCCGTGAGGTCGGCGATGCACATGTGTGAGACGTCGAAGACGCCGGCCCCGCGGCGCACGGCATGGTGCTCCGCGATCTGCGAGCCGTACTGCAACGGCATGTCCCAGCCGCCAAAGTCGACCATCCTGGCGCCGAGCTTGTGGTGCAGGTCGAATAACGGGGTGTGTCGTGTCACGGTCGCTCCGGAATCCATGAAAACGGCAGGCGCACCGAGCACCTGCCGCCCTCTGTCCGCTGACCTGAGAGATCGGGCGCCGGGCGCCGCTCCCCTTCGGTGGGTGGCCGCAAAGGCGTCCACCACTCTCCAGAGCCCCCGCGATCTGCCGTTCGTGTGCCTGAGCGTTTCCGGGCGGAGCTTGCGCCTTCGGCGTTCCGGCGGTGGCCGGACTCTCTCCGGACAGACCGATTATGGGGTGCGCGCATCATACCATGTAAAATCTCCGGTCCCAGCCGCCACTGAGCCGACCATGTCCTCCATCCCTCGTCGCAATTCGGTCCCCGTGTTCATCGGCCCCGTCCGGGTGGGCGGGACGGCGCCGATTGTCGTGCAGTCCATGACGAATACCGATACCGCGGACGTGGAGGGCACCGTCCAGCAGGTGAAGTCTCTCGCCCGCGCCGGGTCGGAGCTGGTCCGCATTACGGTGAATAGCGCGGAAGCCGCGGAAGCCGTACCCCACATCCGCAACCGGCTGGATCAGCTCGGGGTGACGGTGCCGCTGATCGGCGACTTCCACTTCAACGGCCACAAGCTTCTGCGCGAGCATCCGGGCTGCGCGGAGGCGCTCGGCAAGTACCGCATCAACCCCGGCAACGTCGGCCGCGGCAGCAAGCGCGATCCGCAGTTCGCGGAGATGATCGAGACGGCGTGCCGTTACGGCAAGCCGGTACGGATCGGCGTCAACTGGGGCAGCCTCGACCAGGATCTGCTCACCCGCCTGATGGATGAGAACTCCTCGCGCGCGGAGCCGCTGAGCGCACAGCAGATCATGCGCAATGCGGTCGTGCTGTCGGCGCTGGAAAGCGGGCGCCGCGCGGAGGAGCTCGGCATGGCTCACGACCGGATCATCCTCTCGGCCAAGGTGAGCGGCGTGCAGGACCTGATTGCGATCTACCGCGACCTCGGCGGCCGCTGCGATTACCCGCTGCATCTCGGGCTGACGGAAGCCGGCATGGGATCGAAAGGCATCGTCGCCTCGACCGCGGGCATGTCGGTGCTGCTGCAGGAGGGGATCGGCGACACGATCCGCGTCTCCCTCACGCCGGAGCCGGGCGGCGATCGGGCACAGGAGGTGATCGTGGCGCAGGAAATCCTGCAGACCATGGGCCTGCGGTCGTTCCTGCCGCTCGTGACCGCCTGCCCCGGCTGCGGCCGTACCACGAGCACGGTGTTCCAGGAGCTTGCCCAGCGCATCCAGTCGCATATTCGTCATCGCATGCCGGAATGGCGTCGCGAATACGACGGTGTCGAGGACATGACGGTGGCCGTGATGGGATGCGTCGTCAATGGACCGGGAGAGAGCAAGCACGCCAACATCGGCATCAGCTTGCCGGGGACGGGGGAACGGCCTGTGGCACCTGTTTATGAGGATGGGGAAAAGACGGTCACTTTGAAGGGCGACCGTATTGCCGAGGAGTTCCAGGAATTGCTGGAGCGGTACGTGGCCCGGAGTTTCAGCAGGAAGACTGCCATCACCGGCGCTGCTGTGGCTTGAACGACCGCACCGCAAAATGACCCTGTCCGGAACGCCGTAAATACGTCCATGTGGGCTAGCGGATCGCCTTCCTGGCGATCAGCTTCCGGCCAGGATCATTTTGTGGTGCGCTCTCACCTACTTGGATAGGAGAACGTTATGAGCGAGCTGGCTGCCAAGCATTGCGTGCCTTGTGAGGGTGGGGTTACGCCTTACTCGCACGAGCAGGCGCAGCGACTCATGAAGAACCTGCATGGGGATTGGGTGCTGTCCAGGGAGGGGCCTTATCTGCGGCGGGAGTTCAAGTTCAAGGACTTCTATCGGACGATGAGCTTCGTCAACGCGATCGCGCACATCGCGAACACGGAGGATCATCATCCGGACCTCGAGGTCGGATACAACTACTGCCGCGTGCAGTACACCACGCACGCGATCAAGGGCTTGTGCGAGAACGACTTCATCTGCGCGTCGAAGGTCGACCAGATACCGCTCACCTGAATGCGGGCGAAGGGGCAGGCAGAAGAGCTGCTGCCTGCGGATTCGCTTCACTCCCCGCGAGCGCCGCGTGGCTGCCTCATGGGCAATTGAGACAGCCGGCAAAGCGCCGATCGCCCCCCGGCCCAAACTGGGCAGCTTCTAGATGCACGTCGAGGCAGGGTATCGTGGGAACGACCGAGCTGGTCGCGCCGCCCCCGGGCGCACGCATTTCGCGGCGTTTCGCCGACCATCGCCGGCTGGATCGCAATTTCTTCCTGCTGATGGTGGCGCTGATATGGCTCGGAATCCTCATGGGTTTCGTGCCCGACATCATCGGCCGCGTGCAGGCGCACAGGGCATTCCCCGCGGTGGTCTATTTTCACGGCGCCGCATTCCTCGGTTGGCTCTGTGTGTTGACGGCTCAGGTTCTCCTCATCCGCTCCCGAAGAGTGGATCTTCACCGCGAATTGGGCATGGCCGGCACGGCGCTCTACGGCGCCATGCTCGTGCTCGGTATTGCCGCCTCGGTGGTGGTCGATCACGACCTGTTTGGAACGCCGCGGAGCGACCCGTCTTTCCTCAGCATACAGCTTGCGGACATGCTGGCATTCGCGGCGCTGGGCGGCCTGGCCATCGCGCTGCGCAAGAGCTCGGAAGCGCACAAGCGCCTGATGATCCTTGCCACCATCTTCATTGCCGATGCAGGCTTCTCCCGCTGGTGGGCTCCCGGCCTGGAGAGATTGCTCGGTGACGGCTATTGGGGAGATTGGGCGCAGATCTATCTCGGTGACTTCCTTCTGGTCGCCATGCTGGGCGCCTACGACCTGATCAGTCGGCGGCGGCTTTCTCCGGCTTACGTCTTTGGAGCGGTTCTGGGCCTCGGGGCCGAGTTTGCCGCGATCTGCCTCTACGTGAGCCCGTGGTGGAAGCCTGTGGCCACTGTGCTCATCGGCCGCTGAGCACTCATTCACGGCGGATGGAGAGCGCGGTCAGCAGCGAGGCGCTGCCGCGCGGAGGCACGGCCTGCGCAGCGGCCGCAACCGGCGGTTTCGAGGCGGCGAGCGCGCGATACACCTGCCGTTCGTCTCAACGGCGGTCCGCTCATCATGGTGCGGTGTCGCATCCGCCGCACCCGTGATGTCCGGCCCTAGGTCATCCCCGGCCGAGCGACTCTGGGCAACTCGCCGTCCAACCCCAACGCGCGGGTGATGAAGAAGCGCTTGACCTCGTCGGTCCGATTCACCCAGGCGAGTCCGCGCTGCGCGATGCGCGACAATGGCCCCACGCCATGGGCGAGATAACGGTTGAAGCCGTCGATGGCCATGGCGATGGGCTCGATCTCGCTTTTGCGCCAGCGCTCGTAGCGGCGCAGGATGCGTTGGGCGCCGGGGTCTTCACGCATGCCGGAGGCCGCGGTGATCAGCTCGCACAGCGCGGCGGCGTCCAACAGGCCGAGGTTGACGCCCTGCCCGGCCAACGGGTGCACGACGTGTGCGGCATCACCGATCAATGCACAGCGGTGCGCCGTGAAACGAGGCGCGGTGAGCCTGCGCAGCGGGAACGATAGACGCTCCGTACGCAGCCTCACGGCGCCCAACACGGAATCGGATTGGCGCAGCAGCTCCTGCTCGAATTCACTCTGCGGCAGGGCGAGGAGCGGCGCGGCGGCGGAGTCATCGGCGGACCATACGACGGAGCTGCAGCCGTCGGCGAGAGGAAGGAAAGCGAGTGTGCCCGTACGCAGGAAGCGCTGCCATGCGGTGCGCTCGTGAGGGAGCTCCGTGCGCACGTTGGCCACGATTGCGGTCTGACGGTAGCTCGACGTATCGGCGGCGAGGCCCATCGCCTCGCGTACGGATGAGCGCGCGCCGTCCGCGCCTATGACCAGTCGGCACGTCAGAGTGCCTGCACTCGTCTCGAGCTCTACGTGATGATCGCGAACACGGAGCTGCAGGAGCTCACCAGGGATGACCTTGCCACCCGCGGCCTCGAACGCCGCGAGCGCCGCCGTCTGGATGAGGCGATTCTCCACGATGTACCCGAGGTTTGGTTCGCCTGCGTACGCAGCGTCGAATTCCAGTACGTCGGTGCTTCGCGGCTGCACGCTCTCATGCCATACGCGCATGCGCTCATAGGGCTGCACGCGCGAGGACGGGATCGCAGACCAGGCACCGATGGCCGTGAGGATGCGCTCGCTTGCGCGGGACAGCGCGGAGACACGCGAATCGAGCGGAGCATCGGGCGAAGCAGCGGCGGGCCTGTTCAGCTCGAGGACGGCAACGCGCAAAGGTTGGCGCGCATCCTTCGTGGCGACCCGCAGCAATGCCGCGGCGCTGGCGCCGACGGGGCCTCCCCCGACGACGAGCACATCCCATGGCGCGCTCGATGCCGCAATGCCGGTCGGATCATTCATGCGCGGCCCAGGGGCTACTCCCGCAGCGGCAGTCCGCGCGCCAGGCGGGGCGTGGGTCCGCCGAAGCCCAGGCTGACTCGCGCCAGGGCGCGCTTCGCGGGCGGGGAAAGATCGAACACCAGCAGCCCGAGGTTGCGCAGCAGGCTGACACCCGGCATCCGGCTGCCGAAGAGCCTCACCAAACCGTCGGTGAAGCGTACGACGCCGCCGCGGTCCGCCGCGCGCCAGTCGGCGAATCTGCGCAGGAGCTCCGGCGATCCCACATCACCCGTGGCGTCCGCGATCACCTCGGCGAGCAGCGCGGCATCACGCAACCCCAGGTTGAATCCCTGGCCGGCGATCGGGTGCAGCGCCTGGGCGGCATTGCCGATGAGTACCGTGCGGCGCGCGACGGTCGTCGCCGCGCGCGTGAGCTTCAGAGGATACGAGGCGCGGCGCCCGATGCGCCGGAATCTGCCGGCCCGCCAGCCGAAGCGGCTCTGCAGCTCGGCGAGATACGCATCGTCCGAAAGCGCGAGCAGCTCAGCGGCGCGCGGCGGCGCGCACGACCAGATGGTGCCGTAGCCGCCGCCGCGAAGCGGCAGCACCGCGACCGGCCCCGTCGGCGTGAAGCGCTCGTACGCGGTACCGTCGTGAGCCCGATCGCCCATCACCGCGGCGGTGATGGCGATCTGATCGTAATCCTCGATGCCGGCTTCGATGCCCGCGGCGGCGCGAACCATGGAGTGTGCGCCGTCGGCGGCCACCAGGAGGCGCGCCGACGTCACTTCACGCGCGCCGGCGGCCGTGACCACCTTGAAGTAAGCACGCTCGATAGTGATGTCCAGATCCTCGATCCCGGCCGGAACCCGGACTTCCAGCGCGGCGTGACCCGCGAGCCGACGCCATAGCGCCGTGCCGATCGCCCTGTTGGGAACGACGTAACCGAACGCATCGATGCCGTGCTCCGCGGCCTCGAGGCGCGCGAACCCGAACCGTCCGGCATCGGAGATGTGGATGGCGCGGATCGGCGCCGCTTCGCGCGATACTTCATCCCAGATACCGAGGCCCTGGAAGATCCGCCGGCTGGCGTTGCCGAGAGCCGTGGTGCGCTCATCGAAGCTCGGCTGGGCCGCGGAGCCCGGCGCCACGCTCTCGACGAGGAGCACGCGCACGCCCGTGTCCGCAAGTCCGAGCGCGAGGCTCGCGCCCACGAGCCCGCCGCCGACGATGGCGACGTCGACCTCCCGCGGCACAGCGTGGGATAACGAAGCGGCCGGCGGACTCCCGGGCTCAGGCATGGGCCGCGCCACGCTCCGACATCAATCGCTCGATCACCTCGACATCCTTCGGTGCGCCGTCCGTCAGCACCTCCGCGCCGGTCTTCGTGACCAGGACGTCATCCTCTATACGGACGCCGATCCGCTGGAAACGCTTCGGCACACCGCGGGATCCGGCGGGAATGTAGATGCCGGGCTCGATGGTGAGCACCATGCCGGGCTCGAGCACCCGCCACTCGTCGCCGATCTTGTAGTCGCCGACATCGTGGACGTCCATGCCGAGCCAATGGCCGGTGCGGTGCATGAAGAAGCGCCGGTAGGCCCCATCGCGCTCGAGCTTCGCCGGGCGGCCCCTCAGCAGCCCGAGCTTCACCAGGCCGTGCGTGATGATGCGCACCGCGGCCTCGTGCGGCTCGTTCCAGTGGTTGCCGGGACGCACCTTCGCGATGGCGGCCCGATTCGCCTCCAGCACGATCTCGTACACGGCGCGCTGCTCCGGCGTGAAGCGGCCGCTGACGGGGAAGGTGCGCGTGATGTCCGAAGCGTAGGACTCGAACTCGCACCCCGCATCGATCAGCAGCACATCACCCGCTTTGAGAGGCTGATCGTTCTCCCGGTAGTGCAGGATGCAGCTGTTGGCGCCGCCGCCGACGATGGGCTGATACGAAGTGTCCGCATTGTGCAGGCGGAACTCGTGGATGAGCTCGGCCATCAGCTCGTACTCCTTCAGCCCCGGCCGGCAGAACCGCATCGCGCGCACGTGCGCGCGGGCGGCGATGCGCGCGGCCTGGCGCATCAGGGCGATCTCGGCGCGCGACTTGTAGAGCCGCATGTCGTGCAGCACGTGATCGAGGGCGACGATCTCCTGCGGCGGATGGCGGCCGTTCCTCGCCTGGGTACGCAGCCCGTTCACCCAGCCGACCAGGCGCTGGTCGAACTCCGGATACATGCCCATGGAATAGAACACCTTGGCGCGGTTCTCCATGAGTCCGGGCAGGATCTCGTCGATGTCGGTGATGGGGAAGGCATCATCCGCGCCGTAGGCGCGGCGCGCGCCGGCCGGCCCCGCGCGCCGCCCGTCCCACGTCTCGCGCGCCGGGTCACGCTCGCGCACGAAGAGAATGTATTCCGCGTGGTCGCGTCCCGGCACCAGCACCGCGACCGACTCCGGCTCGTCGAAACCGGTCAGATAATGGAAGTCGCTGTCCTGCCGGTAGGCGTACTCGACATCGTTGTTGCGGTGCCGCACGGGCGCGGCGGGCAGGATGGCGATGGAGTCGCGGCCCATGATCCTGAGCAGCGAGCGCCGGCGGCGCGCGAACTCGCTGCGAAGGTCCTGTCGGCCGGCGGCCGCCGAGCGCGAGACATGGGGCGGCGCCGCGCGCCGTGCCGCGGTTTTTGTCATCGGAAAAACAGGCCTGCGGCCGTTTTTATGCCGGTCCATCCGTGGCCGGCACCCTTAGGGCCGACCTTCGGTCGTTCAAACGCGCTCCTGCGCGTTTGTCGGACAACAGCTCCGCTGCCGCCGGCAAGAGGCGCGACTTTTGCCGACTGTGTCGTGCCGCAATCCATGCAGCGCAAGTCCGACGGGCTTCTATGGCGAATCAATGCAGAGATGCTCCGGGTGATGAGGGCTGATCGCGCAGGGGCTCGAGCTCCTCGAAAACGACCTGCACGCTGACGCGCACGAACTCCACGAGCTCGGCATAGGCGCTCTCGTTCGATTCCTCGGTCTGGGCGATATCGACGCCGACGCGGCTGATCTCCGTGAGGTCGCGCACGATCTCTCCCAGGTCCCCCGGCAGGCTGCCCGCGTCCTGCACCGCGCCGGAGCCCAGCCCGTAGAGGAATCCCTGACACCACTGGGCGAGCGCCTCGGCCCGGGAGCCGATCGATTGCGCGTCTTCCGGCAACAGCAGATCGAACTCCATGTCCGGCGCCCGCAGGGAGCCGGCGGTCTCGGCATACAGCTCGCGCAGGGTGGCGGCGGCGAGCGGCTGCGCCCGCCCTTCCGGCAGGATCTCCAGCAGCCAGTCCTCGAAGCGATAGCCGATGGCGGCGCACAGGCACCCCGCGAGCGTTCCATGTGCCTCGGCGGCATCCGCCAACGCGCGCTCGTCCGTCAGAACGCGCTGAATGTCCACATAGGTGGCCTGGATCATGGGGATCGACATTATATGCCTTTGCCGGGAAACCCCAGGATACGAGTTACGATTGACCCCGCCGAGAGCGCGGCACTATAGTCGGGCCATGAGCGACACCTCCAAATCACAGCTCGATCTCGAGCTGGCGCGCCTCACGCGGCGGATCGAAGAGCTGGTGGCCACCGTCGATCATCTGCGGGAGGAGAACCGCGCGCTGCGTCAGCGGCACGAGTCGCTGGCGAACGAGCGCGCCTCGCTCCTCTCCAAGAACGAGCAGGTGCGCGCCCGCGTAGAGGCCATGATCGGCAGGCTCAAAACCCTGGAGCACGGCGCATGAGCAGTCAGGATCAGGCGCGCGTCAGCGTGCGCATCATGGAGAAAGAGTACGTGGTCTCCTGTGCCTACGAAGAGCGCTCCGCGCTCCTCGATGCGGCGGAGTACCTGAACGGCCGCATGCGCGAGATCCGCGACAGCGGCAAGGTCGTGGGCCTCGATCGCGTCGCCGTCATGGTGGCGCTCAACATGGCGCACGAGCTGCTGCAGGTGCGCGGCCGCGACACCAAGGCCGAGAGCGAGGCCGGCGGCAAGGTCCGGGCACTGCGCGAGCGGGTCGAGACCGCGCTCGAGCGGGCACAGCAACTGGAGCTATGAGACACACGCCCGCCCAAAGCGGCCCGCGTTGGTGTAGAGTGGTTGCCGGCGTCGCCTGCGGTGTTCGACAAGCGGGCCGGGTTACCTCGGACCCTAATTGAAACACCCACGGGGCAGGGCTCGTCGGCAGCACTGTGCAAGTCCGCCATGAGCGGAAAGCCTTACCTGTCACAGCTCGTCCCACTTTGTTGCTCTGGTTCGAGAGCAACGGTCCGCACCGGCACAGGCGGGTGGCGCTTCCTGATTCCAGCGTGACCGATGCCCGCAGATCCCTGCGGGCGTCGCTGCGCGCGCGGCGCCGGGCCGTATCCGCCGCGGAGCGCGCCCGCGCCGCCCGCCAGGTCGCACATCATGCCGATCACATCCTTCATCTGCGTTCCGGCCGGCGCATCGGCATCTATGCCGCCACCGCCGAGGAGCTCGACACCTCCCGCCTGATCGCGCTTGCGCTGAGCCGCGGCTGCCTCGTGTACATACCGCGCATCGATCCGCGTCCGCGCGTGCAGACCATGTGCTTCGCGCGCATCACCGCATCATCGGCACGCCCGCTGCGCAGCAATCGCTTCGGGATCGCGGAGCCCGAAGGACCGCGGCTCGCGAGCGCGCGCCTGCTCGATGTCGTGTTCCTGCCGCTCGTCGGCTTCGATCGTCACGGCATTCGACTCGGCATGGGCGGCGGCTACTACGATCGTGCGTTCGGCTTCAGGCGGCTGCGTGCCTCCTGGCATGCGCCGCTGCTCGTCGGCATCGGTTATGCGTCACAGGAGGTGGAGCGCATCACGCCGGCGGCGCACGATGTGCCACTCGATCTCGTGATCACCGAGCGCGGTGCGATCCACTTCACGCGCGGCGGCTAGCACATCCACTTCACCCTTGCTTGTATTTTTACTTCACCTGTATATACTCCGACCTCGGACTAACCCGACAACTGGAGAGCCAACATGGCGAAGGCGAAAAAGAAGGCCAAGAAGAAAGCTTCGAAGAAAAAGTAAGG
>Ga0335075_10003070_pt1 | contig 26725 bp, 23 predicted proteins | sample Lox_Sample_24_FD_206723 | JGI IMG/M metagenome (GOLD analysis project Ga0335075, IMG submission 206723) | Soil microbial communities from Loxahatchee National Wildlife Refuge, Florida, United States - Lox_Sample_2.4 | ecosystem: Environmental > Terrestrial > Soil > Wetlands | place: USA...
CGCGTGTATCACCCGGCGGGCCGACAGGAACCTCGCCCACGGTGGCTCCGAGGTACATGATGTCGCCAAACACTGTGGGCACACCCACGTAGCCGACGTCCAGGGTGACGACGCCGCTGTCACCGAAGCCGGGCACCGGCTTTCCGGTCGCCGCGTCCAGCTCCTCGACTTTTTTGTCGAAGGTGGTGACGATGATGCGCGGCGGATCATGCGCGTCGCCGGGCCAGTAGGCGACCCCGCGCGTGGAAGGTTCCGCGCCCTCCTGGTCGTAGCTCCAGACTTCCTTGCCGCTGTCCGCATCCAGGGCGACGATCCGCGAGCCCGCCGGCAGGTACATCACGCCCTTCACCACGATAGGGGTGACCTCGTTGCTGCGAAGATTGCGTGGGTCGAAGTAGGCCCGCGGTGCCAGCTGGTAGGTCCAGGCCTCCTTCAGATCCGCCACGTTGTGGGTGTTGATCTGCCGGAGAGGAGAGAATCCGTCTCCAGCGAGATTGTGCCGGTACATCGGCCAGTCGCCGACGGTGTACTGCGCGCGGCAGGCAGGCGCGAACGAGGCACACAGCACCCCCGCAGCCACAAGGGAAAACCATCGAAATTGCATGTGTCTCTCGCCCCCGCCTTCATCAAGGCGCCGCGCCACCGTCCCGCCCAGTTGGCGTCTGATCGTACGGTAGCCCCGGCGCCTTGGGAGGCGGCCTTTGCCGAGTCTTTAATCGCCTTGCCACGCCGACGTCGGCCAGCGCCTCAGAAGGATCTGCGGAACTCCAGACCAAGCTGTCGTGGATCCCCGTACAGCCCCGTGCCCTCCAGGTATACCGAGTTTGTGAGATTGGTTGCATAGACCGTCGTGGTCCAGGCACTCGCGTCCCACTCCAGGTACGCATTCACCAGCGAATAGCCGGGCAGCAGGTAGTAGTCGTCGGACTCGAAGATGTCTGAATAAGCCTTGCTGCGATACGAATACGACACACGCGGCGTCAGGTACGTGTTCCCGAGGGGAATGCTGTATCGGACAGCCGCATTGAGTGTGTATTGGGGCGCAAAGGGCAGCGATTCGCCGTCCAGATTGACCACGTATGACGGGTCGCCGGGATAGCTTCCGGTGTAGTCGGAACAGCCACCCGCGTTGACCGACAGGTTGTTGGGCGGAACCCCGGGCCGGCACTGGGGCGTTTGCCCGAAATTCGTGCCTGACGGGAACTTGTACGTCGCAGCAGTCGAAAGCGGTCCGAGTATCGACTTGTCGTCAGCTGCATTCACATCGATACCCAAATGGCCAAAGTTCGCGTTCAGCGTGAATTCGATTCCCTTGAGGATGGACTCAGGGATATTGGCCTCGCCCGTGCCCGTCGGTATCGCTGGATTGAAGATGGAGTGGATCATGTCCATGTATTGCATGTAGTAGCCGTCGAGCTGGATGTTCAGGTGCCCGTTGGCCAGCTTGCCCTTCCATCCCGCCTCATAGTCGGTGACCCACTCGTAATGGGTAGGTGGCTGCTCTATCGTCGCGCTGCCGGCATTCGATTCACCCGGCTTGGCACCGCGCGCAACGAACGCATAGAAGAGCTGCCCCGCCAGCGGCGTCCAGTTGACATCGATCTTACCTGTCGGCACTCGATCCGTGGCGTGGGGACCGGGATGCCCACCGATATAGGTAAACTGACCACCTCCAGCGCCGCTGGCGTAAATGACGTATTCCTGCTGCGTCGGGCCGCAGCTGTAACCAGTGCACAGGGACTGCTGACCGTCCCAGGTCATGCGCGCCCCACCCACGACCTGCAGCGTCGGGGTAAACTGATAGCTCAGCTGGCCGAACACGGCATGCGCATAATTCCGGATGACCTCGCCGTCGGACCAAAGGGCTCCATATTCCGGATTTGTCGGCGAGTACGGCGCATTGACGTTGACTGAGTATGAAACCGGGTGCCAGAACAGCTCGGAATACATCGTGCCGGTGATCCAGCTGAACGGGCCATCCGTGGGCGAGATGGCGTCGAGTTCCCCACTGTAGATCTTGTCGTCGGTGATCGCCTGGCTGTAACTGCCCTGATCCAGTTGGTCGTGACTGGTGTCGGACACTGAAGTCTGGAAGATCGTCTGGAGGCCACCCTGGAAACGCAGCACGATACCGCTCGGTAACGTGTATCGCACCTCCTCGTTGTAAGTACCCTCATCATTGTCGGCCTTCAGTATTGAAGAGCCCCAGTCGTTCAGTTCATAGGGTGACCCCGAATATCCCTGGGCCCAGGTCGCCAGACAGGCGCCACCAGCCGTAGTGGTATGGCCTGCGGGACAAGGCAGTCCGGGCGCGAGCGGGGTGAAGGGATATACGTCCGGCTGAGTCGGCACGCCTTCGCTGTCTTCGTTATCAAACTCGATTTTCGTCAGCATCTGGAAATGGTCGGTCGGCTTCCACAGGATCCCCAGGCGCACATCCTTGTCATCGACATTGCCTGGATCGTACGCCGCCAGGTCGATCGAGTTGGGGGTGTTGCCTGCAGACACACCCGGCTTGGGGCCGGACTCACCGATAATCGGTCCACCCTCGTAGGGGCCGTCAAGGATCGTGGCCTCGTCGCGGAAAAAGCTGCCGCGCGTCTCCTCGTTGAAGGCCAAACGCAGCGCCAGGGTGTCGCTTACCGGAAGATTCACGGCACCCTGGAGTCTTTGCTCCGTGTAGGTAGCCGCGGTGGCATCTACGTAGCCGTTCACACCCATGAAGTTGGGATTCGCTGAATTGATATTGATGGTACCGCCGGTCGAGGAGGCTTCATTGAAGGTACCTTGCGGGCCACGCAGGACCTCGACATCCGCGATGTCGTAGTAGGGTATATTTTCTCCGACCCCTTCCGACACGTTGGGCAGTCCGTCGCGAACCATGGCGACACCCGGTGTCTCGTTGCCACCCTGGTTTGAGTTGCCCACGCCGCGGATGTCCGCGGTGCTGTTCAAGCCGGCATTGACGACCAATAAACTTGGTGCCACCTGGCCCAGGCTGTTGACGTCGACAATCTGCGACTGCTGCAGCTGAGAGCCCGAAACTGCCACGATTGAAACCGGTGTGGCCATGATGTCAGTCGCGCGGCGCTCGGCGGTGACCACGACCTCCTGGAGTTGATCCGCCGTCTGTGCCGTCGTGGCCGCATCGGCGCCGCCGGGGTCGGTGCCGGTCTGCGCAGCTGCGCTTTGGCAAAACGCCGGTCCTGCCGCAATGAGCGCACCACACAACGCGATCAGGCCCGCTGAGCGTCCAAGTAATCCTTTCTTATTGATCCGGTTGATCCCGAAGTTCATTACTTCCCCCTTCCGACGATTGATGGCTAACGATCCATGAGACTGAAATCAAGTGCAGTTGCAGCGACCGCCATTTCGATTTGAGTTAGAGCGAAACGAAACCCCAGCCAGCCCCGGCACCGCCAGGCAAGTACGCTCTGATGTGCGAGGGAGCCTCTGCTCGGTCATCGATCAGTCCCCTGCAGGCGGCTCGGTGTGTTCGCTGGCGAGCGGTATTTGGTCTACCAGCGCCCGCCATGCCGCAAGCAGGCCTCCTGCTGCCAGGATCCATGTAAGGACTTGGCTACCCACGTGCTTCCGGCGCTTGCCGTGCTTTCACCCGATAGCTTGACTCGCGGACGGTATTTTCCAGGGCTCGCCAGATTGGTTTTGTCCATCATCCCCACTCGGAAAAACGCCGGAGGCAGGGCGGATACCTTACGCGCGCCGCAGTCTTTCGCAACGTGGTATTACCAGCGTAAGCTATGGGTGGTTCGGATCTGCCATGGGGGGGCGTTCCTTGTTTAAACGCGACGGCAACAAAATTAAGGTATCGACCCCGTTCAGCGTTTGAAGGTGGTATTACCAGTGCCATTTAGAAATTCAACATTGGCACCGCACCATTCGGCCGCAGATGCGGTGGCAACCAAGCTGGAAGAGATGATCGCTGATGGTGTTTTCGTTCCCGATCAGGCACTGCCTTCGGAGCGCAAGCTGTGCGACGTGCTCGGCATGTCGCGGCCGGCGGTTCGCGAGGGCCTGCGCCTGTTGCGCGGACGCGGTCTGCTGCGTACCGAGCACGGGCGCGGCAGCTATATCGCCAGGTTGCGCGACAATGTAGGCAGTACGCCGCTGCTGCAACTGTTCGCCAACCAGCCCCGCACCCTGTTCGATCTGCTGGAAGTGCGCGCCTTGCTGGAGGGTGAGTCGGCACGGCTTGCCGCCACGCGCGGCACGGACTCTGATTTCGTGCGGATGGCGCGCCGCTACGAGGAACTGCGCGAGACCCAGTCCGAGCAGTGCAACACCGATGTGGATACTCATGCGCGGCTGGACCACGCGTTCCATCAGTCCATTTGCGAAGCCTCGCACAATCCGGTGCTGGTCTACACATTGGGGGCGATTACGGATCTGTGGCTGAGTTCGGTGTTTGCTGTGGTGGCCAATCTCTACCACCGTCCCCCGTACAAGCAGCAGATCGACTCGCAGCACTCGAGGCTGTACCAGGCCGTTCTGGCGCGGGATCCCATGCGCGCAAAGCGCGCAGCCTTGGATCATCTGCACAGCGTGCGTGACAGCCTGCGCAAGATCGAGACCGGGGAAGAGCGGCTGGTCCGATCAATGCGCCGCCTTGAATATTGAAAGTAATATCACCGATCATCCAGCGCTTCACGCCACAGAAAGCGGAGCAGGGGGGTGACCATGGTGATTAATCGTCGCAATCTGATGCTCGCGGCTGGCGGTCTGGCGGCAAATTCCGCACCGCTGCTGGTCCCATCGGGTCGCACGCAAGCGGCGGAGCCACCGAAGCACTGGACCGAGGAGGCGGACGTGGTGGTGGTGGGCTCGGGCGCGTCGGGCTTCCCGGCCGCGATCGTGGCCCGGGAGGGCGGCAACTCGGTGATCCAGGTAGAAGCGCAACCTCATACGGGTGGCCATGGCACTTGCAGTGGCGGCAATGTGCCCCTGGGTGGCGGCACCCGCCTGCAGAGGCAATTCGGTATCGAGGATTCGCCCGACCTGGTATTCCGCGATCTCACCGACTGGTCGATAGTCGAAGGTAACGGCTTTCCAGATTACCGCTATAACGACCGCGAAATCGTTCGTGCGTTTGCTGACCACAGCGTTGCCACCTTCGATTTCCTGGAAGCGCATGGCGTCGTGTTCGTCGACAGGGCGCCGGACTCGCGGGGCGGTTGGTCCGTCGGCAACTCCGTGCCGCGGGAGAATCACGCGGCCGTCATGAACTGGCCGATGGTACAGACGGGTGGGCCGGCGGATCCGGCGGTGCAAAAGACCATGCCTTCGGGCAACGGGCTCATTCGCCCGCTGGAGGCGGTGGCGAACAAGATCGGCGTGCGCATCCTGACGCAGCATCGCATGACGCGAATCTACCGCCGCGAGCCTCAGTCAGGACCAGTCCTCGGCGTTGCCGTCGACCATCTCGGCCGGCGCGTCGACATACGTGCGCGCAAGGCGGTCATCATCGCGAGTGGCGGGTCGAGCGGTAATGTCAATTTCCGGCGCATGTTCGATCCGCGCCTGACGCAGGAATATTGTGGTCTCGCCGGCATGCCCTGGTCGGATCAGGATGCCTCCGGTGAGATGGCGGCCATGGCGATCGGCGCGGCGCTCTGGGGCGCGGCGAATTACACCGGTGAATTCAGCGCCAATATCACCAAGCCGGGCTCGATCGGTGCACAGTACATCTACGCCAACCTGCGCTGGGAACCGGGAAGTCCGGTGTTTCACCTGGCCCGCGCGATCGGACTGCGTGTGAAGGACTGGCAGGATCTCATCCTGGTCAACCTGCTGGGTCAGCGCTTCTACGACGAGACGGCGCCGGAATTTTCCGGGAACAACTATGCGGTCGTCGAGCCTTATCGCTATGCGAGCTGGCACAATCTTCAGGCCGTACCCTACAGGCCGCAGGCCTTCCTCGATGCGGCGCTGCAGGGAATTGGCGATGGATATAACGGGGGCGGTCCGATCTGGGCGATTTTTGATTCGGACGCCGTCGCGCGCGAGCATTGGACACCCGAGTCACCCAATGTCGATTACGACAAGGGATTTTTCTTCAGGGCGAATTCACTTGCGGATCTGGCCCGCAGCATCAGGATGGAATATCAGCGCCTGCCGATGAAGGCGGAGACGCTGGAGGCGACGGTTCAGCGCTACAACGGCTTCGTCGATGCCGGCGTGGATGCCGATTTCGCCAAGCCCGGTCCGCGATACAAGATCGCGAAGCCGCCGTTTTACGCCGCATGGGCGACACCCGTCGTGCACGATACGCGGGCGGGTCTACGGATCAACGCCAAGGCTCAGGTCATGGACATGCAGGGGGACGTCATCCCGCATCTTTATGCCTGCGGCGAAGCCGCGGGCGGATTCAGTCAGCACGGCCTCGCCCGCGCCACCTGCCAGGGCTTCATTGCCGGTAGCAACGCAGTTCGGGAGGTTCAGGTGTAATCAAGGCCGCGTCTCAACTGGGCAGGCCTTTTTCGAGCAGGTAGAGGTGCAGATATTTGCGGCGCACGTAATTGGCCTCCACGAGCGCGAACACGAGGCCGCGCCAGCCGTCCAGGAAGCCGAGGCGCAGGAGGTAGCCGCGGAAAAAGCGCCACTGCGGATTGATCAACACCAGACCCAGGCTGCCGCGGCGTCCCTGGGCATGCAGCGCCTGTGCCATGAGCACGGCGTATCGTTGCATGCGATCGTGATGATCGGTGAGGCTGCGATAGGGGTAGTGCTCGAGGTGCCCGCGCAGTCGGCCGGCGGCTCCTTCCACGCGAGTGTTCTCGTGGATCTCACGACCGCTCCATCCACCACGCTTGCGGTTGAATAATCGCACGAGCCGATCCGGATAGGCGTTGCCGTGACGCAGGAAGCGTCCAAAGTAGCCGCTGATGCGTGGGAGCAACCAACCGTTTCGACCCTTGAAGCCTGCTTCACGCAAGGCTTCGATTTCCTGGCGCAGATGGTCGCTGACGCGCTCGTCGGCGTCGAGGCACAGCACCCAGTCGTGCTTCGCCTGATCCACGGCGAACTGCTTCTGGGAGCGATAGCCAGGCCAGTCCCTTTCAATCACGCGCGCACCGAGCCGGCGGGCCTGCTCGCGGGTGTCGTCCGTGGAATGCGAGTCCACGACGATGATCTCGTCGCAGAAGCTCAGCGAACGCAAACACTCAGCGATGCGGTCGGCCTCGTTATAGGTCACGATGCAGGCTGAGAGCCCTTCTCGCTGGACGGGGCTGCTCGCCGCCCGGTGGCCTTCCGGTCCGAAATCTGCTCTGGCATCATGCATGGGACGAAACGCAGTGGCGATGGAATGCCCGTCGGTAGTTTACGGCGTTAAATCGCCCCGCCAAAGTGCCCATCGGTGAATAGGCCGAAGACATCGTCGGTGCCTGCCCTTTCCGGTCCTGACGCCCAGCCGCCGCCGGCCTCGGGCATGGTACGGCGCTTCGCGCCGACGCGGATCGATGCCGCGCTTGCCGCGCAGATCTCGGCGGCGCTCGAGAGCAATCACATTCTCTACTTTCCGCGCTGTCCCGTGGCATTGCCGGATGAAGCGACACTGCAGCTTTTGCGCACGCAGCTGCCGGCACAGCTGCGGCGCAAGAACATCTCCTACTATCCGGAGCAGCGTCGTCTGTCCGGCCTCAAGGCGGGGGTTGATCGGCGTCTATACGAGCAGACCATGGCGGTGCTGCAGCAGCACCTCGGGGCGGTGCAGAGTTTTCTTCCCCAGGTGCTGCCCGGGCTGTGTAACGGGCGCGCGCCCGGCAAATGCAGCCTGCGGCCCATTCAGGAGCGCGGCCGCAACCTCCCGGCCCATGCAAGCAACGAGCGGGTGCATGTCGACGCCGGCGCCTGCGGGGTCACCAATGGAGATCGGATTCTGCGTTTTTTCGTCAATATCAATCCGCAGGAGGATCGGGTCTGGGCGAGTAAGGGCACGATTCAGCAGCTGCTGCAACGTCATGGCCGCGCTGCCGGACTGCTCGATGCGAGCGGCCGGCTCAGGGTGCGCGTCGAAAAAGGTGCCGCCGACCACCTGCGCAGCTTCGCGGTCCAGTGTCTCGTCCGACTCAATGAGCGCGCAGCCGCGCTCGATTCGAGCCCTTACGATCGGGCGATGCGCCGGCTGCACAACTACATGAAAGACAGCGACCACTACCGCGCCGATGAGGCCGGCTACGAGGAGATCCGCTTTCCGCCCGGCTCGGCGTGGATGGTATTCACCGATGGGGTCACGCATGCGAGCCTCTCAGGCCAGTTTGCCCTGGTGACGACTGTCCTGGTGCCGCGCTCGGCGCTGCAATATCCGCAGTTCGCGCCCTATCACCTGCTGGCGGCCCATACGGCAGGCGGCCCCGGATTTCCTTCGGCCGGATCACCCGCGCTGCCAGACTGAAGTTCCGATGAGCGTGCGCGGCAACGTGCGTGCCAATTCGAACGCCAGGCCCGTATGTTGCTAAATAACAACGGATGCACCTGGACGATTTTTCAACCTTTCGTCCCGGCTTGGCGTTCTTCTGTAGGACAAACGCCGACGGAAATTTTTTCATGGTCCGACGATGGCTTCGGCCGCTACTGCTGCTGGCGGCCCGCGGCGGTTGTTACAAAACACGAAATCAATTTTCCGATCATCACCCGCACACGACAAGGCAGGAGACGGGAATGATTGATATGTCAAATTGGATGGTCGGGCGCTCCAGCGCCATCGAGACGGTGCGGGACCTGATCGTCAAGGTCGCCCCGACCGAAGCGACCGTCCTCATCTCCGGCGAGAGCGGCTCGGGAAAGGAGCTCGTCGCCCAGGCGATCCATGCCCGCAGTCTGCGCGGCTCCGGCCCCTTTCTCGGCATCAACTGTGGGGCTCTGCCGCCCACGCTGATCGAGTCGGAGCTGTTTGGTTTCGAGCGCGGCAGCTTCACCGGTGCTGCGCGCAGTCACGCCGGCATGGTCGAGCGGGCCTCCGGCGGCACGCTGTTTCTGGATGAGGTCACCGAGATGAGCGCGGACATGCAGACACGGCTGCTGCGCTTTCTCGAGACGCAGCGCTTCTTTCGCGTTGGCGGCTCGCAGGAGATCCGCACCGACGTGCGCGTGATCGCCGCGACCAACCGCTCGCCGGTGCAGGCGGTGCGCGATGGTGTGCTGCGCGAGGACCTGCTGTATCGGCTCGCCGTCTTTCCGATCACGCTCGCGCCACTGCGCGAGCGCGGCGAGGATGTGCTGCTGCTGGCCGAGCATTTTCTCGGCGAGCTCAACGCGCGGCATGGGACACAGAAATTGTTCGGGCCGAGCGCGGTTGCGACGCTGCGCGAATATCACTGGCCCGGCAACGTGCGCGAACTGAAGAACGCCATCGAGCGCGCTTTCATCGTCTGCGAACAGGAGATGGAACTGCAGCCGATGCACATTCATGCCCCGGCGGTGGCCCACAGTCCGATGCACGACAGCGAGGGCGGCATCCGCGTGCCCATCGGCTCCTCGCTCGCGCAGGCGGAGCGTTGGTTGATTGAAGCAACCCTGGCGCACTGGGCGGGCAACAAAAATCGCGCCGCCAAGACGCTGGGCTGCAGCCTGAAAACGCTGTATAACAAGCTTGCAATGTACGAACGGCAGGGAATGCAAGCGCATGCGTGAATTGAATTCTGCCGTCCCCGATTTCTTCGGTCCAAGGCGGTGAGTGCATGGCAAAGATACTGATTGCGGACGATCATGCGATGGTACGGGCGGGATTGCGGCAGTTCCTCGAGGAGGATCGCAGCATCACCGAGATAGGCGAGGCTGCCTCGGGCAACGAGACGCTCGACAAGCTGCGCTCGGGCAGCTGGGATCTGGTGCTGCTGGATATCAACATGCCCGATCGCAGCGGACTGGACATCCTGCGCTACATCCGTGCAAGTTACCCCGACACCAAGGTGCTGGTGCTCAGCGGCTTCCCCGAACGCCAGTACGCCATCAACGTGCTGAAGGCGGGCGCTGGTGGCTACCTGCCAAAGGAATGCGCACCCGAGGAGCTGTTGAAGGCGACGCGCGCGGTGCTTCAGGGCCGGCGCTACGTGAGCGCGAACCTGGCGGAGCTGCTGCTCTCGGATCTGGACGGCGACAGCGACCAGCCGCTGCACCGGCGGCTGTCCGAGCGCGAGTTTCAGATCTTCTGCAAGCTCGCTGCCGGTCGCGCCGTCTCCTCGATCGCCGATGAGCTGTGCCTGTCGGTGAAGACTGTGAGCACGTATCGCACCCGCATCCTGGAGAAGATGAGCCTCGCGACCAACGCCGACATCACGACGTATGCGTTGCGCAATGGCATCATTCAATAGCACTGCGCATACAGTGGCTGTAGGTCGCCTCCGGCGACACGGCCCTGCTTGCGGGACTTTACTCAGGGGCCGCCTTGGGGCCACCCTGCACCCATGAACGCCCGGCCCGAGATACACTCCATGAGCTCGCGCAATCTTTCAGTGTTACTGGTGGAAGATTCGCGCGTGCTTGCCGAGCGGTTGCGGGAGACGCTGCTGAGCGTGCCTGGCGTGCAGCTCGCAGGCACGGTGGACAGCGAAGCCGAGGCGGTGGCGGCGCTGCAGCGCCATCCGGTCGACGTGCTGCTGCTGGATCTGCATCTGCGGCAGGGAACGGGTTTTGGCGTGCTGCGCGCGATCCCGAACGATCAGGCGAAGAAGGTCGTGGTCATCGTGCTCACCAATTACGATCTGGCCGAGTATCGGCGCGCCGCGGCGGCGCTCGGCGCGCGCTACTTCCTCGACAAGCTGCGTGATTTCGACCGGCTCCCCTCGCTGCTGCAGCAGATCGGCGCCGAGGACAGCGCGGAGCCGGCGCCCACCGCGGGCTCGGGCAGCGGTTCAGGGCTCGGCGGTGATGCCAATTCGCGGCTGAACTGACGACCGCTCCACTAGGATCGAACCACCCGGGCCGGAATCGGCTCGGCGCTGCGCGCACTGGTCTGCGGGATGGCGGCGCTGCGCAGGATGCGCGACAGCGGGAAGCGGGCAAACACGCGCGTGCCGCCATGCGATGCGACATCGAGCTGCAATGCGCCGCCGCTGCTGCGCACGCGGTGGCGCATGACGGCCAGGCCGTGGGAGCTGAGGGCATCGCGCCGCTCCGGCTCGATGCCACTGCCGTTGTCCTCGATCAGCACGTGCATCTCGGCCGCGTCGAGGTCGATCTGCACACGCACATGCGTGGCGTGAGCGTGCTTGACGACGTTGATCAGCGATTCCTGCACGAGGCGGAATACCATGATGGCGGCGTCCTCGGTGAGCTGCGGCTCCTGCTCCGGATAGATCTCCGTGTACTGCAGTCCAGCACGCACGCAGGTTTCCTCGACGATCCAGCGCACCGCCGGCAGCAGCCCCATGTTATCCAGCAGCGTCGGATGCAGGTTTTCCACCACACGGCGCTTGAAGTCCACGCCGTCGTCCAGGAGCTTGAGAACCCGCGCCCAGCGAGATTGGATCTCGGGCGTGGGATGGGGCCAGCGCTTGTGCAGCCAGGACACATCCATCTTGACGGCGATCAGCAGCCCGCCGAGCTCATCGTGCAGCTCGCGCGCCAGCGCTGCCCGCTCCTTTTCGGAGATCTGCTGCAGATGGCTGGAGAGGGCTGAGAGCTCCGCAGTGCGCCGGCGCACTCGGCTTTCGAGCCCCTCGTCGTCGTGCTCGCGTGCCTCAGCGGGCAGGTCGGGAAGCGGCGGCGCGCTCTGACGCGCAAGCGTTGCCGAGCTGATGGCGAGCAGCACGAGTTCAGCGATACCCAGCCCGACGATCAGGCGCTCGAGCAGCACATGCAGCGGTGCTGCGCCCGTCGCGAGCAGCGCGATGGCGGCGGGCACCAGCAGCAGCGCCAACAGCACGGCGGCAACCAGGAGTCGCCGGATGGAATGCGTTGCAATCATGAAAGCGTCGCTGTGAGCCTGATCCTACAGCGCGAAACGCGCGGTGCCGACAATATAGCCCAAGGCACAGTGCGATGCTCAATCGGCCTTTCAATCAACGTCATCGAAATAATGGCGCAGGGACGCAGTGAGGCACTGGTGTTCTGCGCGCATGGCCGACGACAGACCCGTCCATGCATTTGCATCGACACTCAACGACAGCAGGAGAGAAGCACTCATGAACTCCACGGCCAATGACGCGGCAGAGACCTACTCCCAGGCCGGGCGCGAGGCGGCTGCCGATTTCCGTCGTCGCAGCGCCGAGAGCAAGGCGTACTTCAGCGACGAGCTGCGCGCCTTCATTGCCGATGTCGAGGAGCTGCTGAAAAAAGTCGCCAACGTTTCCGATGCGGAGATCGCGCGCGTGCGCAACAAGGTTTCCACGGCGCTCACCGATGTGCGGCGCGTGGCGAACGATACCGCCGACGGGCTGCGCGATCGGGCGCGCGTGGCGATGGATGCGACCGACGATTACGTGCGCGACCGCCCCTGGACCGCGATCGGCATCGCCGCGGCGCTCGGTCTGCTCGTGGGCATCGGCGTGACGGCGGCGACGCGCAGTAATCGCTGAGCCGGCAGCGCGAACCAGGGACGTCAGGGATTGTTGTCCGCCCTCGAGCTGCTGCCGCGACTGCTGCAGACGCTGCTGCGGCACGTATTTGCCTACGGAGAGCTCGCCTACGAAGAAGGCGTGATCGCTGCGCGGCGTCTGCGGCGCCGGCTGCTCGGTGCCGCCATCGCCTGCATGGCCGGCATGCTGGCCTTGATGATGGGCTGCGTGTGGGTGATCGCGGCGACCTGGGACGGTCCGAATCGCATGCTGGCGGTCGGCGCACTGTGCATCGGCTTTTTGCTCGTGGCCATCATCGGCATCGCCTACGCCGCCGGCGGCGGGGCCCGCGCGCCCTTCGAGGCCCTGCGCGCGGAGTGGCACGCCGATCTGCAGGAGATTGCGCGGTTGGACCCGGCGCTGGTCGGGCAGCCACCGGGTCCGATCATGGGAGGTACGGGTGGCGGACACGAGTGAGCAGCACATTGCGCGCGTGCGCGCGCGTCTGCACGAGTCGCGCGAGGAGTTCTTCGAACTCGCGCAGTCGATGCGCGGACATACGCAGGGACAGCCCGAGGCAGAGGAGCCGGTCGATACCGGCTTTCCGCACAGCCGCCTGATGCGCGCGCTGATGGGCAAGCGTGTCGGTCTTGCCCTGGGCACCGCGGCCGTGGCGGCCACGGTCCTGCGGCCGCGGCTGCTGCTGCGGGCGCTGCGCCTGACACCGATGCTGCGGCCGCTGCTCATGCGTTATGTACTGCCGCGGCTGCTCGGTCAGAGGTGAAGCGCGTCGCAATCCTGCATTGCTCCAAGACGTATGTCATCACCGCTACACACGAATGCACGAGCATTGCGGGCCGTATAAGGAGAACCGGCATGTCCGACATGAATACGACTTCAGATCGCCCGGAAGGGCGTGTGGCCGCGGATGCAAGCCATGCCTTCGTGACGGATGTTGCCGAGATTCGCCGCCGCGCGCGACAGCACATCCAGAACGGTGCGGTCACCGATGATTACGCCGCGGACCGGGAGACGGTGCTGCGCCTGCTCAATGAGGCACTGGCGACCGAGCTGGTCTGCGTGCTGCGCTACAAGCGCCACTACTACATGGCCGGTGGCGCCGTGGCCGAGGCCATCAAGGGGGAGTTGCTGCAGCATGCCAACGAGGAGCAGGGGCACGCCGATCAGCTCGCACAGCGCATCGTCGAGCTCGGTGGCTCACCGAACTTCAATCCCGAGGGCATGGCGGCGCGCAGTCACTCCGAATACGTCGAGGGTGAGACTCTCGCAGACATGCTCGCCGAGGACCTGATCGCCGAGCGCATCGCCATCGAGAGCTATCGCGAGATCATCCAGTACCTGGGCACCAAGGATACGACCACGCGCCGGCTGTTTGAGTCGATTCTGGCCGTCGAAGAGGAGCACGCTGAGGACCTGCGCAGCATGCGCGAAGATATGCTGCGCAAGGAGCGTCCCGCGGCGCACGCCGAGGCCGCGCGCGGCTCCGAGCTGCAGTAGGCCGGCGTGATCTGCGTCGCACCCCGCGCGGGCTGCCGCGGCGTGCGACGTCGCTGGCATGGCGGTTGCACCTTCTGGGCCCAGCAGGACGAAATACGCCTGCGACTGCGGCCATAAGATTTGGCCGAGGACACGCTGCCGTCAATAGCGCCCACCCTTACCCCCCGCGGTGTGCGCCGAATGCCGGCAGCGTTTTTTTTTCCGCGTTCCTGAGTTTCCGGACGCCAAGGGCTTGACGCTGCGGCGTCGGGCCCATGACGCTTTGCCGCCGGGCACGTGCGGGTCTTGCTAAGATTTGTCGGTTCATCGTGAACCTTGACGGCGGAGCAACCCTTGTCGGACCCGCGTCCGCGCTCGCGCGCCACGGGGCGGCAGCGGGATCGATATATCGATGTGGAGCTGCGCGAGGTGCGCCTGACGCTCGGTCGCCGCAGCATCCTGCGCGCAGTGGACTGGCGCATCCGGCCGGCCGAGCGGTGGATTCTCACGGGCGCAAACGGCGCGGGCAAGACGCTGCTGCTGAAGCTGCTGGCCGGCGATGTCTGGCCCACGGCAGATACCGGCCGTCGCCGCTATCGATTGCGCGGCCGGCACTTCGATCAGCCCTACGAGATCCGGCAGCAGATCGCCTATGTGGGCGCCGAGCGCCAGGACCGATATGAACATTACGAGTGGAATCACCCGATTGAGCAGGTTATCGGAGCCGGCCTCTACCACAGTGAGATCCTGCTCGATCCGCTGACCGATTCGGACCATCGGCGGATCGGCGGTCTGCTGCGACGCCTGCGGTTGGAGGGATTGGCCGGGCGACGCTTCCTGACGCTTTCCTATGGAGAGCGGCGACTGGTGCTGCTGGCCCGGGCGCTGGCGGGCAGTCCGCGTCTGCTGCTGCTCGATGAGGTGTTCAATGGTCTGGATACGACGTATCGGGACCGTGTGCTCGCCGTGTTGACGGGGCTGAGTCGCACTGCGCTGCCCTGGGTGCTGGCGACGCACCGCGAAGAGGACATTCCCGACGTTGCCACCCATTGGTGCAGGCTACAGAACGGACGCCTCGTGACGACGCGGCTGGCGCGGAACCGGGGGCGCGCCGCCGCAGCGGCAGCGCGCGCGCCGGGGCGTTTGGATGCAGGCGCGCGTCCTGCTGCCCGGGCTCCACGTGCGCTGCGTGACGCGGGCCCGGCACTCCTGGTGCGGCTGCAGCGTGCCTCCGTGTGGCGCGAGGGTAGTCCCGCACTGCGCAATGTGAGCCTGGCGCTGCATGCCGGGGAGTGCTGGGTGATCCACGGCGGCAATGGCAGCGGCAAGTCGACGTTGATCCAGACGCTGTACGGCGATCTTGGTGTGGCCGTCGGCGGCACGCTCTGGCGCGCTGGCGTAGAGCCGGGCGTGCCGATCGCCAGCTTCAAGCGCCGTGTGGGCCTCGTGGCGCCCGAGCTGCAGGCTGCACATCCGCGCTATCTGCGCGTCGATGAGGTGGTCGCCTCCGGTCTCGCCTCGAGCATCGGCTACGATGCGCCGCGTGCCCCGAACCCGCAGCGGCTGCGCCGCGCCCTCACCCGCGTCGGGGCTGCCTCCCTGGTGCACCGGACGGTGAAGAGCCTCTCCTATGGGCAGCTGCGCCGCGTGTTGTTCGCGCGTGCCCTGGTACACGAGCCTGATATTCTGCTGCTGGATGAACCGTATGCGGGATTGGATGCAGGCCAGCGCGCCTCGCTGCGCAGCCTCGTGGAGCGTGCCGTGATGGCGGGTGTCACCGTCGTGCTCGCGACCCATCATGCGGACGAATGGCCCGCCGGCGCCACGCATGAGCTCGAGCTGGCCGCCGGGCGGGTGCGCTACAGCGGCGTGCTACGTCGCGTGAAGGCCGCGGCGTGAAGCGCAGGCCGCTCATCGGCGTCGCACTGGCCGGGGTGCTCGTGGTGCTGCTGGTGGCGGCGCTGGTCTGGCAGCATCAACGTGCCAGGCGCGCGAGCGCACTGCAGGTGGCGGTGCGCGGCGGAGACGGGGGCGGCCTGCCGCTCGCGCAGCCCGCGGATGAGCACCTCGATGCCGATGGTCTTGCACGCATTGCGCAGGATCCGGCCGCTGCGGGGCTCTCCGCGCTGCTGGTCTCACGTCACGGCCATCTGCTCTACAGCCGCTTCGCGGCCGGTACCGGGCCCGATTCAATCGTGGATTCGGGGCCGTTCGCGAGCGTGCTGGTTGCGCTGGCGACCGGCATTGCCGTGGACGAGCGGCTGATCCGATCCGCGCCTCTGCAGTTCCAGCCCGATCAGCTGCGCAGCCTGCTCGAGAGGGTGAGCCGGCAGAGCTATGCCGAGTTTCTCGGTCAGAACCTTTGGTCGCGGCTGAACGCGGCGCCGGCCTGGATCGAGCTGCCAGCCGTCGGCGCACCGGTCCCGGCGGACTGCTGCTTTCATGCGCGGGTGCTCGATTGGCTGCGGGTGGGGGCATTGCTGGCCAATGACGGGAACTTCGAGGACACGCAGATCGTCAGCCCGGGCTGGGTGCAACGCATGCGTCAGCCCCAGCCCAGCGGCGAGGGCTACGGCATCGCATTGCCCTCCCGCCGTCCCGGGGCGGGAACCTATGAGGCGCGCGATCTGTTTTTGCTGCGTGGGCCGGCACACTGGCGCCTGTGGGTCGTTCCGAGCCTGCGGCTGGCAGTGCTGTTCGGCGCTGCGGCCCCCGCGGCAACGGCGGCCGACTGGGATGAGACGCGCGTGCCCAATCTCGTGATCGAGGCTGTCACCGATCGGCCCGCCGTGCCTCCCGGCACCTCCCTGCTGCAGCAACTGGTACCCGGTCATTGACTGCTCACGCGGCCTGCCCGGCCCCGTGAATCAGACCACGCAGACAAACAGGAGCAGTCACTGAAAACCGCCCTCCGATCGTTATGTATCGTCGTGGTGATCGATGTACTGGGCTTCGGGATCCTGATCCCGCTGATCCCGTACATGGCGGCCCGGTTCGGCGCCTCCCCGTCGCTGAACACCGCGGTTCTGGGCACCTATTCGCTCTGCCAGTTGCTGGCGGCGCCGCTGTGGGGACGACTCAGCGACCGCTTCGGCCGCCGGCCGATACTGCTGTCGAGCATGTCCGGGGCGTTCGCCTCGTATCTGATCCTGGCCTTTGCACACACGCTGCCCACACTGTTCATCGCGCGTGCCCTGGCCGGCTTCATGGCCGGCAATCTATCGGCCGCGATGGCGTATGCCTCGGACGTCAGCACTCCGCGTGATCGCGCACGCACCATGGGGATGGTCGGCGCCTCGATCGGCATCGGCTTCATGCTCGGACCGGCCATCGGCGGTGCGCTCGCCGGTGATCGGCTCGGCGCGTCGAACTTCATGCGCCCGGCGCTGCTGTCGGCCTCCCTGAGTGTCGTGGCGATGATGCTGGTGCTGTTCATGCTGCCCGAGAGCCATGGCCACGAGCAGCGCGCGCGCGTGGCCGGCGTCCCGCGCGAGCGCGGCTGGCAGTTGCTGCGCACGCTGCCGGGGCTGAGACTGCTGGCGCTGGCAACACTGCTGGTGACCTTCTCGCAGTCCACGCTGGAATCGATCTTCGCGATCTGGGCCATGGATCGCTATCACGTTGGTCCGAGAACCGTGGGCCTGACGCTGTTCGTGCTCGCCATCGTGGCGGTAGGCGTGCAGGGAGGCCTGGTGCGCCGACTTGCGCCGCGCTTCGGCGAGCGGCGCCTGGCGCTCGGCGGCGTTTTCGGCTACGTCATCGGACTTGCCATCGTCGCCGTTGGCGGCGCGCCGGGCCTGGTCATGGTGGGGTTGGTGTTCTGCGGCCTGGGCGCCGGCCTCTTCAGTCCCAGCGGCGCCGCGCTGGCTTCACATGAGGCACGCGCGCACAACCGCGGCGCCGTCATGGGTGTCTATCAATCGGGTACGTCGACGGCGCGGGTGATCGCGCCGTTCGTCGCCGGCCCCGTCTATATGCAGTTTGGCCCGGGTGCCCCCTACCTGCTGGCCTGCATCGTGACGCTGCAGGCGCTCTGGTGCGTGCTGGGCGCGGGTCGCGCAGGGGTCAGCGAGGCGGGCGGTGCACGGGCGTCGGAAGAGGGAGGTGGCGTGCCATGAGCGCGGTACACAGCCTTGGGGAGCGACAACTCGTCACTGCCGGGGAGGACTATTACATTGCACCGGGAGCCCAGGTCATCGGCTCGGTGCGGCTTGGCGCCGCGGCCAGCCTGTGGTTCAACTGCGTGCTGCGCGCCGACGATGAGCTCATCGAGATCGGCGCGGGCAGCAACGTGCAGGACGGTTGCGTGCTGCATGCGGACGCCGGTGAGCCGCTGCGAGTGGGGCGCGATTGCACCATCGGCCACATGGTCATGCTGCACAGTTGCACCATCGGCGATGAGACACTGATCGGCAACGGCGCCATCGTGCTCGATCGCGCGCGCATCGGCCGACACTGTATCGTCGCCGCCGGTGCGCTCGTGCCCCCCGACCGCGAGATCGCCGATGGCAGCGTAGTCATGGGAGCGCCTGCAAAGCTCGTGCGTGCCTGCACCCCTCTGGACCTTGCGATGATCCGCGAGGCCGCCGGGCATTACCGCTCACGCATTGCACGCTACCGCGCGCAGCTGCACACGCGCGCCTGAGCACTGAGCAGCGCCAGCGCCGTGTCCTCGGTGCTGCAGCTCAATACTGCAGCTCAGTGCTGCAGGGGTTTTTTCAAAAAGTCGTCGCGATTGCCCGAATGCACGCTCACGTGCAGCGACTGCTTGCCGCGCGTGAGGGTCAGGGGCACCTGCGCTCCGGCACTGCCGGCGCTCCAAACGGCACGAAACAGCTGCGGCAGTGACCGTACCGGCTGGCCACCGACCTCGGCGATGACATCGCCCGGCCTCAACCCGGCGCGGTGCGCCGGGCCGTCGCGCATCAGATTGGCGACCAGGACGCGATCGGCCTGCTCCGCGGTGTAGACGCCCAGCCAGGGGCGTGGCTGGCGACGCGGCTGACCGAGCTGGATCATGTCCTCGAGTACCGGCTCGAGCAGATCCACGGGCACGAACATGTTGGCATCGAAGCTTTCGTGCGCCAGCGTCTCCTGCACGAACAGAGAGCCGATGCCCAGCAGCAGCCCGTCGGTGCCGATCAGTGCCGTGCCGCCCCACTGTGGGTGTGGCGGGGCGGTAAACAGCGCGTCATCGAGCAGATACTCCCAGTAGCCGGCGAATTCGCGCCGGGCGATGAGACGTGCCTCGAGCGAATGCGAGGACCCGCCATGACCGACGATGATGACGCGATCGCCGATGCCGAGCGCGCTCGCCGTGCCACGCTCCAGCGCGGGTGCATCCAGCGACCCCAGCGGCTGCACCAGGCCGAACCCGCTGACCTGGTCGTACGCCAGTGGATAGGCCGGCATCACGCGGCCATCGCGTGTGGTCAGCCAGATCGATTGGGCCTCGGTGATCAGATAGCCGATCGTGAGGATGACCTTGCGCTCGGCGCTGCGTATGACCACGCCCGAGCCGAGCCGCTCGGTGCCGAGGTCGGCAGCCGTCGAGCTGTCGTCGCTGATCTTGGAGTGCAGCAACACCACCGAGCGATACGCGGTCTCGAGGTCGAACTCGAGACCGTCCTGGCGCGGCCGCAGGGCTACCGGCAGTTCCCATTCCTCGCGCATGCTCGCCACCGCTTTCGATGTCCCCGACAGCATAGCGCGGGCTGGCCGGTGCGTGGAACGCGTGTGGGGCGCAGGCCCTGGCCGGCTCCTACACCGTGAGCGTTGCGGCGAACGCCAGCGCGGCCTGTCCGACGATGCTGACAGCGCGCAGCGCACCGTCGGCATCGTGCAGGCGGATCTCGACCCGCCCGGGGCGATGCATGTGATGCCCCTGCGCGCCGACAAAGCCCGCGCCAGCCAGTAAACCGTGCGTGCGCAGATAAACGGCCAGCAGCGCGTGCGCGTTGCCGCTGACGGGGTCCTCGGGAATGCCCAGGGCCGGACAGAACATGCGGGCCTCGGTCTGCACGCCAGCCACGCTCGGGCGCAGGCTGAAGAGAAAGAAACCCGCGGCGCCGAGCGATGCCGACAGCTGCGCCAGTCGGCCGAGGTCCGGCTGCAGTGTCGCGAGCGCCTCCCCCTGGTTCACTCCGATGAGCAGCCGCGTGCTGCTGCTGCCGGCCAGCCACGGCGGGCAGCGCGGATCCAGTTCGGAGCGCGCCAGACCCAGCGCCTCGAGCGCCGCGGCGAGCGCGGCGGGGTCGGGAGCCGCGAGCAGCCGCGGCGCTGGCTGCTGCACGGCTATGCGCGCCGGAGGGCCGCTATCGAGCAGCTGCACCTGCACGATGCCGCTGCGCTGCTTCTGGCGTGGGCGCGGCTCGCTGCCGATCGCAGCGAGGGCCGCGTGCACGGCCAGTGTCGCGTGCCCGACAAAGGCGGCCTCACCCTGCCGCGTCAGGAAGCGCACGCGCAGGTCGTGATCGGCGGCGTCGGGCGAGAGTACGAAAGCGGTGTCACCGGCATTGAGCTCGCGGGCCACGGCGCGCAGCTGCTGCTCGCCGAGCCCATCGGCATCCAGCACCACGGCGGCGGGGTTGCCCGTCAGGGGGCGCTCGGTAAAGGCATCGACCTGAAAGATGCGCAGCTGCGTCACGGGCCTATTGTAGCGGGGGCGCGCGCTGCCGCCGGCCTGGGGCGGGCGTTATAGTGGGCGCCATGGACGTGGCCGTGGAATTGAGCTTCTACCCGCTGCAGCAGGACTATCTGCCGGCGATCCGCAGATTGATCGATCGCCTGCAGGCACAGCGGCAGCTGCGTGTGGAGAGCACCAGCATGAGCACGCAGATCGTCGGGGACTATGGCCTGATCATGCAGCTGCTCTGCGAGGAGCTGCGCGAGGCGCTCGGGACAGCCGCGCGCAGCGTGGTGATCCTCAAGCTCGTCGGCCCTCTGGAGGGCACCTCCGGGACTGGCGTCCGGCCGGCGGCGCCGGCAAACTAACGCGCCCTTGGAATGCAGGAGTTGTGATGCCCACTGTGGTTGTGGTTGACCGGGATGGCGCGGAGCGTGAGCTCGACGCGCCCAGCGGTGTCTCGCTCATGGAGCCGCTGCGCGATATGGACGATGGCGTGGGTGCGATCTGCGGGGGCATGTGTTCCTGTGCGACCTGCCATGTCTATGTGGATGCGGCCTGGGTGGACCGGCTGCCGGCTCCGATGTCCGATGAGGGCGACATGCTCGGCGACCTGCGCTCGCGTCAGCACAACTCACGACTGTCCTGCCAGGTCATGCTCAACGACTCGCTCAGTGGACTGAAAGTCCAGATCGCGCCGGAGGAATGAGCCGCGTCGGGGCGGTGCTGCCAATATGTCATGGATGATGCTTCTGCTGGTGTTCGCCGCGCTGCTCGCGCTGGCGCGAGTGGTGATAATCGTGCGCCGTGCGCGCTCGGCGCCGCGCGATGACTGGGATGCGCGCATGGTCAAGGACCTGCGTGCGAGCGGCGCCAACGCCTTCACGCCCTACGAGGTTGATTTTTTCTTCACGCTGCCTGACGAGCAGTCGTGCAGCTCGATGCGCCAGCGCCTGGAATCGGATGGCTTCGTGACCGACGCGCGTGGCATGAATGAGCACGCGGAGGGCATCTCGCTGCATGCGAGCAAGCGCCTGCGCGTATCGGTGAGCGAGATGCAGGGCTATACGCAGCGCTTCCAGGAGCTCGCGGCACAGTTCGGCGGCCACTACGACGGCTGGACCACCGACAAGAGCCGCACCTGAGCGCCGCGGCCGGCTGCTACGCCCGCCGTTATGTCCGCCGTTATGCCCGCTCAGACACTGCGCTGGCCCTGCCGTGCCACGGCTTGCGCGGCGGCGCGCACCTTGTCCGCGTCCCCGAGGTAGCGGCTGCTGCGCGTGGACAGGCCGCTGCCGAACTCGTACAGCAGCGGCACACCGGTGGGAATGTTGAGGTCCACGACCGCCTGCTCGGACAGGGCATCGAGCTGCTTGACCAGTGCGCGCAGGCTGTTGCCATGGGCGACGACCAGGACGTTGCGCTCTGCGCTCAGAGCCGGGACGATGCGCTCCTCCCAGAACGGCATGACGCGACCGAGGGTGTCCTTGAGCGATTCGGCGGAGGGTAGCTCCGCGGCCGGCACCTGCGCATAGCGTCGGTCGAAGCGCGGATGGCGTGGATCCTCCTGCGGCAGCGGCGGTGGGGGCACATCGTAGCTGCGCCGCCAGATCTTGACCTGCGCCTCGCCGTGGCGCTCGGCGGTCTGCGCCTTGTTCAGCCCCTGCAGCGCTCCATAGTGTCGCTCGTTGAGCCGCCAGCTGCGCTCAACCGACAGCCAGAGCATGTCCATCTCCTCGAGCATGAGCCACTCCGTGCGGATGGCGCGCTTGAGCACCGAGGTGAAGACCACGTCCGGGACGAAGCCGGCGCGTCCGGCCTCGCGGCCGGCGGCGCGCGCTTCTTCACAGCCCTGTGGGGACAGGTCGATATCGATCCATCCCGTGAACAGATTTTCAAGATTCCAGATGCTCTGGCCGTGGCGCACGAGCATTAGCTTTCCGGGCACGAGAGTCTCCGCAGGGTGGCAGGGTTGGACAGCAGCCGCCGCTCAGCAGCCTTATATCAGAGGCGCGAGAAGCCGTGGGCGTGCATCGGCGAGATTCTTCAGCGCCTCGAGCGCCACCGTCAGCGCCGGCAATTCCACGCTCGGCAGCGAGCGCAGGCTCGCGATCAGGGCCTGCCAGCGCGCGAGCTGAGCCTGTGCCTGCGTGCCGGCGCCCGCGCCGCCCACCGCGCGCAGCGAGGCGGCGCTCAGGCGCAGGTGCGCTGCGCGCGTCGCGCCGATCAGGCCGGACCGCGCGGCGCGCTGCCAGTCATCGGTGCCCGGCAGCCGCTCAATGGCCACCTGCAGCCAGTCGAGCCCCAGGGGGCCGGCCAGACCGAAGTGGGTGTGTGCCACACGCCGCGCTGGCTGCCCGCTCTGGCGCATCAGCTCGCACAGCTCGTAGGCCACCTGCATCGGCTCGAGCACCGCGAGCCGCTCGGCGAGCCGCTCGGGAAAACCCTGCGCGATGTGCTGCTGGCGCTGCCCGAGGTAGCGCTCGCGATCCAGACCCACCAGGGCGCCCGGAATGAGCTGCACCAGCTCGCGTAGCGTGGGCGCAAGGCGCGCCACGGCACGGCCGATGGCCGGGTATTCGCTGCGGTGATTGAGCAGCCAGAGGGTCGCATGGCGCAGAAAGCGGCTCGTGCGCCACAGCGCCTGGTACTGGTCGGCGGCCAGCACGTGCCCGTCCAGGGCTTCGATGTCGGCCCACAGGCCACGCAGCTCGGCGCTGTCGCGCGCAATGGTGTATGCACGCGCCACGGCTCCAGCATCCGCGTCCGACTGCTGCGTGCATTCCATCAGCAGCGTCGGGCCGACGCGATTGACGCAGCTGTTGGTGATGGCGGTGATGATGATCTCGCTGCGCAGGCGGTGGTGCTCGATGCGCCTGGCATAGCGGCGACGCAGCGCTTCGGGAAAATAGCGCTGCAGCTCGCGCGCCAGATAGGGATCCTGCGCACTGCCCGCCTGCGCCAGTGCATGGTTGAGCGCGATCTTGCCGTAGGCGAGCAGCAACGCCAGCTCGGGACGCGTGAGACCGCGGCCCTGACGGCGCCGCTCCGCGATCTGCTCGTCGTCGGGCAGGAACTCCACGGCGCGATCGAGCTCGCCCGCCCGCTCGAGCCAGTGCAGCAGCCGCTGGTGCTCGCCCAGATCGGCTGCGGCACGCATCTCCATGACCGAGATCGCCTCGCTCTGCAGGTAATTGTTGCGCAACACCAGCTGCGCGACTTCCGCTGTCGATGCGCGCAGCAGGCGGTTGCGCCGCGCCGTTGGCAGCGGGCCGCCCCCCTGGTGGGCATCGAGAGCGATCTTCAGATTCACCTCGACGTCCGAGGTGTTCACGCCGGCTGAATTGTCGATGAAGTCGGCGTTGAGTCGTCCGCCCTGCGCGGCATACTCGACGCGTCCGCGCTGTGAGAATCCGAGATTGCCGCCTTCGCCGACCACGAGGGCGCGCACATCGCGTCCGTCGACGCGTGTGGCGTCGTTGGCGCGGTCGCCGATCTCGCCATGCCGCTCGCTCGCGGCCTTCACATAGGTGCCGATGCCGCCGTTCCACAGCAGATCGACGCGCATGCAGAGAATGGCGCGGATCAGCTCGGTGGGCGTTACGCGCCGCTGCGGCAGATCGAGCAGCGCCTGCGCCTGCGCCGAGATCGTGAGTTCCTTGACGCTGCGCTCGTAGATGGCGCCGCCGGCGGACAGCAGCGTGCGCTGATAGTCCGCCCAGCTCGAGCGTGGCAGGCGAAACAGGCGGGCGCGCTCGGCGTACCCGGTGCGCGGGTCGGGGTCCGGATCGATGAAGATGTGGCGGTGATCGAAGGCCGCCACCAGGCGGATGCGGCGCGATTGCAGCATGCCGTTGCCGAATACATCGCCCGACATGTCACCGATGCCCGCCACGGTGAAGGATTCGCGCTGGATATCGCGCCCGAGCTCGCGGAAGTGGCGCTTGACGCACTCCCAGGCGCCGCGCGCGGTGATGCCCATCTTCTTGTGGTCGTAGCCGGCCGAGCCGCCCGAGGCGAATGCATCGCCGAGCCAGAAGCCATATTCGGCCGAGATGGCATTGGCGAGGTCGGAGAACGACGCGGTGCCCTTGTCCGCCGCGACCACGAGGTAGGGATCGTCGCCGTCCAGACGGCGCACCTGTGCCGGACCCTGAACGCGTCCGTGCACGATGTTGTCGGTGAGGTCGAGCAGCCCACGGATGAAGCTGCGATAGCAGTGCACGACCTCCTTCTGCACCAGCTCGCGGGTGGCGCGCACCGGCAGGCGCCGCGCGACGAAGCCTCCCTTGGCGCCCACGGGCACGATCAGCGTGTTCTTGACGTGCTGCGCCTTCATCAGGCCGAGGATTTCGGTGCGAAAGTCCTCCGGGCGCTCCGACCAGCGGATGCCGCCGCGGGCGATCGGACCCATGCGCAGGTGCACCCCTTCCACGCGCGGGCCGTGTACGAAGATCTCGTAGGCCGGTCGCGGCGCGGGCAGGCCGGGAATGCCGGCCGGATCGAGCTTGATCGACAGCCAGGGTCGCGGGGCGCCGGCGGCATCGAGGACGAAGTAGTTGGTACGCAGCACGGCGCGGATGACAGCCAGGAATGCGCGCAGGATGCGATCCTCATCGGCGCTGCTGACCGCACTGATGGCGCGTCGCACGTGCTGCTCGAGCAGGCGGGCGCGTGCGGCCGCCTCGCGCTGTGGCGTCGGGGAGAGGCGCTGTTCGAACAGCTGCACGAGCTCACGCGCGCTGCCGGCGTGATCGGCCAGGACGCGCTCCATGTAGGCCTGGCTGAAGGGAATGCCGGTCTGCAGCAGATAGCGGCAGCAGGTGCGCAGCACCGTGATCTGCCGGGCCGAGAGCTGCGCGGCGATCAGCAGGCGATTGAAGCCGTCGTCATCGAGCTCCCCGGCGCGCACGGCGCGAAAGGCCCGGATCAGCTCCGGGCCGACGATCTCGAGCTCTACCGGCGCGCGGTCAAAGTGCTCGAGCTCGAAATCCTGGATCCAGGCACTGGTGCCATCGGCGCGGCGCAGCTGATAGGGCCGCTCGGCAATCACGCGCAGCCCGAAGTGCTCGAAGGTCGGCAGCACCTCGAACACCGACAGGGCCTCGGCCCGCCGCAGGATGCGCAGGTGTATGCGCTCGCGCTGCTGGCCGGCCGGACGGTACAGGCGCAGCTGCATGTGCTCGGGCGCCGCGTCGATGCCTTCCAGATCCTGGATGTCATCGACCGCCAGCGCGGCATCGACATCCTGGCGATAGGAGTCGGGGAAGGCGCCTGCATAGCGCCGCTCGAGCTCGAGTGCGCGCCGATCGCCCAGTCGCGCCGTGAGCTGGATGCGCAGCCGATCGCGCCAGGACACCAGCGCTGCCTCGACCCGCCGCTCCAGTCGCTCACGCTGCGCGGCGCTGAGCGTGGCCGCATCGGCCACGCGCACCATGACGTGCAGCTGCGCGAGCGGCTCCTCACCGAGGACCAGGCTGCTCTGCGACTCCTGGCCATGCAGCGCGCGCAGCAACAGCTCGCTGATGCGCTGCTCGGCGGCCGCGTCACAGCGCTCGCGCGGCATGAACACCAGACACGACCAGAAGCGATGGAATTCGTCGCGTCGCAGGTACAGGCGCACGCGCGCGCGCTCCTGCAGCGACAGCACTGCGCGTGCACAGCGGATCAGATCGGCGACCGAGGCCTGCAGCAGCTCATCGCGCGGCAGGGTTTCCAGAATGTGCACCAGGCGCTTGCCGTCGTGCCCGTCCGGGGTGAAGGGGAAATGGCCGATGACACGCGCCAGCTTCAGACGCAGCCAGGGCACCTCGCGTGGATCGGCACGATAGGCGCTGCCGGTCCACAGACCGAGAATGCGCGTCTCCCCGACGATGCGTCCGCGCGCATCGAAGCGCTTGACCCCGACGTAGTCGAGATAGCCGGGCCGGTGCACGGTGGAGCGGGCATTGGCCTTGGTGATCACCAGCAGCTCGGGCGAGCGCAGCGCGCGACGGATGTTCGCGGGCGTCGGGCCGCCGCCCTCATGCGAGCGCTCGGCGGCGCGCTCGCGCAGCAGCCCCAGGCCGCTGGCAGGCAGCGGCCGCAG
>Ga0335075_10003071_pt1 | contig 26725 bp, 15 predicted proteins | sample Lox_Sample_24_FD_206723 | JGI IMG/M metagenome (GOLD analysis project Ga0335075, IMG submission 206723) | Soil microbial communities from Loxahatchee National Wildlife Refuge, Florida, United States - Lox_Sample_2.4 | ecosystem: Environmental > Terrestrial > Soil > Wetlands | place: USA...
CGAGGTCGCTTGCGTATAATCACGCCGACGGGAAGCACTCCTCTCAACTCGGCCGACCATCGCGAGCAGGGGTGCGGAAAATGGGGTTAACTGGTGGGTCGAATGATTCGCTACCGATCGCAAGGCTCCCCGCGCGGATCTGCCCCAAACCGATCTCTGCAGAGAGATCCTGCGCGATCCGCCGGCCCACCCCTGGGTCGTGCTCACGGCAGCAGGCCAGACGCCGCTGTGGTATCGGCGGATGGCGGCTGTGGAAATCGAGGGAGAATTCGGAGCATCGTTGGCCGCTCAACAAGGGCCTCTGGCTCGCTGCCTCTATCGTCAGGCCGACGAAAGCATCATCTTCCGTGCCTCGCAACTTTGCCGGCCCTTCCTGGAGGCATTCCCACCATCTGATCGCTTGCAGTCCGCCAGAGCCCCTTTCTCCTTCTCCGCGACAGGTAAAGCATGTCGTGTTTTCCTGCCGGCGCCTGTGGCGCGTTGCGCCACAGGCGCAGCGCGACCCGGGCGCATCCTACTCTTCTTTCTCTTCGTGCATCGATTACGATCGTTGCCGTGAAGGCGTCGGCGAAGGGGGTTCCTGCTCGGCTAACCCATCGTGAGTTGCTCGCGGAGGGATGGGGCAGCCTTCTTCGGCCGATTCAAGGCGTCCAACTCCGCGTTGGAATGCGTCAGGTGCCTGGTAACTATACCAGCCTGGAGGACCGCATATGTCAAAGGTTATTGTGATTGCCCGCTCTCCCATCTCTCCCACCGTCTTCCGCCGTCCGGCGGGACCACTCACCGGCTTCGACCGCATTGTCGTTTCACCAGATGATCAACGGTTATCTCTTCCCGTGTGGTGGACCGGGCGGCAGCTTCTCGTTTCCGCGCCGGAATTGATTGGTTGTTTCGACAGCCCTCGGCGCGACAATGTTTTATTCCTGCGCGATCCGCCGGCCCACCCCTGGGTCGTGCTCACGGCAGCAGGCCAGACGCCGCTGTGGTATCGGCGAATGGCGGCTGTGGAAATCGAGGAAGAATTCGGAGCATCGTTGGCCGCTCAACAAGGGCCTCTGGCTCGCTGCCTCTATCGTCAGGCCGACGAAGGCCCTCCCCTTCATGGGGAGGTGCCGCTCGAAGCCGTCAACGAGGTGCCCATCCGGCCGGCCGATGGTTGCCTCAATCCCCTTATTCTGTGTCTGTCGGTGGGTGGCGCGGAACTGGCCCTGGCGCCGCTGCGCGAAGAAATCGGTGAGCCGCTTTGCTGTGAGGCGGTGGCCGGACCGGTGGCCGACCTGCACTATGTCTTCGCACAGCGTGTGAAAAAGGCGGTGGCGCGGCGCGGCGGTCCGCTCAGTCCCGTGGAGACGGTGCTGATCGGCCTGGACATGCGCGCGGCCCTGGCGCTGGACGCCTTGGACGGAACGTTCGTTGTGGAGGGGCCGGACGGCGCCCCCGCTCGCTATGGATGGGTACCGCCTCGGCGGATGAGCGCCAACGCTGCCTGGTTGGCCGACTACTGGCTGGCCTGTTGGGGAGGGCGGAAGGCCCAGGTTCGTGCCGTTCGTCCCTTGCCGAAGTCGCCGAAGCCGGCCGTCGGACGGAACTCCGCTGGCGAGTGGTTCGCGGAGGTGGACGGTGCCGAACTAGATGGGCTGATGTCCTCGGCCCACGCCTGCCTTGCTCGGCTGCGGCCCCAAGCCGTCGGCCCGGCGATGCGCGCGGCAATGCAGTTGCTCGCCCACCGCGCCGCCACGTTCAGCGGGGCGATCCTCTGCCACCGCGCCGCCCTGCGCGTCCACCCCGCTGACGGCGGACGATTCCGGCTGTCGTTGTGCCCCTCCACCCTGCTGGACGGCCTCGCCGCTCACCTGCTGCCGCGGTCCCAGGTCCGGCTCTGTCTACCGGCCGACGCACCTCTCATCGTCCGTGAAGCCGACCGCCCTGCCCTGGCCCAGGCTCACGCCGAGGCGTGTTGCCCTCGCTTCGTTGATCTGCTCGACGCCATGCCTTTGCAGCGCCTGTTCGCCGCCCTGGAGGGGCAGCCACTGCCGGCCGAGCCGCGCCAGGTGCCTTATCGATTTGGCTGGCGCGACGACTGGCTGGGCTTACTTTTCGCCTCGGCGCGAGGCACCCGGCTGTCGCTCACCGTTAGCGGTGGCGGGTTCGTGCTCGGCCGCTCGCGGCTGGGCAGCGGCCGCCTCGGCGGTTGCTCCCGCACCGCCTTCGCCCTGACTTCTACCAACTTTCAAGGAGACGACGTTCGATGAACGCCAAGACGATCGCCATCGTGTGCAAAATGACCGCCGACGATCGAGTGGTCCTCCTCGACGACGACCGCGGAACCCTCAGCCGCGAGCACTTCTATTCGCACGTTTCGCCGGCCGTGGGATTCGTCGCAATCGGATCGATGAAAATCGGCTCCACCAATTTCTGCGTCTATCGCTTCATGCCGCCGAGCAAGGGCAGCCAAGTGATGCACCTGTCCGCCGACAGTCTGCTATTTGAGGGTGTCATTCCGCGCCCCGGTCTCGACAAACTTCAGCTCGCCCAGTTAAAGGGCGGTCAGCTTTTCAAGGAGTTGATTCATTCGCTGGACACCGTCGCGGCGTTCCGGCACCTCCACTTCGCGCGCAGCCTGCTGACCGTGACGAGTGCTTATGTTCCGCTCAAAGTGAATCGATCCGACAGCGACCACCTGTTCGCCGTCGGATTTCGCCACTGCGCCTTCACGGACAAGCCGCTGGCTGACGCCCTCGTCGCCTTCCTGGTCGGCTACCCCGATGACGACGACGCGCTGTTGACGCGCATCGTCCGCCGACTGAACCAGCTGGAGTCCAGGGGCCGTCTGGTCGTCCGGGGTCTGGTGGATCGTATCCGCGAGTCGCTGGCCTGTCTCAAGCAGCAACTGGCGCAGAATCGGCTGTCGTGGGACGACGATCCCTATCTCTGGCAGCTGTCGCTCGACGCCAACATGCCCTGGCTGCGCGACTGGGCGGCTCATCCGAACTGGAGTGTCCCGCTCGCTGAGGGCTTCCAGGCGCCGGGGCGGGAATTCGGCGATTATTATAAAATGTTCCGCCGAGCCAGCGACCGGATTCACCGCCTCGTCCGCACCGCGCCGCTGCACGCCTATTTCAAAGTTTTCCTCCCCAGCAAGTACGTCGAGCACGGGTTGACCGGGCAGGTTCAGGCAGCCCTGCTCATGCATGACGAAGGCATCGTCAAGCAGCCCAACCCCGCTCCCAATGAATCGCTGGAGGCGGTGCAGCGCTATCGCGAGTTGATCCGTGCGGCGCAGTTGCCTCCCCATCTGTCGAAAAGCCTCGCGGGGGATGACAACTACCCGCTGTTCGTTCCGACAGTCGAGGAAGTTCTCGGCGGCCTGCTTTCGACACCGACGAGCTTCACTCGCGCCCAGCTGCTCCACCGCCTGGAAAATCTGGAGTCACAACTCGTCCAACTCCTCGGCGGCGCGGCGGGCGCCGCTCTGGCCAATCTGGCCGAATTTGCCGCCCGCCGCGTTCGCTTCCTCGGACTCATTATCAATGCGGAGCCGGCCAACGGAGCTTTGACTCTCAAGGATCTGCGCGAGGCGCTGGAGCAGCATTGCATCGATAACAGCGAGGCCGCCTTTGTCAAGAAGTTCCTCGTGGGGATCGATCCCGCCTCCGCCGACCTGCGTGCCGCCGTCAAGGAAGCGTTCGTCATCCAGCTGGCCATTGAGGCCAAGAGCCGGTTCGCCCAGGACTACCTGGGCAGCCGCCAGCAGATCAAGGCCGATGACCTGGCGGCGAGGACCGTTTATCGTGCGCATCTTTGCGGTTCGGTATCGGCGAACGACGGCGAGCCCGGTTTGCCCGGACTGGTGGTCTCGCCTTCGGTGATGACGGCGGAGGTGGAATTGCCTTACGCTCCGGAGCACCGCGCCGCCAGCTTCGAGGAGGTGTTGGAAAACGCGGCTTCGCGCCAGGTCGGGCCGGTAAAGTTCTGCCTCACCGACGAGGCCAAAAACCTGCTGGCCGATGGGCAGCAGGTGGGCATTTTCTCCGAAGGCGATCAGGTCGGCGAACTGAAGCGCAAGGGGCTTTTCCTTGAAATTCGCCCGCTGCCGGGCCAGCCCGCGTCCCAGTTACTGTCCCGCAAAGCCAAGGTCCGCGCCGACAAGAAGGAGGTTTCGCTCGTCTCTCTCAAATTGGCCGGCTTGGAGGTTTTTGCACCGTTCGGCAATCCGAACCTCCCTCTGTCGGACGTGGCGAACGGCCTCGACGCGGTGGCCGTCGCCGCCGGCTGCATCCGTGAGCGCCTCCGTTCGCTACGCCCCCATCAGCAGGGCGTTGCCGCCGACCTGGTTGGCATCGAGCGCGAACAGATCCTGAGTGAGTACATGGCGGCTACTCCCGAAAAGGCGACCGTACTGGACCAACCGGATCTGAGCATGGGCATGGGTGTGATGTTGGCCATGGTGCGCCATGTGGCTGACCCGCGCGACGGGGAGTCGGCTTTCGAGCCTCGGCCGACGCCGTTCGCCACTGCCGGTCTGCAAAAGTTGGACCTCTCGCTCCTCTACCGCGTCCCGCGTGACCGGCCCGATCAGATGGCGGCACTGGTGCAGTATGATTTCGCCCTGACGCAGCAACTCGACACTGTGAGCGACTACTTGCGCGAAGTATGGGAAGTAGGCGAAACAGCCGAGGCGCTGCGCGGCACGGGCAGCCGACTGGTCCTCATCAGCGCCACGCTGGCCGGACACGCGAACGTCCCCGCTTCGGCAAGCTTCGTGCCGGTCAAGTACGCCCCGGCGGTCGTTTACGTCGCGCGCCACGGCGTCGCCTCGCCCTCGAACGCGGCGGCGGAGTTGCAGCAATTCGCCCAGCGCATCGCTCAGGCGATGCCCTTCACCAACGTGGCCGTGCCCGTCATGGTGTCGCCGCTTGATTTGGGAACGGCAGCTGCCCTGCCGGTCATCGATGGCCTCACTTTCAAGTTACCGAAATTGAAACAAGCCTGCACCGGACTGGATACCAGTGAGGATGCCACGCCGGTAACGCGCCTGATCCAGACCGATCCGTACCTGCTGTTAGCGGTGGCGCTCGCCGCACCCCAAGCGGCGTTGGGTTTTCTGCCCGCCGACCCCGATACGATGCCTGCGCCGGACGACCGGGGCCGCGCCTACTGGAGTCCGGTGGATCAGTTGGTGTACCACGAATGGCCGGCTCTCCTCAACGTGGTGCCGTTTCCCAGCGCCGCGCTGTCTTGCCTACTCCACAACGCCTGGACGAGTTTCCGCCGTGCCGATGGGGTCAACGCTCTCTTCGACTCTCTGGCCGGAGCTTTGTTGCTGACCGCCCTCGGAAACCGCGCCCGTGTCGTTGACCAGAGTCTCAAGGGCGACGTTCGCAAGCTGCTGGTCGGCCTCAAGATTGACGACGCCGATTTCCCCGGCATGCCCGAAGCCGTTCTCCGCGCAGTGCTCACTCTGATGATTCAGGCCGGCATGGCCTGGGCCGCACCCACGGCCGATGGCCCCCCTGTCGCCCTCGGCAGCCCCATGCGGCTGCAAATCGCTCCCGGCAAGTTTGTGAACCTCAACAGCCACTGGACGAGTCTGTTCGCAACCCTGTTACCCTGACTGACGAGAGGAGTCTGTCGATGCAATTCAATTTGTATCAGTCCACACCGCAAGACAAAAAATTGCTCACCGCGCGGCTGGACTCGGTTTTCTTGCTGTATGAGTTTGGCGTCGATGCCGCCAATAACGAGTTGAACATTACCGGCGGCTGCGCGGCTTTTCACGCGAGCGACCCGCGGCCGCCGCAAGTCCAGCCGCCCGATTGGACTCAGTACGCTTTTGAGGTCGAAGGAGCCGCCGGCCGCGGCAGTTTTTCTATCAATCACGCCCATCTCCACTCCCAGCGGAAGGTGGATTTCGTCAACGAATTTAGCCGCCTCCAGTTCGCCGTCTTCGACGTCATGGCGCCGCGGGCGGCGTGGTTCTCCGACGCGGCCTGGACCGCCTCGTTCGAGGCGCGTCTGGCCAAGGCCAAGGATCTCAGCCGTTTCCTCTTCCACCGTGTGGCGATGAAGGACATCAAGGAGCGCTGGGCGCATGCGGTCGCCGCCGAGGAGGGCGTGGCCGGAGTCCTTTCCTTACTCGTGGTGACGCCGTTTGTGCGGCCGTCGCTCTGCGCTACCCTGCTTGCCGCAGCGACGCAAAGCGCGGCGCAGCCCGGCCACATGCCGATTCTGAGCCTGAGCACCAGTTACGGCCATGATGGCGTGCCGGACCACACCTGGACGCATTTTCCCGGCGATGCGACGGGTTTGCCGGGAGCCGTCAGCGGCTTCGTGATGCTGTGTCAGGGCGGCTTCAAGAGTATCTCACTGGCGGAAGCGGCAACGTGGCAGGGAATGGCGGGCGTCCCCGATCGCGCCTTCCCCCGGCTCGTCCGCACACTCTCCCGCTACGGAGAGTTCCAGCGGAACCTCGAAAACGTCGGCCAGCACGACAAGGAGTCCGCCATCGTGCCGCCCGCCGACAACCTGCCCGTCGAGGTGCTGTACTTGACCGGCCTTGCCAACCCTTTGCACGTTCTGCCTGAGGTGGCGCGATGAAACTGGTCATCAGAAAGAAAACGTTTCCGGTCGGTGACATTACCCTCCGCCTGATTCATGGCCATCAGGCGGAGGTGGCCATCGACTTTGCGGCCGGGGCCGGCTCGCCCAGCCGGTCTCTTCTCGCCGATTGGTCGCAATCCGAGCAGCGGGGGGCACTGGAAGGCGACGGTATCCGCGTGTCGTTCGACGCCTGCGGATTCACCGACGGGGAGAAGGTCCAGCTGCTCGGCCGCGTGGCGCCGCGCGGGTTGACCGCCTGGTTCAAGGCGCGGAGGCATCCCCTCACCGTCTACCAGTGGCAGGGAGTGGATCAGGCTCCCGACGCATGGTCGTTCCTCAACGCGGCGCTGGACGGCAAGTTCGCCCGTCCGCCGCAAAACCTTGCGGCTGCCTGCGCGGGAGCTTTTCCGTTGGGGGCCGCTTTTTGTCGGCCGGCGGGCATCGACAACTTGTCGTTTCTCAAGCAACTGCTGGCCCTTCTGGCTCTGCGCGTTCCAAACGTCGCCGGCTTCTACGGCGTGGGTGATCCAGCGCAACCGCTTCGCCTGATCGGCCCGCTGGCCGACACCAAACTCGATGACGAGTGGGAACCTCTGCCGCCCTGGCGCGACGACGGGCCGGCCTGGATAAGTGGGAAGTTGCGCAGGGCGATCAGAGTTAAACGGCCGGTCGCCCTGCTGGAAGCGCTCGCCGTTCGCGGCCGGCCGTGCGAGGCGGGGCAACTGGAACGGGCTGCGGATCGCGCCCAGGTCGTTGCCGGACCTGGCTTGTTGCGAAAGGGACCAGCCCAGCTGTTCTGCACGGAAGCGGCGTATCACTTTCCCGGGGACCAGCGCTCCGCCGTGACCGCCGAACTGGCCTTCGCCGCACCACCGCCTCTCGGTGAGCCGCCGCCGGCCATCCCCCTGGACGGGCAATTTGAGGCCTGGCTCGCGGCGGACGCGGTCCTTGCGGCGCTAAACCCCGTCGGCTGGAAGGTGGCCGGCGCCGCCCGGCTGCACGCCGAGCTTCTGCTGCCCGTAGTCGCCTCGGACGGCGAGGTCGGATTCTACGTCAAGCGGCGCCAGGGTCAGCCACTGAGAATCCTCTGCCTGCCCGGCGAGGTGCCTAGTACTCAGGGGGCCGCCCAGCGTCAGAACGCCGCCCTCGAGTGCCACGACATGACACTGAACGCTGGCTTGCTGCGGGTCAAAGCCCGTAAGGCGAACTTCACCGGCTCGGTGAACGTCGCCAAGAACCTCAACGTCGCCGAACCCGGCGAAAAGGAGAATTAACCGTGATGCGTTGCCCCCATTATCTGCCCCTTTTCGAGGACGATGCGGAACTGCACGCCGCCGAACTCAACGAGGTGGCCGCGCAGGCGCGCAACGCACAGGCCGGAGTTTTCCGCGCTCTGCGAATGCGCGGCCTGGTGCGCTACGACCAGGCGGCGGGCGTTCCCTGCAATCGCTTCGAGATTCACGACGGAGAACTGCTGGCGTGGCAGCTCGCCTACATCACCCACGACGGCACCCTGTACCGTGGCGACCTGGACCGCATTCCGGTTGATCGGAGCCAGCCGGTCTATCTGCCTCCCCCCGGCGCCGGCGAGTGGAAGCTGTTGGCCCTTCCCGCCGGGGAGGCGCCGCCGCCGGGAGCTGAGCGGCTGGGCACCGTGACGGGCAATAGCTTTCGCATCGAGGCGCCTGCCTTTACCCTCGACGCCGCCGACGAGTTGATGTCCGGCTGGAGCAGGCTGCACTCGGCGTTGCTGGCCTACCAGCAGAAGTACGGCTCGTCCCTGGACAGGGCCTTTCAGCAGCAGTTGCGCCGGGTGCTGCGCCTGCCGCCGAGCGCTCGCGTCGCCGAGATTCTTGGCGCCCTGGCTGACTTGCAGTCGGAGGCGGCCTCAAGGCCGCTCGGTCTCTCCACCGTAACGATTCCGCTTGACACCGTAGGCGCCAGCGAGGTGCTGTCGCTGTTTCAGGTACTGGTTGACGTTTTCACAAAGGAGGAAGAAATGCACGATCCGATATCCCCCTCGCTGCCTCCGCCGCCCGCTCGACAGCCGAGGCGGATGCGGCACTTGGCCGCGGTCCTGGCCGCCGGATTGCTGGCGGCGGGCGTCGCCTGTTACTTCGCCCTGCCTGCTTCCAAGGGCCACGCGCCCGCCGCCGACGTTGAAGGAACCGTTGAACTGTCCGCGCGCCAACTGCCCATCCCCGGAATGCTGGCCGAACAGAAGCTGTCGGTGAACGTGGCCGCGCCGTCGGACACGGGTGCCCGGCTGCTGTGGCAGTTATGGGCGGACAACGAGGCGCCTCTCCACAGCGGCGAACTGCCGATCGGCACCACCTCGGCGGCGCTGGCCGACGAAGTGTTGAGCAGGTTCGGCGTCGAACTTGGCAGCGGCGTGCTGCGCCTCGCGGTGGGTCCGGCCCAGCAGCCCAAGTGGACCGTCGTGCGCCTGGGAGCGGTGCTGCCGGCTGGCTTGACTTATGTTTCCAGCCAGCGCGACCGAGAGGGCGCCTGGTACACGACGGCTCGCCGTGGAGCCGACAGCACTCTCGTTTCCCTGTGGGTATCCGGCGATGACAAGTCGCTCGTGGGGTTCGACACACGATTCGTGACGGTCAAGGCCTACCTTGACGCCTTCCTGGAATCGCCGACCACACCGAAGCACCTCGCGAACGCCGCGGCACGCTGCTCCCATTTTCCGGTGTGGATGCGCGGCGAAGCGGAGCAAGAGGAGACGGCCAACAGCCGTGAAGAAATGGCCGCCCTGCTGGGCCGGCCGTTTCTCCATGAGCAACACCGCAGTAAAGAACTGTCCGGCTGGCGTGCCTGGCCCATTCGCCCGTATCTCCGCGAGCGCTACGCCGTCCCCGTGAAGCCGTGGAAAGGCGCCTCGACGGACAATTATCCCGTCATCGGCCTGAGTTCCTACGACGCCTACGCCTTCGCGCTGTGGGTCAGCGAGCAGACAGGGCAGCCGTGGACGCTGGCTCGCAAGCCGTTCGAGTTGCCGGCCACGCCGTCGTTCAGCGGCCCCCGCCTCGACGGGGGGGAGCCGGGCCGGCTGGGTATTCGCGACGTGACGGGCAACCTGTGGCACCTCGAGGAACCGGCCGACTCCTGGGCCTCTGTCTGGGGCACCGATTGGCGCGGCGTCCCGGCGCCGGATTCGATTCCCGCGGCAGAACGCCCAGCCAACGCCGGTTTTCGTCTGATGATCACCCGTCCCCTGGCTTATACGGAGGTGCCGCAATGAAACGATTGAAATGGTTCGCTGCTGCCCTGACCCTCACCGTCGGCGCGGCCCTCGGCATGGTCCCTCCTGAGAGGGGAGATACGCTCGAGCAATGCAAGGAGTTTCCGGGCGCGAAATTGGAGGTGCCGAAAATCCCGGACTCGGAGAACATCCAAACTTTTGCGCGTTTGTACAAGTGGAAGGGAACGGAAGGGAAGCGCGTTTTTCAGCCGATCACCTACACGCTGGACGTAGGAAAAAATGACAACTGGTCGGGCATCATCGGATCGCGTCTGGAATATCGTGCCGGCGGGGCGTGGAAAAATGCCTCGCAGGCATCGTGGCAACTGCATCGGGTCTGGAACGACACGTTTCGCCGACACGACCTGAAACTCCAGGTTCTCCCGGCGGCCTTCGGCGACGCCTTGCCGTCTCGCATGCGCCTGATGCTGGCCACGGAACATGGACTGTATCCCCCCAGCTATGAAGTCGTTATCGGCGAGAGCAAGGAGATTGCCCGGCCGAAAGCGCTCGCGATCCTGCCGGAGTTGCGAGCGAACCAGCCTTACGACGAGCGATTGCTGAACTTGCGGGTGTTTGCGCGAGCAGAGAACGCGCACGTCCCTGGCCTGTGGCGGCGCTGGGATGTGCCCCCCTCGCCGAACACCGGCAAGCGAAAGGAGACCACGCGCTTCGCCGTTCCCGGCTACGCTCCGTGGCCGATATGGCTCGGGGTCAAGAAGGTATGGAACGCGGACACGAAGGAATGGATCGAGGAACCGAAATGGTGGTACGCCTCCCCCAACAGTGGGAAGACGGTGCCCCGCACGGACGAGATCTTGTGGAGCGAGAACCCTCCCCGACCGGCTGCCCTTGCTGGAATCCTTAAGGTCGAGGTTCCTTTCGGTGTCGGGGCTGCCGTTCGCTTCAACGGCAAGGTGCTGCTGACAACCCGTGATGGAGTCATCCGTCTGCCCCAATTGTATCGCGAAGTGATCGGCACCGCCGATCCACTCAAGGCACGAGAGCTAGTTACGCAGTTCGAGGAGGAATCAACCATCGAAGCCGTCGTCCCCAAAGAGCTGAGCCGTCACTACAAGGCTGGCCCCGCCGTCAAGCTGGGACGCGAATACCTGCGCGTGACCGACACGAAGACGGTTAACACCCTCGCGCTCAAATGCGAGCGGTTGGGCTACGTCCTCCGGTACGAGAAGGATGTCCGCCTTAAATCGGTTCGCTTGTACCAGCCGGAGGAGGACCGCTGGAGTGTGCCGCTGAACGTTTACCTGCAGATCCACGATGGGTACGCTCACCTGCTCGGCCCGCAGCCAGAACTCACGGGCTGGCTGCTGGAGGTCTGCCCCGACGACCGTGCTCCGCTGCTGTGCCGCATCGGCGATCCACAGGATCTGCGACTGCAATTCAAGAAAAAGGGGCAGCCGAGGAGTGCGGTGATTCTTAACGACTACCGCGAGCCGGTGTTCGCCGCCCCCGGCCTCAGCGACGCCGTCCGCGCCGCCCAAGAGAGCATTCTGGAAAAACTGGACGAGCGACTCGGCGGCAGCCAGGGGAACCATCGATTTCTCGCCTTGGCCAAAAAAGGCGATTGGCCCGCCTCAGCGCGGCGCAAGCCGTTCCTCGCCTGCCTGGGGCGGGTGCGGGCGGGCGAGGAACGACAGCGGCTGCCGCGCGGCAGTTTCTGGGAGCGCGTGCGCGACGCCGCGCTTGAGCCGGAGTTGCGCACCGGCGGTCCGCTCAGCATCATCGTCGTCACCGTTTTTGAGGGCGATTTGGCGAAGGGGTTTGACGCCCTGAAAAGCCGAATCGCCGACGAGGAAAGTTCCCTCACCGTCGTCCCCGTGATCGTCGGCCCTTCCGGCTACCGTCGGGAGCGCTTGAAGAAATCGATCCCGGGGATGATTTATGTGCCCGTGTCGCTGGACGACAAGCAGATTGAATCCCGGATCGACGAGGCGGTCCAGTCCGCCCTGAAGGCCGCCGCCCTTGTCCCTGTGAAAGGAGAGCAATCGCGATGAAATGGCTTGTAATTCCTTCCCTGCTCGCCGCCGTTGTCTGGGCGGCCTCCGCTGCCCCGCCGCCCATCCAGGGGCTGCCGGTCGAGCCTTCCTCCAAGCCGGCAAAGCGCCCCGGCACCAATACCGTCTGGGCGGGGCTGTCGGTGCGCCGCAAACTGCCGCTCTTCGCCGGCCCCGACGGCGATACTCCGCTGCAGAAGGCCGACGCCCCCGTCTTCAACGAACTGGTTTACATTATGAAAAAAACCCCCAACTCGCGCAATCCGTACCTGCTGGCACGTTTCCGCGTTGAGAACGGTCGCCGCGTCTTCGACTCCTGGCTCGGCTGGGCGCGCGACGAGGACCTGCTTCTGGATGGCAGCACCCTGACCGCCGACGCCGCGCGCCAGGAACTGATGGGCAAGCTCGGTGAGTTCGATCCGCGCTTCAAATCCATCAAAAAGTGGCTTCCGCTTGCGGCCGATCGGAAGTATCGCAACGTCACCCTGAGGGCGATTACCGACCCGGAGACCGGCATCCGAGCTTTTCTGGACCCCGTGTCGGCGGCTCAGCAGGCCAAGGAAATCGAAAAGGCCGCCCGCACCGGCGCCGGCACCGCGCTCGCCCCTTTTAGCTTCTATCACGTCCTGAAAATGGTCCCGGAAGGCGACGAGATTCACTGCCTGTTGGCCCGGCGCGAAAAGATGGATATCAGCGACACAATGAAGCCGGCTGTCTTCCGCAACAACGTCCTGGGTTGGGTGCCGCTCAAGGTGCTGTTGTTCTGGACGACGCGGGAGGCTTTCGAGCCGGACTTTTCCGCCGAGTCCGTGGAACGGCGCGCCAGCGCGAATGAGGCGGTGACGATCTGGGCCTCGCGCCAGGAAGTGGATCGCTCCCTCTCCGATTCGAACGCAACGGGGCTGGTGCCCGTCTACCGTGAGAGCGCGGACGATCCTCTCGTTCAGGCGTTTCCTTGGCCGGCCAACTGGATGCGTTACCCCGTTCTGGAGAAGTACAAAGACGGGGACCGCCTCTCTTACCGCATCGGTCTGCTGGGCGGCAAGGGCGGTCAATCCGTCACGCTGGCCACGACGGCCGACCTCGTCGCCAACCTCGATCTGGTCAAGCAGACGATCCAGAACGCCCACGTCGTTCAACTGGTACTCGTCCTCGACGGCACCAACAGCATGAGCCCTGTGATCGAGGCGACGCGCGAGGCCATCACCGCGTTCGTCAAGGATCTGCGCGAGGACGAGCAGAAGCAGCCCGAACTCTCGAAGCTGGAGATTCGCGTCGCGGTCGTGGTCTACACCGACCACCCCGACAAGTTTCCGCCCCCCGCGCCGCCCTTGGTGCGCGACAGCGGTCGCTATTTTCTGGTTCAGAAGGACGACGAGCTAAAGGCGTTTAACGACTTCATGGGCAGCATCAAAACAGCCCCGAATAATTTCGATCTCGAGGAGGAGCCGTTTGAAGGCATCGAACACGCGGCCGAGAAGTTGACCCGCCCCGGCCCCAGCTCGTTATCCACGCGCGGCGCCACCAACCTTATGCTGCTGATCGGCAACTCGGGTAACAACGTGAAGGGACGCGGATTCAAGGGAAGCCCTTCGACCCGGATGACGCTGTCCAACGCCATCGACTGCCTCGGCCCGCGCAAATACGACGGTGGCGCGGGCGTCGAGGAGCGGGGGGCGCGCGTCATGCTTTTCCCCGTCTGGACGCCGTACAAGCCCAACCTGCCAGAGAAAAAGATTTGGGACGAGCAGGTGTCGGAACTGGCGAAGGCCAGCGGCGGTACTTGCTCGGAGATCGAATTCACCAGCGAGGCGCAGACGAAAGCGGCGCCCGAAAAACTTCGCCGTCAGGTGCATTACGCCCTGGAGGAAACGCGCGAGAACATGCGGAGGCAACTGGACGCGTTGCGCGGCAAGCGGATCGTCAAGCCGGGCAAGCCAGGCCAGCTCACGGGGCCGGTCCATTACCAACTGGCCCTGGAGCGGCTGCGCGAGGTGATCGGCGATGAGGCCCGCTTTCAGCAGGTGGTCGAGCAGCTCTCCTCCTCGTTCTTCGCCCAGACTTACACGACTGGCCGCATGCCCAGCGATCCGAAGGACCGCCCGCGCATGCGGACGTGCATCCTGTTGACCATCCGCGAAGTCATCACCCTGGAAAAGGCGTGTGGAGAGATCGCCAAGGAGTACCGCGAGGCACTCGACGACTTGGACGAGAAAAAAACGGATACCGATACCTACCGCAAGCTGCTGGTCAAGGTACTGGCCGCCGTACTGGGCAACATCACCGACGATAAAGAGCTCCAGAAGCTGGAAGGGTTGCCGCTACAGGACTTGCAAGACCGTATCAGCGTGCTGCCTGTTCGCATTGCCTGCCTGGGGCGCGACGGGCCGGCCAACGATAAGGAGGCTAGAGATCTCTGCGGCGCGCTGGACCGTGCCGCCGGCCGACTCAAAGACCTGTTCACCCGCGACGCGGCCAAGCGCCAGTTCTACCCCGGCGGCGACGCCACGGCCGATCCCCACGTTTGGGCCCATGAGGAGGAATTGCCATGACCACTCCGACGCCGCCCCCCCCTGCGCGGTTGACCGTTCGCGGCCTGCTCCACAGCTACCGGCCCGGCAGTCCCATCCTCGACGTGCCGCGTCTGACCGTCGAGGGCGGGGATATTACCGGCCTGGCCGGCGGCAACGGCGCCGGCAAGACGACGCTCCTGGAACTGCTCGGCCAACTCCGTCCGCTCCAGTCTGGGCAGATCATCTACGAGTACAGCCGTTCCTGCGTGCGGCGTGTGGTCTGCTTTCCCGGCGACTGCGCGGCGGAGTTGTTTCGCCACGACGCTGTTGGCTTCCTCTTCGCCCGGCACGCTTTGCTGCCGGGCCTGAGCGCTCTGGACAACGCGGCCCTGCCACTGACGTTGGCCAGCCAGCCGCCGGACGAAGCGCGCCGGCGGCTGGCGGAGGTCGATCTGCCTCCCGCTTTTTGGGGCAAGCTGCCAGCTGTCCGCTCGACGGGCCAAAATCAGCGTGCCGCCGTCGCCCGTGCCCTGGCGTCGTCGCCGCCACTGCTGATTGTTGATGAAGGGACCAACGGCCTGGACCCTCAGTCCAGCGAAACCGTCATGAAGTTGCTTCATGACCACGCCCAACGGGGCAACATGGTTCTGTTCGTTTCCCACAATGTCGATCTGCTGGCCCGCTGGTGTGGGCGCGTGTTGGTGCTGCACCAGGGCCGCATTGTCTATCCCTTCGCGGACGATCCGGACGACCCCGCCCCTGCGGGCGCCGGCCTGTTCGGCGAAGCCCGTCCGTCGCCCAGTCTCGTCGGCAAAGTCGGCAGCTGCCCTGCGGTAGCTCGCCGGCTGCGCGAGGCTCTGTACGAGTATCTCACACCGAGAACACCTCCGGGATCCCCTCCGATCCCTCATCCCCCGATCACTGTAGCCATCCCCGCTTCACCTCCTCGACGGGGGGCACGCCTGGGTTGCAACGCCGTGCGCATGGCTGTACGGGAGGTGTTTACGACGCGGCACCTCGGCCGGCGGATGGCACTGGCGGGCCTGATGGCGGTCACGGTGGCCTGCCTGCTGCTTATCTCGCTGCTGGTGCGCGGCGTGGTGTGGCGAACTCGGACCAACGTCCTGAGCAACACACCGCTGCTGACTCCGGTGGAGGTGCGGCCGAAGGATGGGCGCGGCGGCCTGACGCGCGAGCAGTTGGCTTATCTTGCTGGCGTCGAGGGCGTCCAGACCGTCTCGCGGCGCCAGTCGCTGCGGAATTTCCGCCTCTTCAAAGCGGGCAGCGACGATACGCTGTATGCCGTGGCCGAGTCCGTTGCCCCCGGTGACCCGCTGCTGAAGCCGATACCCGCTGGAACTTTTTCGACAGCGGAACGGGGCGTCGAGTACCTGTCGGGCAACTCATTCACGCCGGCCATGCACGACCGCGCCGGCGTCCTGTTGAGCGAGGAGATTGTCCGCGACCTGGGTTACACCGGGCTGCCCCCGGCGACAGTCGATCTGTACTCGCACCGTGAAGAGTCCGACGGCCGGGAGTTGAAATCATTCGACGGCCGTTTGCCGTTGCCCGTCGTGGGCGTCTTCCGCTACCCCCCAGCCCTGCTCCGCCAGACCAACGGCGGACGGGGGTTGGCCCGCGCTTATCTGCCGGAGGGATTTTTGGCCCGGCTCGCCCGGCCTAAAGAGTGGCAGGCGGGGTTTGCCTACCGCTACCCCTCGGCACTGACCGGCAAGCCGTTGCTCGACGACGTGACGGTTGTCACCGGCGTCAGCGTCCGCTTGCGGCCGGGGGCGAGCGCGAACGCCTTTCGGCAATGGATGCTCAAGCCGTTCGGTTATCCTCGGCCGCACGTCGATGTCGGGAACGACCTGGTGGCCATGCGCCTGGACTTCAAGCGCCGTCCCTGCGAACGGATTGCAGAGGAAGACTTTCGCCAGCAAGCCGGAGAACCGCCTCACGAAGCCGACGAGATCAAGGTGGACGGCGAGCCGGTGACGCGCTTCATCGATGAGGTGCCTCCCCAGGACGACGAGCAGCTGATGTTCGGGCGAGCCATCCTGTCGGTGGCGGACATCGACCGCGTGATCCCGGTGCAGAAGCGCATCGCAGCGGAACGGTCCGACCTAGACGTGTTCGTCCGCAATCACGAGGCCATCGCCCGGCTCGGCTCCCTGCGGGCGGTGGCCGACTGGTCGTCCGGCGTGCTGTCGGCGGTGCTTCTGGCCGGGCTGCTGTTTTTTGTGGTGATCGCCACCTATCAGCATGTCGCCGCAAAGTCGCCGGAGGCGGCCGTTTTGCGCGCCCACGGCCTGGGAGCCTGGCAGGTCGGTTTGCTCCACGGTCTGGAGCTGGCGTTGCAGCTGTTGCCGGCCTACCTGCTGGGCCTGGCCTTGGCTCTGGGCACGGCCTACGCCTGCGATGACTGGGTGGCCGACCGTCTCGCCGAGATCGAAGCCGCCGGCCGCGGCGACGGTGTCGAGGCGGGCCATCGCGTGCCAGCGTTTCTCAGCCGGCAGGTGGGACCGCTGGAGGCGGCCCGCGAGATGAGTGTTACGTTGCTGGCTATCATGGCGTCCATGTCCGGGAGCACCGCCTTGGCCGCCTGCGCCATCGCTGGGCGCGACGTCGCTTCCGGCTTGCGCAGTGATCCAACTTAAAGAGAGGGAACCCATCGTGAACATCAACGGCAAAGCATGTCTGCTCGATCCCCCCGGCCACGAAGTAGCGCCGATGACCGCGGGAAACGGCGACGGTCAGTTTCGCGCGGATCCCGTCCTCTCGGACGGAACTGTCGGCGGCAAGAAGCGAGTTCTCGGATTGATGCCGTTCGAGATGACGCTCTGCACAGGCAAGGGCGGCTCGCAGGGAAAAGGAAGCGGCTCCATCCGTCCGTCGCAGTCGGTATCCTTGGAGCGCGGCCTGGCGCTGCTCGTCGACGGCGATTGGGGTTTGTGTAACGGCAAACAAACACTGCCCAACGGCCCGACAGTGCCGTGCGTCTGCCGCGTCACTGTCCGCACGCGGAAAGCTAGCGGTCCCGACAAGGCGTCCAACGAGGGTGAACACAATTGTACCGCCGCTACACCGCCGGTCCCGCTCGTGCTGCGGCTGCCCCTCGCGCCGCAGGAGGCGGCCCACTCCGCGAAGACCTTCACCCTCCGCACCGACAAGGGCGAACAGTCGCTGCCGGCCAGCGCCGCCGCCGCGTGGGGAACCGGTGCCGCCCTGGAGTTCAACCTGGCGGGGGAGCCGCAGCACTTGAGGGTGTCTGGCCCGCAAGGGCGCGAACAACTGCTCTCCTTCCACAACGCCCCGCCGAGCGGCGGCGAAGAACCTTACCCGTCGGGCCGACCCTTGTTTGCTCCGCAAGACATTCACCAGACGGGGTTCGGATCGTATAACGTCAATCGATTCCGAATCTATTTCCGCGTGCCGCCGACGTGGCGGCTGGCCGACACCTGGCGCCGATGCCGGCGCGAAAGGCGAACGGTCCGCGTGCTCGACCTCGAGCGCGGCCTGCCCAGCGTCGAACAACTGGCGGACGATTTCCGTGAGCGCTTTGACCACTACTTCAACGGGGGTACCGTCGGGAAGCCGACCTTCACCAAGGACTCGCCTCTGCCACAGCACGTCGAGTGGGAGGGAGGGACGGAGCAGCTGGCGCGCGTGCTCCGGCTGAATATCGGCGGGCAAACCTTCCTCGGCTTCGAGGGGAGATTGAATGGTCTTGCCCCGGCCATTCACGTCGATTGGGTCTCGGTGGCCTGGCCGCTGGCGCGCGGCTTCGCAGTGCAAACGCTTCGCCGCAAGCACCCGGACTGGGCCAGCCGCCTCATCGATTCGACTTTTATCGGCGGCCCGCCTTCTCTGCGGATAGCGATGAAGGTAATGGCCCGGTTGAATGAATATCACTTCCTGTCCGGGAGGCGCTCCTGGATACTGGGCAAGGGATCCGAAGCGCTGCCCGGCCTGCCCGATGAGGTGTATTATCTCGACACCTCATCGATTGATCGCTACACGGGTGCGGTCCACGGGCTGGGGACGCATCACCTGGGTCGTGTTCTGTTGCCGGAATGGCGCTCGGTGCGCGACAGCATCGTTACGATCTGGAGTACACTGTTGCGCAACTACGTGCGTCTGAACGGTTTTTTGCCGTACCCCATGCCGGCGGGCGGAGATTGGCTAACCGCACCCGGCGAGCCCAGCGTTTTATGCACCGAGGGCCGGCTGTATCGCGAGGAACTGGACGAAGCACCCTGGGTGCATGAGTTGATGCGCTTGCATCCGACGTTGGGCAACCAGTTGCAGGGGGCGAGCGGGGTTAGCGGACCGCCGTTGCAACCGGGCGTCTACCTGGCCGCTCGCGACCTGAACGATTTCACGGCTCCCCACGGACGTGCAGCCTGGGTGCCAACTCATCAGTTCCTGGTGCTGGTGCCGAACAGGCCCGGTGACTACTCGGAGGCGACCCTGTCGTGCGCGGGAACGCGGGCGATTGTCCTCGGTGTGGGGGCGAGAGATGGCCACTTGGCAGCCGGCGCTTCGCGGCAGGGTGACGAAGAAGCCTTCAGGGAATTTTGCGCCCCACCGGCCCGGCGCGGCAACCTGTTTGACACGGAAGTGCGCAAGGTGAACGTCGGTGATCGTTCGCCCGACCAGGCAATCCGGGAAATCCTCGCGGCGGTATCGACCTACGAGCGCATGAGCCGCCGGCATCCCATCCGTTACCCGACACCTCTGGAGCAGTTGTTCGAGACGCCGGGGTGCATCAACTCGAACAGCTGGGTGCAGAGCTTGCTCGAATCTCTCTTCGGCTACGCGCCCGACCGCGAGGACATGGGTGGGGCGGACAACTGCCGGGAGAACCGCATCCCGCGGTGGTACTTCCGGGAGGGAGATTGATTCTGTTTGGCCGCGGGGAAAGCCCGCCAGTGGCTTACGCCCCTGGCTGTAAGAGGCCGCCCCTTCGGGGCTAAAACAAACTACCATACAGAGCCTACGAACTTTTTTTCCCTTAATTCAGAGGATGTGTCATAATGATTCTATACTTATCCATCTCTCTTGGGCCAGTTGTAAGCGCGGAAATGAACTGGGAGGAGGCGTCCTGGGTGCGCGAGTCGATGCTCCTGCATCCGCCGTTGGGCAACCAGTTGCAAAGTTGCAAAGTTGCAAATGGTGCCCTAGAAGTTCTGGAATGCGTCCCCGAAATCGTTTACAATTCTTACACTTCTATCTGAGAGAGATTGCCGTCATGGATCAGCTTATTGATCTGCTACTGCCGTTCGTCCTTAGGCCAGTGCAGAACGCTATCAAGCGTGCTGTCGACCTCTGCGCGCCCAGGGACGCGGAATGGCCGGGGAAGACGTGGTATCGAATCGAGGGGGAGAACGTCGCGCAGACAGCGCTGCGCGCCGTGATCTGCGGCAATAGCGATCCAGCCGGCTTCGCGCGAACGGCTCGTGAAAAGTTGCTGTGGCAAGCGGCCGAACGCTGCGAGCGCGAGCAGATGGTCACGCTGGTGGACCTGCATCGAGCGGGACTGGTGCCCGGCCCCATTTCCCTACAAAGCACCCAAGCCTGCCCTCATCGGGCAGCCCTACAGCCTGGCAAGAACACGATATCCGTGCATTATCACAGCAAGCGTTATCGCTGGCTTGTGCGCGCCGCAGAGGCGGCCATGACCGTGAGTCACACTCCCTTGTGGAGGCCCAATTCCGACGCGCGGTTCTGGAGATATCAAAAAGGCGATAAGTGGGTTGTCCTCGATCTCGACGATCGGCGGAGCGTCGGCGTGATTGTCGCCTTCGCTCTGACGCAGCCTGACCGTTCCCTGAAGCTGGTCGGCTTTTTTCTGGGCGTGCGTGCCGAGGCCGTGTTTTTCCTCCGCGATGGAAAGGTCGGCATTCACCCCGCCGGCACTGAGGAGCGGGTCTGTGACGCGGATGCAATCCGAACCGATGTCGGCTACACCGAGCTTGTTCGTGCGGGGCGAGACGCGCGGCAGCAAATACTTGAGGCGCACCATCCTCACCAGGGGTGGAGGTTCTGGCAGGCGGCTCAGCCGGGAGTGGATCTGCAACAGTTCCGCCGGGACTTCTGGAATGGGTTCCTTGCGGCGGACGACGCGGCAGCTTACTGGCAAAATCCTCCGCCGGGCCGGGGGCGGGCCAGGGTAAAGCTGGGCAAGTTCCTGTACCGAGCGATCGTCGGCGGCGATCCGAAAGCACGCACGCGCGACTTCACCCGCGGTCTGGCCTTCTCTCTCATCCGATTGCCCGACGGGTCACGCCTCAGTTGGGGCCACGTCCTGACGCGAAAGGATCCCCAGGGGCCGGTGGAGAGTTCCCTGCGTATATTCGGTCCGGATCAGGTTCGCCGGCTCGCCGCCCGCCGGTGCCAGGTGTGCGGCCATCACGCCGTCAACGTCGATGCGAAAGAGCCTTGCTCGCGTTCGGGCTGCTGCGGAAGCTTTGTCGCGCAGTCGATCCAGGTATGCGTCTGGCGCCGGCAACGGTGCTTTGGGGACGGACTGATTGCTTCCGGTGATATCGAGGAGTGATCCAATGCTGACGCCTGCCCGCGCCGAAGTTCTCGCCGCCTGGCTGGCTAGCGACGTGGGGCGCCCCACCTTCACGGCAGGTGCGCGTGCCAGCAAGGAGGTGTCCGGCGGTTTCTGGTTTGTGCTGCCCCGCCGGGGGAAGCGCGCGCTGTGGCACACGGTGACGCTCAACCGGGGAGTTCCGCCCCGCCGTGAGCTGATGGGTCTTGCCTGGGGCCTGGTGCGCCAGGATCGCAGCGAGCCGCTGCGCTGGGTAGGCCGTACCAATCGGCGCGGGGAGTTCACGGTACGCGGTCCCAGTGAGGGAAGCTACGCGGTTTGGTATGTTGCCGTCGCGGCGGATGAGACCGACCGTGCTATCCTCCAGCGCGTTGCCGAGCGGCGTCAGGAGAGGAAGTTGCACAACCATCTGCGGGATCTGCTGCGGAACCTGCGCCTGGAGGACGTGCCTGCCGGTCAGCTGGCCTCCCGGCCGCTGATCGATCGGCTTAAAGAATCGCTCTCGCCTGAGGAATGGCCCGATCCACTAGCGTTCTACGAGCGAGCGGCCAGAGCGGTGGATCTGTTGCTCCGCAAAAGCCGCCAGCCAGATCGATCGGGGACCACTTTGGCCAACAGTACACAAACGCGCCTCGATGATGAATTGCGCCCGCTATCCGCCCCGGAAAGGGAGTTGCTTGACGCCGGGACGAACATGGCTCGCGTCTACCGCCTGTCGCGGCGGGCCGGACTTAGTGAGGCAGAGATCGCCCGGCTGCTGGGGCGCGACGAGGCAGAGGTGGCACGCACCTTGCGTTTCGCACGCGCCTGGGCCGAACAGGAGCAAGTATGAATCCCCTGCTGAAATACCTTCACGCCCTCGCAGACGATCCATCGCTCCAGCGACACGTCGAGCTGCTCGAAGAGTTCCGCAAGAATCACCCCGACGTTTATCCGCGGCTGGAGGCGATGTACCGCAAGGCGCAGTCGCCCCCCCCGTCCCCGCCTCCGACCGAGCCGGCTCCGTGGCGTGTGATAGGCGATTACGATCTGGAGCAGCAGGAGCTTGGCCGCGGCGAGCAGGGTATCGTTTACAAGGCCAGGCAGCGGAGCCTGAACCGAATCGTTGCCCTCAAGGAACTCAAGGGCGCTCTTTTCGCCTCCGTGGGGGTGAAGCAGGCATTTCTACAGGAGGCGGGACGAGCCAGCCAGCTGTCTCACCCGGCCATCGTGCCCATCTATGACGCAGACGAGGTCAACGGGCAGTATTACTACACCATGCGGCTCATTCCGGGCCGGTCGCTCAAGGAGGCGGTGGCGGACGGGCCGTTCGACCCGAAGCGAGCTACCAGACTCGTGCAGCGACTGGCCCAGGCGGTGCATTCCGCTCACCAGGACGGAATCATCCACTGCGACATCAAACCCGGCAATGTCCTCCTTGATGAGGGGGGGCATGCCTGGATCACGGATTTTGGCGTCGCCCGCCAGCTTGGCGCCGGGCAGGGCAACCCAGTGGGTGGCTCACCCCTGTATATGGCTCCGGAGCAGCTGCAAGAGCAAGTCGCCGCGATTGGCCCGCAAACGGACGTTTACGCCCTGGGTCTGGTGTTGACCGAACTGCTGTGCGGCAAGCCGGATCGGGACGGGCCGCCCGACCACCTGCCCAAAGATCTGCGCTATATCTGCCTGGCCTGCTTGCGCAAGGGACGGGTCGAGTACGCCACGGCTGATGAGCTGGCCGAGGATCTGCAGCGTTACCTCGACCACCGGGAAGTGCGTGCCCGGTCTGCTCCGCTTCGGGAGCGGCTCGGCCGCTGGGTCTACTACCATCCGGGCAGCGCAGTGCTGGTGGGACTGCTGCTGGCGGCGACGATCGCCATCCTGGTCGTGCTCGGCGTGAGTAACAGCCGCATCCGGCGCTACGCGGGGGAATTGCAGCAGAGAAATGAGGATCTGGAGACCACCAAACAGCAGCTGCAGCAGACCAACAATGACCTGGAAAAAAGAGGACAAGAGCTGCAGCAGAGCAACGACAACCTGAAGTCCACCAAACAGCAGCTACAGCAGAGCAACGACAACCTCAACATGGCCCTGGAAACTTCACAGCGAAACGAGCGACTGGCCCGAGAACGAGCGATCAAGTCTCGACGGATCTCCGCTGTACTGATCGATTCTCTCCAGGTGACGGATTGGTTGGGCAAAAACTTTCCGGCGATACCCCGGTCTGACGGTCGGCCGACACCTCGGGCTGGCCTCTTAGTCGAGGCGCGCGAGTCGGCTCGGCGCGAGTTGGCTAATTACCCCCTCGAATGCGGTCACGTGTTACTTGTCGTCGGCAACGCCCTTCGCGGGATCGGCAATTACGAGGCCGCAGAGGACACACTCGCTGAGGCAGAGCAGGCACTCCAGAATGCCGCGGACGCCACCCCAGTCGATCAGTTCAGATTACTGTATTGCCGGGCGAGCCTGTGGCACGACATGGGCGATTTGGGGACTGCGGACAAGACCTTCAGCACATTGTTGAAAACCCCGCCAGAGAAATGCGAGAACGGTGAGTTGGCCGACGCCCACTTCCGATTCGCATGGCTATCGGCCGACCGTGCGCTCCTCAGCAGGAAATCAGCTGACCGCACGAGAGCATTCCTCGTGCGGGCGGCCGAGCACGTCCGAACAGCCCGCAGCCGGTACAATGCGGTTTCCTCCCGTGCTGAACGTGAGTTAAAGCTCGCCGTCTGCGACCTACTGGAAGCTGTGATTGAGGCGGAGTCACCCGGAAAGGGTGTGAGCACCAAGATCTCGGTATTGCTGGCACTCAGCCGGCTGCCGATTCAGGACGAACTCGGTACTGCCCTCAAGCTCTATTACATGGCTGAGAAAGCGAGGAAGGACGGGAGGCTGCCAGAAGCGATCGACCACCTAACCCAACTCGACAAGCATGCAGTGAAGTTCGCCGGGCCGGAACACCCTCTCCGCGGACTCGTCCTCGGGAGCCTTGCAGGTTTGGAGCGCGATGCCGGTCGATGGGAGGCAGCCGAGGCTCACATTCGGCAAGCCCTTGAGATCGGGCGTAAGTGGGCTCCGCATCATCCACGGATGGTAGAAGGTTTGAGGGAACTCGCTCGGTTTTATAGGGACAGAAAGAACAACTGGGGTGAGGCGGTATCCTTATTTGAAGAGGCTATCGTTATAGCTAAACGACATCCAGAAGACCTTCCAGGAGAGGTGGAGAGTCTATTCATCGAGGTAAACGAAGTTCGCCGCCGCGCGGCCGCGGGAGGAAGTGAAAATCGTCACCGCCGATGACGAACCTCTGATTCCTCCCTGCGGCGCTATCGAGTAGTTGGCAGACCCGGACGAAATCGTTTGGATAGTGCGTGAGGCTCAATTTGCATACGCGCGGTGCGCAATCCGGGCTGCTAGCCCGTTGAATAAGTCGGTTTGGCTTTGTGGTCCTCGTTTTTTCCAGCTAAAAATCGCCCATAATAGTGTACAAACGCTATTATTTCAACGGGCTGCTAGCCCATATTTCTCACCGGGGGTATTGCGCAGGGCTGTCTTCTCTGGCATAAAGGAATTGCTGACAAACCTTTACGCCTTGTTGAGAAGACAACCCCATGAACACACACTGTATCCCTGACGACTTCTACTTTGAACCCCTCTCCGACCGTCAGGTCGTCGCTCGCTTCGATGGCGGAACCATCACCTCCGATGGCGGCGCACTGCTTTTGGCCGAGGTCGAACGACGCACCGCTATCCTCCAACGACTCTCCCAATGCTTCACCGATCACCGCGATCCCGACCTCATCGAACACACCACCCTGCAACTGCTCCGCCAACGCATCTATGCCCTCGCTCTGGGCTACGAAGACCTCAACGATCACGACATCCTCCGCAGCGATCCCCTACTCGCTACGCTGGTCGGCAAAACGGACCCTACCGGACAGGACCGCCTGCGGCCACGCGATCAGGGCAAGCCGCTGGCCGGCAAAAGCACCCTCAACCGTCTGGAATTGACCCCCTCCGATGCCACGGCAGCGGCACGCTACAAGAAGATCGTCGCCGATGCGGACGCCATCGATCGTCTGTTCGTCGAGGTCTTCCTGCAAGCCCACGCCACGCCACCGAGCCAAATCGTTCTCGATCTGGATGCCACCGACGATCCGCTGCATGGCCACCAGGAAGGTCGCTTCTTCCACGGCTACTACGGGGAGTATTGTTATCTGCCCTTGTACATCTTCTGCGGCGAGCATCTGCTGTGCGCCCGCTTGCGTACCGCCGACCGTGGTGTAGCGTACGGCGCCTTGGACGAGTTGATCCGCATCATCACGCAGATTCGGGCGGCTTGGCCACAGGTCCGCATCCTGGTGCGTGGCGACAGTGGCTTTTGCCGGGATGACATCATGGCCTGGTGTGAGGCCCACGAGGTCGATTACCTGTTCGGTCTGGCCAAGAACAGCCGCCTGCTGGAACCGATCGAGCAGCCGCTGGCCGACGCGCACGCCCGTTATCTGGGCACCGGCGTGGCCGCACGCCTGTTCGTCGAGCTGCGTTACCGGACGCTGGACAGTTGGTCGTGTGAGCGGCGCGTGGTGGCCAAGGCGGAGTGGCTGGCCAAGGGCGCCAACCCACGCTTCGTGGTGACGTCACTGTCGGAGCATGCGCGGGAAGCGCAAGCGTTGTATGAGGAGGATTACTGCGGCCGGGGCGATATGGAGAATCGCATCAAAGAGCAGCAATTATGGCTGTTCGCCGATCGCACCAGCACGGCGTTGCTGCCGTCCAACCAGTTACGTCTGTACTTCTCCAGTGTGGCCTACCTGTTGTTGTCGGCGTTGCGACGTCTGGGGTTGTCGGGGACGGCGTTGGCCAGCGCGCAGTGTGGGACGATGCGGTTGCGGTTGTTGAAGATCGGTGCGTTGGTTCGGGTGACGGTCCGCCGGGTGTGGGTATCGCTGGCCAGCAGTTATCCGTGGCGTGAAGTATTCGCCAGCGTCTATGCCAATCTTCGTGGTGACAGTCAGCCCGGCGTGACGATGGTGACGTGAGTCGAGTGGTGTGGGGATAGTGTGGGGGAGCTTGGGATGGAATCGGCGTTCGGGGTGCGTCCACAGCGGGAAAAAAAGTCGTGCCAGGGCGAGATGTCGCTGCGGGGCAGGGCCGTGGTGGCTGAGAACAAGGTCGAAAAGAGCAAAAATGGAGCAAAGGCGGATGGCAGCCGAGGTGTATACGTGGCAAGACAGCCGTTGAGGGGGTGAAATTGCAGCTTGGCGGCGGATCAAGCGGGGTGGTGAGAAAAAAGGGCTAGTCCAAGATCAAGCGACCTTCTGTTTGATGGTTCGATGAACACCGGGTGAACACCGGGAACGGATGAACACGGCCGGGATCGTTCGCGGCGAACCCGGCCGTGTTCTCGACCTGATGCGCTAACCAGTGTGCCGAGATCGTTCGCGGCGAGCACGGCCGGGTTCCCAGTACCACATTTTCGAACCGACAACTGTCCGAGTTAGCCATTTCGTTTGAAAACCTGTTTCGGTATTGAGGATCGAAGCGCGCTGCTAACGCAGGGAGCGTGGTAGTTGCAAGGAACTGTTCGTCCTCTGTCCTCGTGTTGATGAACGCGTCTGACCTGGATTCGGGCACAACCTCATCACCGAGATGGAAAGCCTGCGCTGTCTCTCTCGACCCTACGAAAGTGCTTGGCTTGCCAGATTCACCGTAGTGGCGAGCGAATCCGCGGTTTGTCGATTATCGCGAACAGTATCGAGGAAGCCGAAGTCCCACTCGTAGAGCACGAATACCGCCTGCT